>Ga0209191_1002133_pt1 | contig 12473 bp, 4 predicted proteins | sample S_130626_EF_Meta_FD_187320 | JGI IMG/M metagenome (GOLD analysis project Ga0209191, IMG submission 187320) | Freshwater microbial communities from Lake Simoncouche, Canada to study carbon cycling - S_130626_EF_MetaG (SPAdes) (version 2) | ecosystem: Environmental > Aquatic > Freshwater > Lake ... | reverse complement strand
GGCAATGTTACATCATTGTCTGCCGTAGGCGGAGGCGGTGGAGCAGGAGGTGGTGTTGGTGGTGCAGCTGGTGGCAGTGGTGGAGGTGGTGGTAGATCGCAAGATCCATCAGGACCTAGAACAGGTGGCAGTGGAACTACCGGGCAAGGTAATGCTGGTGGAACTACACCGACTGGTTTTGCTTGTGGGCCATCATCGGGAGGTGGTGGTGCAGGCGGTGTTGGACTAGCTCCGACTACTAATTCAGCAGGTGGTGCCGGTGGAATTGGTATACAAATTACTATTGCTAACAGCACAAGTTATTATGCCGGGGGTGGTGGTGGAAAAACTTGTGTTACTACTGCAAGTGGCGGAGTAGGCGGAGCAGGCGGACTTGGTGGCGGCGGTGCTGGTACAAATTTTTGTGGATTTCAAGGTGGCAACGCAAATGTTAACACAGGTGGTGGTGGTGGACCTGTGTCGTTCAGAGCATCAGGAGGTGGAAAACCTGGCAGTGGTGGGTCAGGTATTGTCATTATTGATTATCCTTCGGCTACACCTTTGTTTACTATAACAGGTGGTGGTGCTAATTCAACAGGAAGCTATGTTTGTTCAGGTAATACAAGACAGTGGATCAAATTTACTTCTGGTAATTCTGTAGCTACAAAATAACGGAAAAATAAAATGACACTAAACACAAGTGGCCCAATATCATTAGGTGGTAGTACTACCGGTCAATCTGTTAATTTAGAAATAGGTGCTAATGCCAATGCCACTATAAGTTTTAACAGTGCCACCGTTAGATCATTAACTGGTGTAACTGCAAATAATTCAACAATAACAATGCCTAGTAATTTTTATGGAAAATCATATACTCCAACAAATAACATAACCGTCAACTATCTTCTAGTTGGTGGCGGAGGAGGTGGAGGTGGTAGTACAGGTGTGAGTGCTTCTGCAGGAGGAGGTGGAGGTGGTAGTGGACAAGTTCTTACTGACGCTATTAGTATAGCCAGAGGAACAGTGATTAATATCACTACCATAGGAACAGCTGGTACCGCAGGTGCATCTGGTTGCGCAGGTTCTACCAATATTGGACCTGGTGGCACAGGTGGTAGTAGTGTATTAACATATGGCGCAAATACTATCACCGCAACAGGTGGCCTGGGTGGTAGATATGGACTTTGCACTGGTGTTAGTGGAAATGGCGGAGCAAGTGGAGGAGGTGCGGCGGGTGGAGCAGGAACTACGACAACTGGTCCAGGCAACGGCAGCTCAAATTCTGCTGGTGCCGGTGGTGGTGGTGGAACTCGGTGCGGTACAGGTGGTACTGGTGGTGCCGGACCCGCAGCAACATTATTTGGCGTATCTAATATAGCCGGCGGCGGAGCTGGAGGTTCCAGAAAATCTGGTACTGGAGGTGGCACTGGTGGAACAGGGGGCGGCGGCAATGGCGGTGGCAGTGGAAACGTTGGTTTACCCGGTAATACTAACACAGGATCTGGCGGTGGTGGTGGAGGCGCAATTGCTTCTGCCGCAAAAAGCGGAGGTGCCGGAGGAACAGGTGTAGCATATATAGCTGTGGCAACAGCCAATGTGGGAAATGCATCTGGCGGAGGAGTAACTTCATCGGTTGTGGGAGCAAACACAGTATTCAAATTTATTAGTAATGGTGGCACCTATACTGTGTAGTATCTGACTAAACTAATATCAAAAATGTACATAAATACTTTCGAGTATAAATACATTGACAATTATACTTTTATAGGTTTATTAATAAATGAAATTAGCTGAAATATTAAGACAACTAGCAGACACAATCTCTGCACATGAATTACCAGTACAGAACAATCAAGTTGCTCCTGTTCAGCGTGCTGTGGCTCCAAAAGTTCGTGTACAAGTAGAGCCAGAATCAGAAGTTTCAAGTGAATTAAACGATATTAAGCGTTTAGCTGGTAATCAAAAACGCATCAATACAACTATTGCTGCTCCTGCTGGAAATGATACTCCAATTGATCCAGTTTTTATCAGCCCATTACAACAAGAATTAGAATTACAAAAACAACAGGGCGGCAAAGTAAGTCCTGTTATTAATCAGATTATTGACGATACAACACTCGGTTCGACTGCTGGCGAGCAGCCTGAACAATCAGTATACCACGACTCACCTCTCAAAGACAATGAGTTCGTTGGCGCAAGTACAGGCGCAATTGATAAATTGCGTAATGCTACTACTACTCAAGGCGCTGATAAACCGTGGTATAAATTATAACCATGGAAACAGCGCCAAATGACCACTAACCAAGCTTCAGGAAAAATCAAAGCCAGCCGTGTCAATAATCTTGATGCGGCTACCTACGTCGGCCCAGCGGGTCAACTTTGGTATGATGTTGACACTGGTATACTGCGATTAGGTGATAATGTAACACCAGGCGGTACGGTTGTATCTAGTGGCGCTTCCAATACTATATTCAATGGTACAAGTAATGTCAATATTCCTATTCCAAATGGTGATGTTACTGTATCAACAAACGCTATATCAAACGCAGCGGTATTTTCGCAAGGATCGCTGTATTTAAAAGGGCCTGTCGTAACCCCTAAATTAATTACAAATAATATTACTATTAAAGATGGATTTAATGCCATCATGGCAGCGCCTTTTGTAATCGCAGATGGTGCTAGCATTACATTAGATGATAATGCTGATTTAGTAGTGGTTTACGGTAATTAATTTAAAAAATAATAAAGGATAATTTAAAATGACAACTAGTTTCAGCGGTGCAAACGGTATATCAACTACAGGCAATATTACTGCAAATAATCTTAGTGTTACTGGCTTAACACAATTTAGTAATGTTGCGTTTAGTGGTAATATTTTACCCAGTGCTAATGGGGTGTATAGTTTAGGTAGTCCAACCGCTCAATGGTCATCTATTCATGTCAATAGTAATACAATTTATCTTGGTGGTACGCCTATTTCAGCGAATAGCCAAAGTAATACTTTAATAGTTAACGGCAATCCAGTAGTTACCACTAGCACCAGTGGCAATACAAGTGCTGTTGGTAATGTAGTTATTGTTGGTACCGTTACTAGTAATAAAATTGTTTCAGAAGGAACAATAAGTGCTGTTGGCAACATAACTGGCGAATATATTTTAGGCAATGGTTCACAATTAGTTGGATTACCCTCTGGATATTCAAACAGCCAAGCAGCTAGTTTCTTGGCATCTTTTGGTGCTAATACAATTTCATCAACCGGTAATATTACCACAACAGCTAATATATCTGGTGGATATATTTTAGGCAATGGTTCACAATTAGTTGGATTACCTGCTGGATATTCAAACAGTCAAGCAGCCAGTTTCTTGGCATCTTTTGGTGCTAACACAATTTCATCAACTGGTAATATTACTACAACAGCTAATATATCTGGTGGATATATTTTAGGTAATGGCTCACAATTAGTTGGATTACCTGCTGGATATGCAAATAGCAACGCAGCAAGTTTCTTGGCATCTTTTGGTGCTAACACAATATTGTCAACTGGTAATATTACCACAACAGCTAATGTATCTGGTGGTAACTTATTAACAGCTGGAGTCGTAAGTGCTGCTGGAAATCTAAATGGTAGTGGAATGATTATCAACGGCAATGCCGTTATAACAGGCAATGCCAATGTCCAAGGTAATCTAACCTACAACAACATTACCAATCTTACCACAAGTAATTTAGTATTAGGATTAGGTAACAATCAAACTGGAATTAATGTATCAGGAGGTGGTATTGCTGTTGGTAATACTAACGAAGCTACATTATTTTACAATTATACCACACAACAATGGAACAGTAATCTTGGAATCAGTGCTGTTGGCGCGATAAATGGTTCTAGTTTATTAGGTACAGTTATATCTGCTAGTGGTAATGTAATTGGCGGTAATGTCAGAACAGCTGGTTTGATTTCAGCTACTGGTACTGTAACTGGTGGTAATGTATTAACAGCTGGTGCTGTAAGTGCTGCTGGTGCTGTAACTGGTTCTAGTTTATTAGGTGCTGCTGTATCTGCTAGTGGTAATGTAACTGGTGGTAATGTATTAACAGCTGGTGCTGTAAGTGCTGCTGGCAATATCACAGGTAGCTATATTTTAGGCAATGGTAGTCAATTAACAGGCATCATCACATCAGTTAGTAATGTAATAAATGGCTCAAGTAATTTAAACATTGCTAGCGCAAATTCTAATATTACAGCATCTGTTAACGGAGTTAGCAATGTTGTTGTTTGGTCACCAACTGGCGAATATGTAACTGGTGTTATCAGTGCTTCTGGTAATGTATATGGTGCTAATTTAATTGTAAGTAACAACGAAGTAGTAACTGGTAATATTACTGGTGGTAACTTATTAACTGGTGGCGCTGTAAGTGCTACAGGAAACATTACTACTGCTGGATACTTTTTAGGTACATTTGCTGGTAATATTGCTGGCAATTTAACTGTACCTGGCGCAAACACACAAGTATTATATAACAATAATGGCAATGCTGGCGCTAGTGCTGGATTAACATTTAATGCTGCAGGTAATGTATTAAGCGTATCTGGTAATGTTAATTCCGGAAATTTATTAACAACTGGTGGATTAAGTGTAGCAGGCAGTACTCAAATAGCTGGCAATTTGCTTGTACAAGGAAATGTAATATTTGCTGGATCTAGCAATGTTATAACTACAAACGATTTGTTTTTTGAATTAGCTAATAATGTATCAACTTACCCTGGTATTGATACTGCTGGATTAGCAGTTGGCCCAATTAATGCTCCATTAACCGGTTGGCAATATAGAAATACTCCAAATGCATGGAGCACAAATGTAGGCATTAGTGCTGCTGGCAATATCACAGGTAACTATATCTTAGGTAATGGTAGTCAACTAACTGGTATTATTACATCAGTAAGTAATGTAATAAATGGCACAAGTAATTTAAATATTGCTAGCGCAGGTGCTAATATTACAGCATCTGTTGGTGGTGTAAGTAATGTTGTTGTTTGGGCATCAACTGGTGAATATGTAACTGGTGTTATCAGTGCTTCTGGTAATGTAACTGGTGCTAACTTATTAACAGCGGGTGCCGTAAATGCTGCTGGTGCTGTAACTGGTTCTAGTTTATTAGGTGCTGCTGTATCTGCTAGTGGTAATGTAACTGGTGGTAATGTATTAACGGCTGGTGCGGTAAGTGCTGCCGGTAATATCACTGGTAGCTATATTAATGGTAATGGAAGTCAATTAGCATCAATTACCGGTGCCAATGTAACTGGTACAGTTGCCAATGCAACATTTGCGACAGGTGCTGGTAGTGCTGTTGGTACAGCCGCTACAGTAACTACAAATGCTCAACCAAATATTACTAGCGTAGGTACATTAACATCATTGTCTGTAACTGGTAGTGTAACTGGTGGTAATTTATTGACTGCTGGACTCATTAGCTCAACAGGTACAGTAACAGGATCTAGTTTATTAGGCGCTGCTGTATCTGCGAGTGGTACAGTAACTGGTGGTAATTTATTAACAGCTGGTATTGTAAGTGCTACTGGCAATATCACTGGTAGTTATATTAATGGCAATGGAAGTCAATTAGCATCAATTACAGGTGCTAATGTAACTGGCACTGTTGCTAACGCAACTTTCGCAGAAAGTGCTGGCACAGCGGCTACAGTAACGACTAATGCTCAGCCTAATATTACCAGTGTTGGAACACTAACATCATTATCTGTAACTAATAATATAACTGGTGGTAATTTATTGACTGCTGGGCTTATTAGCTCAACTGGTACAGTAACAGGATCTAGTTTATTAGGCGCTGCTGTATCAGCTAGTGGCACAGTAACTGGTGGTAATTTATTAACTGCTGGTCTAATATCAGCCACATCAACTATTACTTCAGCCGATAATATTACTGGTGCTAATTTATTAACTGCTGGCTCAGTAAGTGCTGTTGGTACAGTAACTGGTGGTAATGTATTAACTGCAGGAGCTGTAAGTGCTGTTGGTACAGTAACTGGTGGCAATGTATTAACTGCCGGAGCAGTAAGTGCTGCTGGTGATATAAAAACTGCAGGCAATATATCTGTAGCCGGTACAATTACCATTTCTAATACAACTGGTAATTCAGTTAGCACAGCAGGTAATATTTCTGCTAGTAATTTTTACGGAAATGTTATTGGTAATATTTCAGGTACTATCGTTGCTCCAGGAGCAAATACACAAGTATTATATAACAATTCCGGTAATGTGGGTGCTAGCCCAGCGTTTGTATTTGATCAAAATGCCAACTTATTAAGTGTTTCTGGTAATATCGTATCAAGCGGCAATGTAACTGGTGGCAATATTTTAACTGGTGGATTAATTAGCTCAACTGGCACCATAACAGGTTCAAGCTTATTAAGTACTGTTGTGTCAGCTAGTGGTAACATAACTGGTGGCAATATTGTAACATCAGGCTCAATAGCTGTAACTGGTGCTAGTACTGCTGGTAGCTATAGTACTACTGGTAATGTAACTGGTGGTAACATCTTAACAGCTGGATTAGTATCAGCCACAAGTACAATTACATCAGCAGCTAATATTAGTGGTGGTAATATCTTAACAGCTGGATTGGTTAGTTCAACAGGAAATGTAACTGGTGGTAACATCTTAACATCTGGATTGATATCAGCCACAAGTACAATTACATCATCAGCTAATATTAGTGGTGGTAATATCTTAACTGCTGGATTGATATCAGCCACAAGTACAATTACATCATCAGCTAATATTAGTGGTGGTAATATCTTAACAGCTGGATTGATATCAGCCACAAGTACAATTACATCATCAGCTAATATTAGTGGTGGCAATATCTTAACAGCTGGTGTTGTTAGTTCAACAGGTAATGTAACTGGTGGTAATATCTTAACTGCTGGATTGATATCAGCCACAAGTACAATTACATCATCAGCTAATATTAGTGGTGGTAACTTATTAACAGCTGGATTGTTTAGTTCAACAGGTAATGTAACTGGTGGTAATATCTTAACAGCTGGATTGATATCAGCCACAAGTACAATTACATCAACGGCTAATATTAGTGGTGGTAACTTATTAACAGCTGGATTGTTTAGTTCAACAGGAAATGTAACTGGTGGTAACATCTTAACAGCTGGATTGATATCAGCCACAAGTACAATTACATCAGCAGCTAATATTAGTGGTGGTAATATCTTAACAGGTGGATTGTTTAGTTCAACAGGAAATGTAACTGGTGGTAACATCTTAACAGCTGGATTGATATCAGCTACAAGTACAATTACATCAACAGCTAATATTAGCGGTGGCAACATCTTAACAGCTGGATTGTTTAGTTCAACTGGAAATGCCACAGCAGGTAATATCTTAACAGCTGGATTGTTCAGTGCTACTGGCAATGCGATAGGTGGTAATATCAGAACAGCTGGTCTAGTGACAGCCACAGGTAACGTAACCGGTGGTAATATCTTAACAGCAGGATTAGTTAGTTCAACTGGTAATGCTATTGCAGGCAACATCTTAACAGCAGGATTAATATCAGCTACAAGTACAATTACATCAGCAGCTAATATCTCAGGTGGTAACATCTTAACAACTGGTATTGTTAGCTCAACTGGCAATGCCACAGCAGGTAATATCTTAACAGCTGGTGTTGTTAGTTCAACAGGTAACGTAACTGGTGGTAATATCTTAACAGCAGGATTAATATCTGCTACTGGTAGTATAACAGGTGGAACTTTATCAGTTGGTGGAATTACAATAAGTGGTAATACCATTGTAGGCGCAGGCCCAACATTAACTATTGATCCAAACGGGTCGGGCGGTACTGATGGTAATGTTGTTATTACAGGTAACTTAACTGTTAATGGTACAACAACAACTATTAACTCAAACACAATTACCACAAACGATTTACAAATTAATATGGCCAACAATGCTGCTAACTCTACTGCAGCAAATAACGGCGGTATAGGTGTTGGCCCAGTAGGAGCAGAATATGCTTCATTGTTGTATAATACAGCGTCAAACGTCTGGGTATCTAGCCTAGGCATTAGCTCGGTTGGTAATGTAACAGCTGGTCTTGGTATTACTGCTACAGGAAACTTAGCTGGCGGTAATGTATTAACTGCTGGTATAATGTCAAGTACTGGTAATGCGATACATGGTAATATTCTAACAGCTGGATTAGTTAGCTCAACAGGTAATATAACTGGTGGTAATATCCTAACAGCTGGTGTAATATCAGCAACAGGTACTATTACATCGGCAACTACAGTAACTGGCGGTAATATTGTAACTGCTGGATTAGTTAGTTCAACTGGTAATGTAACTGGTGGTAATATTCTAACAGCTGGATTAGTTAGCTCAACCGGTAATGTAACTGGTGGTAATATTCTAACAGCTGGATTAGTTAGCTCAACCGGTAATTTAACTGGTGGTAATATTATAACAGCTGGATTAGTTAGCTCAACAGGTAATTTAACTGGTGGTAATATTATAACAGCTGGTGTAATATCAGCAGCTAATATTACTGCAACTGGAAATATAACAGCGGTTAATTTTATCGGTAACGTTGTAGGTAATATTTCAGGTACTATTGTTGCTCCTGGTAGCAATACACAAGTTCTATACAACAATAACGGCAATGTCGGCGCTAGTGCTGCATTTACTTTTGATTCGGCTTCAAATACTTTAGCAACATCAGGTAACATATCAGCATCCGGTACGATAATTGCCGTTGATACTATAACTGGCGGTAACATAGTATCAGAAGGCCTTATAAATTCTGCTGGTCCAATAGTGGGATCTAGTTTATTGGGTGATGTTGTAACAGCTACTGGTAACATAATTGGTGGCAATATCTTAACTAGTGGATTAATTAGCTCAACTGGTAATATTCTAACAGCTGGATTAGTTAGCTCAACCGGTAATTTAACTGGTGGTAACTTATTAACAGCGGGGCTAGTAAGTGCTACTGGCACAGTGACTGGTTCAAGTTTATTAGGTACTGTTGTATCAGCTAGTGGTAATATAACTGGTGGTAATATTGCAACCGCAGGATCAATCGCTATAACAGGCAATAGTACTGCTGCTAGCTATAGTGCTAGTGGTAATATAACCGGTGGTAATATTGCAACATCCGGATCAATCGCTATAACAGGTAATAGTACTGCTGCTAGCTATAGTGCTAGTGGTAACATAACTGGTGGTAATATTGCAACATCCGGATCAATCGCTATAACAGGCAATAGTACTGCTGCTAGCTATAGTGCTAGTGGTAATATAACTGGTGGCAATATTGCAACATCAGGATCAATCGCTATAACAGGCAATAGTACTGCTGCTAGTTATAGTGCCAGTGGTAACGTAACTGGTGGTAACTTAGTAACAGCTGGTTTAGTAAGTGCTACTGGTACTGTAACAGGTTCAAGTTTATTAGGTACTGTTGTATCAGCTAGTGGTAACATAACTGGTGGTAATATTGCAACAGCTGGATTAGTTAACTCAACAGGTGATATAACTACTGGAGGTAATGTCAGCGCAGTTGCTAATGTAACTGGTGCGAACTTCTTAACTGCCGGGCTAATAAGTGCTACTGGTAACATTAATGCTGGTAACTTGTCAGTAAGTGGAATCATTATTGGCAATGTAAATGGTAATGTAAGTGGTAATGTAACCGGTAATGTCTTCAATGCTACCGTGTCTTCTTCAGGTAATATTACTGGTGGTAACTTAGTAACAGCAGGTCTAGTAAGTGCTACTGGTACTGTAACAGGTTCAAGTTTATTAGGTGAAGTTGTTTCAGCTAGTGGTAACATCACTGGTGGCAATATCGCAACATCAGGATCAATCGCTGTAACTGGTGATAGTACTGCTGCTAGCTATAGTGCTAGTGGTAATGTAACTGGTGGTAATGTCAGAACAGCTGGTCTAGTAAGTGCCACTGGTACAGTAACAGGATCTAGCTTATTAGGTACTGTTGTATCAGCTAGTGGCAATGTAACCGGTGCTAATTATCTAACAGCAGGCCTAGTAAGTGCTACTGGTACTGTAACAGGTTCAAGTTTATTAGGTGAAGTTGTATCAGCTAGTGGTAACATAACTGGTGGCAATATTAATACTGCTGGATTAGTTAGTTCAACAGGTACAGTAACTGGATCTAGCTTATTAGGTACTGTTGTATCAGCTAGTGGTAACATAACTGGTGGTAACCTTGTAACAGCTGGATCGTTAAATGCTAACAATGCTGCACTTGTTGGTAATTTAAATGTTTCTGGATATGCAATTATCGCTGGCAATTTAAGTGTACAGGGAAATTTAACTTATAATAATATTGATAACTTAACTACAAGCAATCTAACAGTTCAGTTAGGATTTAATCAATCCGGTTCTAATGTAAATGGCGGAGGTATTACAGTTGGTAATACTAACGAAGCTACATTCCTTTACAGTTATAGCACACAGGCATGGAATACTAATCTTGCATTAAGCGCAGCAGGTAATGTAACTGGTGGTAATGTCAGAACAGCTGGTCTAGTAAGTGCCACTGGTACAGTAACAGGATCTAGCTTATTAGGTACAGTTGTATCTGCAAGTGGAAATGTAATTAGTGGTAATATTGTAACTGGTGGATTAATCAGTGCTACTGGTACAATAACTGGTTCAAGTTTATTAAGTACTGTTGTATCTGCTAGTGGTAATGTAACTGGTGGTAATATTGTAACAGTTGGATTAGTAAATGCCACTGGTACTGTAACTGGTTCAAGTTTATTAGGTACAGTTGTATCTGCTAGTGGTAACGTCACCGGCGGTAACTTAGTAACCGCAGGTCTAGTAAGTGCTACTGGCACTGTAACAGGTTCAAGTTTATTAGGTACAGTTGTATCTGCTAGTGGCAATGTAACTGGCGGTAACTTATTAACAGCTGGTTTAATATCAGCTACAAGTACAATTACATCAGCAGCTAATATCTCAGGTGGTAATTTATTAACTGTTGGTTTAATCAGTGCTACTGGTACTGTAACAGGTTCAAGTTTATTAGGTACAGTTGTATCTGCTAGTGGTAATGTAACTGGTGGTAACTTTGTAACAGTTGGTTTAATGTCAGCTACAAGTACAATTACATCAGCAGCTAATATCTCAGGTGGTAACATCTTAACATCTGGATTAGTTAGCTCAACAGGTAATGTAACTGGTGGCAACTTATTAACTAGTGGATTAATTAGCTCAACTGGCACCATAACAGGAACAAGTCATTTAGGCGCTATTGTTTCTGTTACAGGAAACATAACTGGAAATTATATTTTAGGTAATGGTAGTCAATTAACCGGCATCATCACATCAGTTAGTAATGTAGTAAATGGCTCAAGTAATTTAAACATTGCTAGTGCTAATGCTAACATAACAGTATCAGTTAATGCAGTGAGTAATGTTGCCGTGTTTACTTCAACAGGATTAAATGTCACTGGAAATATCTCAGCAACAGGTAATGTAACTAGTGGTAACTTATTAACTATTGGATTAATTAGCTCAACTGGCACAGTAACTGGTTCAAGTTTATTAGGTACAGTTGTATCTGCTAGCGGTAATGTAACTGGTGGTAACTTATTAACTGGTGGATTAATTAGCTCAACTGGCACCATAACAGGAACAAGTCATTTAGGTGCTGTTGTTTCTGTTACGGGTAACGTTATTGGTGGTAATATTACTACTGCTGGAATTGTCACTGCTACTGGCAACATAACTGGTGGTAATATCCTAGCTAATACTGCTGTGGTATTAGGTAACTTTACTATTAGATCATACGGTACTAAATTATCTTTTGCATATAATGGCGCTAATATCTTTAGTATGGATAGTACTGGCATTGTTGTAGCAGCTAATAACATTACAGCATTTGGTACACCTTAATTAATTATTAAGGAAACTTAATATGACGTTAAACTCATCTGGCCCGATATCATTTGGTGGTAGCACCTCGGGCCAGTCTATTAACTTAGAAATAGGTGCTAGTGCCAATGCCACTATAAGTCTTAACAACACCTCAGTTAGAACTCTTGCCAATGTAACTGCTAATAATTCAGCAATAACAATACCTACTAATTTTTATGGAAAAACAGCTTCTAATGCCATAGCTAATAATATTATGAGATATATTGTGGTGGCTGGAGGCGGCAGTGGTGGTTCATACGTTGGATCGGGCGGCGGCGGAGCCGGTGGATTATTAACAGGATGTCTTACTTTTAATAGTGGAAATACCTTTAGAATAACTGCCAATGTCGGCAATGGTGGTGGTGCCGGAGTAGGTTGTAGCGCAGGTTTCAGTGGTAATGCTAGTCTTTTCACTTTCAGTTCTGCTGGCAATGTTACATCATTGTCTGCCGTAGGCGGAGGCGGTGGAGCAGGAGGTGGTGTTGGTGGTGCAGCTGGTGGCAGTGGTGG
>Ga0209191_1002131_pt1 | contig 12483 bp, 22 predicted proteins | sample S_130626_EF_Meta_FD_187320 | JGI IMG/M metagenome (GOLD analysis project Ga0209191, IMG submission 187320) | Freshwater microbial communities from Lake Simoncouche, Canada to study carbon cycling - S_130626_EF_MetaG (SPAdes) (version 2) | ecosystem: Environmental > Aquatic > Freshwater > Lake ... | reverse complement strand
TCCAGTCTGATCGTGACTTATTGAGGTGTTTTGTGGGTTAGAAAAGGAACGGGGGGTCGGTGGTGTCCGCTGCGCTGCAAAAAATCGCCCACCCTTTGCTAAATTACATCTGGAACATGAAGCGACAAGATTGTCATCACTATCATTTCCATTCAGCCGTCTAGGTATCACATGATCAACTGTATTAGCTTCTTGCCCACAGTATTGACAGATGAAACCATCACGCCTAAGTATTCTTTGTTTAATCTTTGTCCATTGTCTTGTTGATCCAGTCGATCGTAATGCACTGCTACTCATCAGTAATATCCTTTACGATTATGGAAGGCTAATGCTTGACATGGCGTTTCATGTCTGTGCTCAATATAGCGTAAGCCTCGATCTATTTGCCTAAATGGGTTTTGTTCTTTCATGTTTAGTATTTGTGGAATGCCATAAGCTGATGATCTTGCATTCTTAGCTGTTGGCGACCATCTGCTTTCCTTGTCCCACAGCTGCTCAATACAGTAATACTGATCTAAATCATTTAATTCTATAAATGTATATTGCTTATAATGCTGTGTTTTGTATTGACTATAAGCAACGGAATAATCTTTTGATAAGCAAATGCTAAATGCAATTAGCAATAGGGTGAGCCAAACTCTGCGCCTTCCGGGTCTAGCCGTTGGCGACCCAGCTTTTCGACTTAGGGTCGAACGCGTGTTCAGGGTAGCACACCAATGCAAATCAATTAACATAACCGCAGGTCAGACGGCAAGTCATAATCCGTAAATCATCTTGCTCTAACCAAGTTTCGACATAACCAGCATCCATTATTTAGCCCCAATCAATTTACAAGTATGACATTGCTGATCTACAAATTGCCATGATCCACATTGTTCGCAGCGGATAACAGGCTCTTGAGTGTCAGTTGCCTCTGCTAAATTCTTTGTTCCAATAGCGCAACACTTAAGGCATTGGAATACTCTAAAACCATCAGCTGCTTTGTAGCCATCCATCCAAATAAACTCTGAATTGGCTGAACAAAAGTTACATCTAAAGTTAGCCACCTTTACCAGCCCATCCTGTGCCCTTGAAAATTGCCGGAACTGCTGAATAGACACGACTTAATTCAAAGCCACATACTTGACAAAGAGGGATTTCGTGCTGCATCGGAAGATCCAATACAATACTCGACCCCTCTCTATCACAAGCGTATTCGTAATTCGGCACTATGGAATTCGATTGATTGAATGACAGGAATAGCATCGAAGCAGATCGCCCTCATGAAGTAATCTGTCATCGTTGCAAGTATCACAAACAATTGTTGATGGTTCTACTATAACTCCGTTATCTGTAAATTTTGCAGTTAGACCAGAACCATCAATCATTATCATGTCAGCCATTTATTCCTCCTCTCTAAAGAACCAACTGCCATTAGCAGCTGTAACTGCCCACTTAGCATTGCATTGCTCACCTTTAGGTGCGCTGCAAACATAGCCAAAATACGGCTTACCAGTTTTAGCAGTTCCTTCTTTTAATATCATTAAGCCATGTGTGCATTCTTGCTGTTTAGGTTTGGTCGATAAGGCTTCTGCAACATCACCGACTGACCAAGTTGTTGGTTCGCTTGTTGGCTTAGCATCATCTGCAAATGACTTTCGGAGTGCCATTTCAATAACTTGCGAATTGCCACTCTTGCCATAAATGTTTTTAATTGGTTCACTTTCAACCTTTCTCATGTCATCTTTTGTAGCTGTTTTGTCAGATCCTTTAAGTAGAATAATTGCTCTACCTAATGCGCTTGTCGCAGTATCCTCAACATAAAACTTTTTCATGTTTTGTATATAACTCTCGCGTGCGCCAAATGCAACATTGCTAACTGCCGGTGATGTGTCCTTACTATCTCGCCACAAAGTTGCTTGAACCAAGATATAACCATTGACTGCATCATGGCTGATCACAGATATATCAGATCTGCCAGACGGAAAGTTGGATATAAACCATTTGTTTAGAGTAGCCACATCCTCATAATCGGCTAAGTTAAATGCCATCATCTACTCCAAAATCATTCTCGTATTGGTCGTGCAGCTCTTGGTATATGACTGCGTAACCAATGATGTCTTTAACACTATCTTTGTGATTTGGAGTTTCTGACAGCCTTGAAACTTTGACAAGCAACTGCATGAGGCTGACTTGCATAGGCGATATGTAACTTCCATAGTAAGCAGACCACAGTTCGCTGATCCGTTCGTGATTGCTTCGACTGCTTCCGTAAATCGATCCTCTTTGACTAAGGATTTGGGCGCATTCATCTAGCAGTTCAGTTCTGCTTGTCATAATCAAATACAGACTGAGATTTTAACTTGCGGACTTTTTCGTAATGTTCATTAGCTGCTCGCCAACCAGCTGCTCTGCCTGACCAAAAACCACGATCAAAAGATTGAGCCATTATCTTTGTTATTACATACCAACCAATTAAATAACCCAAGATGCTATAAATTACTAGCCAAGGTGCTGTTGTTTCTATCATGTCGCTCCCTACATATACACAGGCGATCTGTGCATACATAAAGTATGACCTAAAGCAATGACCTTCGGTTATTTACTTTCGGCGTGTTTTATAACGATTAGATAACGCTAATATCCTCAAAATCATCGATATGGTCATCAATCGTGCGGTGCTTATAGTCTGTTTCAAGCCCCATATACCTTGCCTTCAAATATAAAACTGCCATCTGCATTTATTGGCACAGTGATTACCTGAACTTTACGATCCTGAACATAAGCAACAGCGAAGCCAGTTTGCCAGTTTGCGTAGCCCCTTGTGTATGCCATGCCTGAACTGCTTAAATCAACTAAATTTCCGACTTCTACTCCCCATACAGTCCTACCTAATTGACCCCTAGAAGCCTCTGTAAAGGCTGATTGACCTAATCTATGGGTATGCCCACACACTACGCTCTTTCCAAGCCTTCTAGCCCCATTTAAGGCTGTTTGTCCAGGCACTTGACTAAGCGGAAAAGCATCACCATGAACCGCAGTCCAACCATGAGCCCAATCTACACCAAAAGGATGAAACTTAATGCCTAACTTGTCGTAACCCATAAACTTCTCATACTGCATTTCAGGCAAATTTAAGAAGCTGGGCAATCGTTTCTTGATTGATCGGTAAAGCCTAATGCCATGATTACTGCCTACGACATCAGTTACACCAAGATAAGTTAAAACCTGTTGAGTTTGTAATCTGTCCTCATGAATGTTGCCGACCATCTCATCAATTGTGCCGGCATTAAAACCGCCAAGCTGTGGCAAATCAATCTCATCACCAATACAAATTGTGCGATGTGGTTTCCATTTGCCTAAAAATTTACCTACTGACTTGACTGCTGCCTCATTAAAAAATGGCACTTGGAGATCGCTCACAAACGCGATGCGCTTAATCGTCATCCTCTTCTGTGGGATCGATACTAGGAATGATGCCACCATCACCGACTACCCAATCAGGAAATGTTTTGTGTTCAGTCATTAACCAAAATGCGTGCTCTGGTGTAAATCCGGCACGCCTTGCAGCTGTGTAACAGGTATGTAATGCAATGTAATGAGCATCAATCTTTGTTGGTTCAGGAGTGTGGCGAACTACGCGACGATTGATCTTTTTGCGTTTGATAGGTTTTCGTGTGTTCGCCATAAACTAATTTTACTTCTTGTTTTCTAAAAACCGCATCATTTCCTCTTGCCGCGTTTCTATGCGTGCAAGTCGATCTGCAAGGCTAGATCCAGCATTAGGAGTTAATGTCCAAAGCCAACCTTTAATAAGATAACGCAGACCCCCAAAGAAACCCAGTAATACGGCGGTTATGCCGGCGGCGAAACCAACCCATTCGTTTGCGCTCATTTAGCATTAACGCCATAATCTACTTCTTTACCGGAACTTGGATCAATTGCTTTAGCAAGCGGTGCAACTAATGCACCAAGTAATACTGCAAACTCTGGTCGAATGTCAGCAACAATTGCTAATGCAACAGTTAAACCACTTGCACCGACAGCTCTCAGATATGACTTGATTGCTGCTTTGTGTTTGTTAGATAGTTTCATTTTGCTCCTATGGTCGGGCAACAGCCATTACCAATGAGTAACTTCTGCGCTTGAGATAAACGCCTTCACCATTGGATTGACTGCCACTTTTGTCTGCTGATGTATTGCCTTCAATAACCTGCAAATACTTTAGAGCTGTATTGTTAAATTTAATGATGCCAACATGATCAGGCTCAGCATCTTTGTCAAATTGAAAGAATGCAATATCACCAGCCTTAGCCTGACCAACTGGGATTAACTTATTGCTTTCTGCAAAGAATTTAAGACCATGAGCACAGCTTGCAAATCCTTTTTTAGATTGGGATTTAATTTTGCCACCAAGTCCTGCTTTGTCATAGCACCAAGATACAAACATGGCACACCAAGGCTCATTGTTTAGTTCATACCAATCGCCATACTTTGTATCATTGTTGCCAGTTTCGGTATAACCAATCTCAGCTTTAGCAATCTCAATTAAACTTGGCATGATTAGCCAAGTATCGTTTTAAGTTCATCACCAGTTAAACCAATTCGATCAAGGATTGCTTGGCGTGCTATTAGTTTTGCTTCGGCTTCGGCTTGTTTTGCTTTATATTGTTCTTGATCTAATTTGTATTGAGCAAATTCAGAAGCGTTCATTTCTCTAGTGACAATTTCATTAGTTTCTGAATTATGGATTGTGATTTCTGGTTTTGCCATTTTATTTAACTCCATATACTTTGATTGTTCCTTGAGCAGCCCAATTTGTGCTACATATCCAACTAAAAGAACTTATTGCACTTGTTGATTTGTAACCAAAATTACCATTGGCTGAATACCAATATCCGTCATTTTGTTGCCAACCTGTAATTATTGAACCAGTTTTATAAGCACTTGTTGATGTATAAAATGGAATATCAACTACATAAACAGAATTGTCATTAACATTATCTAATCCCATACTTCCAGGAGCATCAATACTACTAACGCCTGCCGTTGCACCGCTTGTATTTTGTCTTATATTCCAAGAATAATTATTACCTGTATCACCATTTAATCTTATGGTTACCGCAGAATTATCACCGCTTGCCTTAAAATTTTCAATCAAAATTTGCAAACTGGTGTAAGAAGAACTAATACTTGAAACAGTAATTGTTGTCGTAGCAGTTATATTGGTTGTGCTTAATAAAGTCATTGAACCACTTGCAGGTGTAGCCCAACTTGGCACTCCTCCAGCAACAGTTAAGACCTGTCCTGTGCTACCAATTCCAAGTCTTGCCAATGTATTTGCTGAAGAAGCATAAAGACTGTCGCCAGTTGTTGTTAAAGTTGATGTGGCACTAGCTGCCCATGATGGAACACCAGCAACAACAGTTAATGCTTGACCAGATGATCCAATTCCTAGTCTTGTGTTTGTGTTGGCAGTAGATGAACGATATTCAATGTCGCCAAGAGTTGTGGATGGGTTTAAGTTCTTTGTGGTTGTATCAACAGAAGTGCCGAGTGTGCGAATAGCTGATGCGCCATCCTTGACTAACGCGGTGTCATCCGGTGTAGTCCAGCCGTAATTGGTAGTGGTTGCCATGTTATCCTTTATCTCAGGCTACGATTGTAGCGTATTCCCATGTCAATGTTGGATCTATTGTTTGCCATGTTTCAGTTATTGGTGTGGTATTCCAACGCATCGCCACTTGACTATAAGCCACAGGCGACAAGTTAATTGTCAGGAATAATTCGTTAAACCTAGTGCTCCATGACCAGCCTTCAACATACCCTTCAAACTCACCGTTTGAGATTTGCTCAGGCAGGTTTTGAATGTTTAGAGGTTGCCCCATAAATACACCAAGCAGATTATCCCGATCACTATTATCAATCTCTGGATTTGTAATTGGGAAGGTAATGCTCTGGAATGCCGGCAATGGAAATGCTCGTTGGGCAATATACCGATCAGCCACAGCTTGAGCATCTACAGCTGAGTGAATGGTTGATTGCACGCTCTCGGCTTTGTAACCATAAGTTGCAATTGATGTTGCAGATGTAGCAGTTTTTTCTAAACCAAAATTAGAACCATAATTGATTATAATGTCATTGCGAATATCACCTGATCGAGTAATTGTGCTTAAACCTTGACCAAGTGCATGTCTAGCATCAAGATCAACATATCCGTATGTGAGCAAATAATTCTGCCTGTGGTCTGCATCGGCATACCCAATGTTTCCTTCATTGTCCTCATATAAATAACCAAATGCTGAGTTAGCAATCAGGCTTGCAATGTTGTAAATCGTATCTGGCGTTTCTGTGCCACTTCGATTTTGCATTGTGTATAAGCCCGGAGTGTCAATCTCACCAAGTCCAAGATTTAGCGCATTAGCCCATGTTTCAGTTGCATCGTATCCTGCCCAAGTTGTAGCTGCTGGCACATCATTCCAAGCACCAAGTAATACGCTAGACAATAAAGCGTATATCTGATTGCCATCCTCATCTTGTGAAACAGCATCGGCATATAATTCTTTTGCTAACTTAACAAGTGATCCCATTACAAGGACTGTGTATTGAATAACAGTTGCATTTGATCCAGTTGCGCCAACGCTGACTGTAATATCAGTTATGTCGCCACCAAAGATATTGACATAAGCAGCTGATGTATCCTTGACTTGCAAACTCAAACTGTCGTTAATATCAAATGGCAATGTTTGACCAGTTAATGCCACAAATGTAATTTGCAAGTAAGATGGATTTGGTTGCTGGTAAATATCTGTTCGACCAGCCTGATGCTGTATATCGCTTATTGCAATGTCGGTGTAATCAACACCTGCAACTGTAAGTTTCCAATCGGGCGACCAAGCGGTCATTATCTGCCTACTGTTCCGCCGACTAATAATCCTGCTGATCTTGCTGCGCTTTGATTAAGCACACCTGCCACAGCTCTTGCAGCACCTTCGCCATCTATTGCATTGACTGTGATATTAACTGGGTTGCCTGAGCCGTAAGTAAAGTTTGATCCGCCTCTAGGAACTGCTGGCAATGATGATCTACCTGCTGATGGTGCTGGATTAGGCAATGCACCAACATTAACTCCAGGAATTATATTAACTATTTTAATAAACTCATTTGCAAGTGATACAACCAAGCCAATTGCTTCTCTTAGGAATGTAATAAATCCTGAAATTATGCCTGAGATAGTTGCAATAGTTCTACCAAAACTTGCAGCACCTTGTTGAGTTTCTGACAAGGCTGCATTTAATCCTGCATCACCTGTAAGTCCTGCAATAAATCCATTAAGTGCTGGAACACCAACATCGTTAATGAATGTAATAAATTTTTCTACCTGTGGCAATAAGGCAGTTCCTAGACTTTCCTTAGCCTCATCAAATCCAACCTTTAAGCGATCAATCTTGCCTTGAAAGGTTTCTGCGTTTGTAGCAGCTGCGCCACCATAAAGTTCAGATAGTTTTGCCTGCACTTCGGTAAAAGTCAATGTTGAAAGTTCGGCTTTAGATAATCCAAGTCCTAATCTGCCAAGAGCTGTTGTGTTGCCATCTTGAGCACGACCCAACGCATTTGCGACTGTTTCTAATTCAATCCCTTTACCTTTTGAAATATCTAACGCAAGGCTTAACAATCTTTGTGCTTCACCTGTATCTTTTGTGCTAACTGCAAGTCTTTGCATTGCTGGTCTAAGTTTGTCATCGGCAACACCAGTCGCTAAAGATGTCTTTAGGATCATGTCCTCTGTTGCTCTTATTTGCTCATCAGTTGCACCTGTGGCAGTCCTTAACGCATTGGCTAACCTAAGTTGTGCAGCCTCATCCTCTATTGCAGCCTTAACCCCATCAACGGCTAATTTAGTGCCATAAGCAACGGCAGCAGCAGCAGCGACCGCGAATGCAGCAGCAGCCTTCTTTCCAAATGCTGAAATCTTTTCGCTGTTAGTTTCAACGGCATTGTCAGCTTGATTTAATTTATTCTTAAGATCATCAATATCCGCAAGGATCTTAAGCGATAAGGTTCTAGTATCTCTTGCCATTTATGCCCACTCATCCAAAATGCGGTTGTAAGCTGCTTCCCATTTGTTAATCAATTCAGGCTGAATTCTGCGAAGCGTTGGGTAGATAAACCAACCACGCGAACCTCTGCCTTGCCTTCCGCTATATGTAGGAAACTGTTTGAACTTATTAGATCCAAACTCAACACCACCCCATAAGGTTTGCGTGTTAGCCCCACCTGAAAATTTCTGTCGTGCGAAACCATATTTGAACTCACCGATTTTGCTGGACTTTGAGATGCTAACGCCGTCTGCAACTCTTTGCGCAACCTTGCCTGATTTTGTTCGACCTCTAGCTGCTGTTTTAATTTCCTCAGCTGCGTATGTCGCCAAAGCAGCAGACTGAACTCTTGCTTCCTCAGTCGCCTGAACATCCATAACTTTGAAAGCCTTGAGAATATCGCGTATGTCATTGCGATTGTAAGCAATGGTTTCACTTGCCATACCTCGCCTCCAATACTTCGATAGCTGTTAAAATGTCGTCTGCATCAACCCATTCACTCATTGGTATGTTGGTGGCAATTGCCAACTCAACCAATAATCTGCTTAGGCTTCCTGCTGGATGACTTTTGGGTCTGCATCACCGACTATTACATCGGCAATAGTTTCCATCCAAGCTTCAAATGGTTTCACTGGTTTTCCAGCAGCTTCGCGCTTGTGTGCGTTGTATGCTAAAAACATCAGATCCCACATGCCAAGTTTTTCTTTTGCTTGGCTTATGGTATGACCAGTTGATTTTTCCCACTTAGCCCACTCAGGCGGTTGGGCAATGTATGTTGCTTGCTCGCCTGAGCTGTATTCAATTGTGATTGGTAACTTCATTTTTTGCTCCCGTTTCTATTTTTTAGGTAAATGTTTCGGTTACTGCTCCACCTGTAACTAGGAATTCGTAAGTAACTGTTTGTGCATCCATTCCTGATCCACCAACTGTTGGGTAACTTGGCTTAATTGGGAATGAAAATGATGCGCCTGTTGCACTTACTAATGTGATTGTAATGTCTGTGTCTGGTGCAGTATCGCAAGCAGTCCAAAGTGCTTCACATACTGAACTTGTCTTGCCCCAATCGGCTAACATTTCAAGTGCAAATGTAGCTGATACATTTGTGGTTTTGTAAGCCTCGCCATCAAGTGTTTGATAGGTCTGTCGCTCTAAAACCTTTGTCAAGATTGCGCTAGTCGCTTGCGCTTCGATGTCTGTTCCACCTGTGAAAGACAACGAAATATCGCGACCGGTTATTACTGTGGTTGCCATGATTTCTCCTTATGCGGTTTGTGTGTAGTAGGTAGAAACTCGAACATCTGCAATTAGCAGCGTGCTTGCTCCAACTTGTGTAACAGTAGGTCTTTCTACTGAACTGACAACATATCCGGTTGGGATAACTGCCAGAACGCTCATTATTAGTTGCTCAATGTTGTCCAGCGATGCAGGATTACTGTTATAGGCAACGGCAACTGAGATTGTGTAATTAAGTTTTGCGTGAATAGTAGATTTGTTAATTGTTTCTAATTCAATGTATGGACTATCTGGCACAACTACAACAGCTGGTGGAATTACTGTTTCAGGCACAAATGAATAAACATTTCCTGCAACACCGGCAAGAGCTGTGGCTAATGGTGTGCGAACTGCTGAAAGAATTGTTGAGGCTGGCATTTATTGACACATACCTTCGGGATCAATGTATGAACCTAACAAACCCACGCATTTATTGTAAAGCGATCTTCCCATGCGAAATGGAGTTGCTGTAAAATCTACTCCTTCGATTTGTCCTCCACCGGCTAATCTTGCTTGAAATACTTCTACTGATACTGTGTAGATTGCGCTTTCGACTGCTGCGTTTCCAACATAAGTTGTTGCATTTGATAAGGTAGCAGTTCCGGATGGAATGACATTAGCTTCCAATACATTTGCATTTGTGATCGATGCTGTGAAGGTAGTATCTGTAAGATCGCCAGCCAATACTGTGCGAGTTCCGTTGTATGGGCTAAGGCATCCGGCAATAACGACTGATTGTCCTTCGGTAAATTCATGTGTTCCTAAAGTTGTAAATGTTGCGACATTATTTGTCAATGAAGTTTTTTGCACAAAACTCTTATATTGTGCAAGCATCGGCAAGACAACTGTTTCAGCTGTATTTATTATTTGATTTAAGTAAGTGTCGTCATACAAGGCAGATGACACACCAAGCACACTTCGCAACTGTGCAGCGGTAATTATGGTTGGCATGTCATCTCCTTTAAGTCTCCCTAGAGCAACTGCCTGAGATCGGGAGCAACCTCAGGCATGACCATTATTAGGTTAGGTTGTAGCGTCTAACTCCACCGGCAACCAAAACACCAGTTGCTAGGTATCCGTAAAGCATGATTTCAATCTCACCACTTGTAACAACATTAGTTGCTAGTTGTAGTGTTGGGCTTTCGTAAATTGCAACAGATGATGGAACGATAATAAATGCGCTCTCATCAATTGTTGTAGATACAGCTTTATTTGAAACATAAAGATCCAAGCCCATAACATTTCCGCGTAGGCTCTGTGTTGAAACTGAACCAGCAGCATTAAATGGCTGACTTGCTGAAAATACCGGTCTCTTTGAACTGTCCTGAGCTCCGATCAGCAATCCCCATTGTGAAGTTCCAGCAATGTAGCGTGTTGCTAACTCACCAGTTGCAAGGTATGCAGCAGGTGTTTCAGTCTTTACGAATGCAACAATTCCATCAAGATCAGCTGATGTTGCTGTTGATTGTGTGCCACCTGATGTAAGTGCTGCAATTACGGCTGCCTCAGTAGCTTGTGCGTAAGATCTACGAAGGTTTTCAAGCATCGCATCATAAAAAGATGGATCTGCTCTATCTGCAATCTCAACGCTGTAGCGTTGTAATCCTGCATACTTGGTTACAGTCAAATCAACATAACTTGAAACAATTCCTGTTTCAGATGGTGCTGATCCTTCTCCGGTGCTTGCGACACTAGAATTTGTGGTAATTTTTGGAACAGAAACCTGCATTCCGGAATTTGGCAATCTCTTTGTTCCGATTGCATCAATTGCACCGCGTGCGCCAATTTGTGTATCAATAACTGTTGAAACATATTGAATTGGTTTGAATGCACTATTTGTTGAGAAGCTATCATCAGCAGCAGTTAAAACTCTTTTTGCCTCATCTTTTGCTAATGCAACATAAGATGCACTTTCATGGCTGCCCATTGATGCTTTAATTGAATGCTCTAAGAAACGAGCTTGTGAATTGATTGGTGAGCGTGGCTTTGTGTAAGCAACTGGTTGAGTTGCTTGTATTGCCACAGGCTCAGATTTTGTAGCTTCTACCGCTTCGGTCGCGATAGGAGCTGTTTGTGTATCTGACACAATGTCCTCCTGTGTTTTTGTTTGCTCCTCAGCGGTTGCTTCGGAATTCTCTGGTGTTTCACTAGCTGCAACATCTGCAACTCTTGCGCTGTCAATTGCTGGATCAGCAACTAAACTAACTTCAACTAATTTTGATGCTTTAACACGCATAACGCCTTTGCTTGCATCCCAATCATCTACAACAACGCCAACGCTAAATCCATCGCGTAATCCTTCGGCTGCTTCTAATAAACTATCATCACCAGCAATTGTTCCAGCTATTTTGAATGTTGCTTCAATGCCTTTGTCATCAGCTGTAATATCAATCATTTTGCCGATTGGTCGTGTGCGATCATGCTCTAATAGCAATTTAATTGGTTTGCTAAAATCAATGCTGTCTTTTTCAAATACTGTTGCGCCAGCACTTGTTATGCCTTTTTCATCCCATGACACAATTGTGCCTGATATTGTGCGCTTGCGATTATCAGCTGCGGTTAGTGTTATTGGGAAATTGATCTTTAATGTTTTACTCATCGGATCAAGTCCTCCTCCTCTTGTATTTGCTCAACGCTCATTGCGCCAATGCGGTTTAGGATTTCATAAACTTGCGCACGCTCTAATGCAGATCCACGCAAGAAATCGTCAATATCAAATCTGACCTCAACACCATTAGGCACAAAATCAGCCATAGAAAGTCTTTGTTCAATTGCAGTTAAAATTGGTCGCAATGAGAAGTCAATCAATGCTTTTCTTTCAGCTGTCATGTTTGAGTAAGTCATTGATGTAGTTTCGGCAGATATAAAACTTGCCGGAATACCAATGGCGCGTGAGCATTCTAGAGCTAAGTATTGACGGGCTTCATTTAATTGTAATTTAGCAGGATCAAATCCTAATGCTTGCAATTCTACATCAGCATTTAAGAATGCAGTTGATCTTGTTGCTCGACTTGCTTTCCAACTTTCAAGCAATCTTGTAATTCTCTCTGGAGTAAGATTTGTGCCATTTGACTTAAGCACCATTGTAGGAACTGGCTCTTTTGCATAAAGTTCAGCTGCTGCTTCTAATGCT
>Ga0209191_1002129_pt1 | contig 12487 bp, 22 predicted proteins | sample S_130626_EF_Meta_FD_187320 | JGI IMG/M metagenome (GOLD analysis project Ga0209191, IMG submission 187320) | Freshwater microbial communities from Lake Simoncouche, Canada to study carbon cycling - S_130626_EF_MetaG (SPAdes) (version 2) | ecosystem: Environmental > Aquatic > Freshwater > Lake ... | reverse complement strand
AGACAGGGGGGGTACGCTTGCGCTCTAAAAAAACGCCCTGTGAGCGTGAGCCCTTGCTTGAGTTACAGGGTTTGCAGCAGCTGACCATGTTGCTCATCTCGATGGCTAACTCTGGTGCTTTGCTTACTGGAATGATGTGGTCGATGGTCATGTCCTTGCCCTCGTATCCACAATAGAAGCAAGTCCAACCGTCCTCGGCTAACTTACGCAATCGAACTTCTTTGTACTTCCTTGATAGTCTAGGGTCGTTGCGCTTGCTACTCAATGCCAACCCTTTCGTAACCAATGAGACCATGCCTTGCATGTATCACCATTGTATCTATGATCTATATACTTAAGTCCATAGTGTATCTGTTCAATCGCTGTCTTATCAGCTATGAGTGCGTTCTTTAACTGAGGTATTCCATAGGTATGGTACTTACCAGATAGATTGCCTATTGCATAAGGGTTAAAGGCTGACTCTTTACCATATAGCCTTATTAAACATACAGCTTCTTTTTTATCTAAGACTAATCGAATGTAATGCTTAGGTTCTATAGCATCTATTGAGCCACTTGATGCCTCACTCATGGGAAGGCATAGAGCTCCCACTAATCCGACTGCAACCCCGCAAGCAATCCGCCTAAGCGGCTTGCGGTGAGCCCTTGATGGGCTCTTGCAAGAGAGGATATCATGCCTGTCAAGCATGTGGATAACTCTCGCATTGATTGCGTGTCGCACCCTACTTATCCACAGGTGTGCATAACTATTTATCTGTTGAATAGAAGCCTTCACCCTTGAATTGGATATTAGGAACTGAGTAAATCTTCTGCATCGAGCTGTGGCAGAACTGGCAAGTAACTGTATGTGGTTCATGGATTGATAACTCCTTCTCGTAGCGCAAGTTAGCCTCGCATTCCTCGTTGGTACACTCAAATTCGTATATTGGCATTACTTACACGTTCTACATGGCACATTAACCAACTTCCACGATCCACATTGTGTGCATCTCTCAGGCTCTAATTGTACCGAGTCTGTCTGTATATCGCCGTAACCTGACATAAGCAATAGTTGAACCAAATCACCAAACCGCATAAAGGCAAGATACTCGGCAGCATCTTCTCCTTGGCCATTACAACGGCACACCACGAAAGGCAGCTCTTTGCCACCTGCTCTCTTAGTGACTTGCTTCAACCATGCAAGAGGCTGGAACTCTGTCCTGGCTTTGATTTCACAATCGAAAGGAACATTGTGAATATCTTTCCCAGCCCCTCTACCAACGCTAGCGTTCTCCCACCATTGAGTTAAATAGGATTCGATTACTCGCTCGGTGCGATAGCCTCGGTGTTTCCTGCTTTGGGACATAGATTAGGTTATGCCTTTCCAGCAGAATTAATAGTGCCACAATCTTCACAGATCCACTCATTACGCAAGTAACGCTGTCTAATCTGCGTGCGGCTTGGAAACTTATTGCACAACTGGCAGATGAGCTTGTAACCCAGTTCTTCTAACAGTTCTGCGTTAGCCCTAAGATTGGCTTGCTGTTCTTCATTGGGAAATTGCTCCCACTCACCATCTTGGTTCAAGAATGTAACGTGTCCCATTATGCAGCTCGCTTCTGCCATGTGCCATCTTTTGCAATCTCATACCAAATAGGATCACAAGGCTGTTCGCCTCCTGGCATATCTCTGGTTGCCTGTGCAGGACAACGCCAATGACCCCATTGCTTATTGCCAGTCTTTGTTGTCCCAGTTTTCCAAATGCGCGCTCCATGCACACAGCTCTCGTCCACCGCAGTGCCACCAAGAGCCTGCTGAACCATCTCTACTGCCTGCTCCACCGTTGCTACAGGTGGTGTCTCCCAAGTTGTCCATGGATCATCTGCCTTTGCTACTGGAACGTATTGTTGAGATGTGTCTGCCATCTTTGCCTTAACCTGTTGTACCGAATCTTGTACCACTTGCTTTGCTGCAACCTTTGACATCTCCTCACGGCTTGGTCGCTTTCCCTTTGTCGCATAGCCTGCCGTTGCGAGTGCACGACCGATCGCGCTCGTCTCACAATTTTCGAGAGCTGAAGTAGCATTAACTCCACGCCCTTGTACCGTTTCTTCTGCGAGCCCAGAACTCCAAGCCTGTTGATCAGCCTCAGTTCTGTATATGTAAGCCTGTACGATAAAACGTGAAGCACTTGCTTCAATAAGTTTTGTTTCAATCCGACCATCTGGGTGATCCTTCCAATACTTGATAAGGCGTTCTTCAACTGTCTCATAATCTTGTAGGTTAAACATATAAATCATTCTCCTCAGTATGTAATTGACCTGCTATAGCAACGTACGCAGTGAGGTCGATGTAAGTGTCTGACTTTGCAGTCTCCATGCTTCTTGCGATTTTGACCAATGCCATACACATCGCCACTTGATAATCTGTAACTGGCATTTCGAGGTATGCGCTCCAGAGTGAGGCTGTGCGTTGCATATTGTCGCTAGGGTGACCGTAATCAAGTCCTCGGTCTTGGATAGTAGCTCTCGCTTCGTTGAGGTAGTCTCTAGCATTCATCGACCCACCTGCTGAAGCTGACGCTGTGACTTGCGTAGGGCAATACGCCCTGCAATCTTGCCGTGTTCGTGTCCCTTGGCATAGCCAAGGAGATAACCAGTAAATATGCCAACCAATCCCATCAGGATAAGTGCATGATCTGTGTTCATGTTAGCCCTTCTGTACGCCGTATTTCGTGTACGACAGAAGTATTACATCAGGTATAGCTGACAGAAGCCAAACTTGTATAACGAAACGATAACGATTTCATCCACAGTCTCGTCTCCGAAGTCTGGTCTAGCGAACCCTTCCATAGACCTTGCCTTGGACTATAAACGTGCCGTTCTTCTCAATGTGGATTATGTCCACTTGCACGTTACTGCCCTTGACATACATGATTGCAAAGGCTTGCTGCCAATTAGCCGTTCCCTTGACGTATCCAGCCTGTCTAAAGTCCATTAGATTACCTACCTCAACACCATGTAGAACACGCCCTATACGGCCTCCAGAGGCTTCTGTGAAGGCACTACGCCCTGCCCTGTGAGTATGTCCTGAGATGACGTTCTTGCCATGCCTACGGGCTGCTTCAAGGGCTGAGAGACCGCCTAGTTGCTTGATAGGCGTATGGTCGCCATGGACTGCAATCCAATTAGGAGCAATCGCCATTGGATTCTTGTGGAAGGTTATCCCTAGTTCGTCAAACTTCATAAACTTTTCAAAGCGCAGCTCTGGCAAGGACAAGAAGCTAGGAATCTTCTTCATGATTATGTTATAAATTCTATCCGTATGGTTAGATCGTATGCAGTCTGTAACGCCTAACTCCCAGAGAAGCTGTACGCATTGGTCTCGGTCATCGCCAAGGGTCTGCTCGTAGGCTTGAGGCGTACCCTCAGACCACTTGCTTATAGTCTGAAAGTCAATCTCGTCACCTATGGTAACTGTCTGGTCTGGCTTGAAGGTCTTGAGGAATCGTGCTATGTTCTGAGTTACATGTATGTCCTCGTAGGGCACTTGCAAGTCGCTCAGGATTACGATTTTCTTCATCAGTCCTCGTCATCGTCCTCGTAGGGATTACCCGATATTTTCTCGATGGGCTTGACTGGCAGAATCCAGTCAGGATAGGACTCACGATCTAGTAGAAGCCAGAAAGCCATATCAGTAGAGAAGCCAGCCTTGCGCAGACTGGTGTAATAAACGTGCAGAGCAATGCAGTATTGGTCTAGAGCTGAGTAAGCATCTAGGTCAATGACCTTTTTAGTTCTTGCCATAAGATAAGTGTTACTTACCTAACATCTCGATTATGGTATCGACACGCGTTTCTAAACGATTGACCTGATCCTTAATGCTTGAGCCGCCGTTAGGCTTTAGCTCTGTCAGGTAATGCTTAATCATGAACTGGGTATATGAAGCAACACCACCAAGCACAGTGATAACACCCACAGCCCAAGCAGCATAATCTACTGCGCTCATTTTTTAGGCGTGGCGTATCCGAATACACCTGCAACGATTGAACCAAGGATTGCGCGATAGTCCAGAGCAAAGTTAGAGGTTGTACCCCATACTGCTAGGAACGCTCCGACTGAGATTATTGCTGGGTGTTTCATATTCATGCTGTTCCACCTATCATGGGTACATTAAAGAACGAGCCATCTGCATCGCCCTTCTTGGTAAAGCTAATATGGCAATGATGATTGTGCTTATTAGACCCAGTGTAAGGACGCCAAGCCCAAGCTTTCTTAGACGATGCGATTCTGCCATCGAAGATAATGTAACTAATTCTCTTATCGCCACGTTTTGCGCAGAGTCGTAGTTGATCCGCAAGGTCAGGCATGAGGTCTGGCTTTGCTTTGCCAGATAAATCCCTGTCAATGTCAATGGCTCGGACGATACCTTCTGCATCAGGATTGTGGTCAGAAGGACGTGCTTGATGACGAGTGTCGCCAATCCAGCCGTCTGAGGTGCGATCTCTATCTGGGTAACTATCATCGACTTGGAGTCTAAGCTGTTGCCCTGCCTTACAGAGCCTTGGCGAGTTCGACACAGCTTGAACACTCCCATCGCTTTTGGTCGGTTAAAAGTAAAGAATCATGTCCGCATTCAGGCATTGGTGCAATGAACGCATCATCTATTGGATCGTATGTAAATCCGACTCCTGCGTAGTTAAAGCGGATTCTGTTGTTATAGGAAGTACGCACACAAGTTTGACCCCTAAATTCGCCATACCAATCTTCTGGACTCTTGCCCTCGATTAGTTCAGTCTCGTCAATACCTACAATAACTTCTGTCACAATGCTGTCAGCATTAAGGAACGCATAATGAGCCATTAGAAGTTTACCGTTCCTGTTCCTGCTGTGAATGTTGTTGTCTTGAATCCACCAGCAGTAGCTGTTGAAGATGTAAGTCCTCCGCCTACTGTGAGCGTGTAGTAGTCAGGATATTTAATAATTACAATTCCTGAACCTCCAGCAGCCCCTGCTTTATTTGCCGCTGAGCCTCCACCGCCTCCGCCGCCTGAGCCTGTATTTGTCGCGCCTGTTGTTGCAAATCCTGTTCCAACTGCGCCATTTCCACCAATACTTGACCCACCTAAAGCCGAACCAGATTGAGCGCCGCCGCCGCCTCCGCCTGCATAAAATGTTGTTGATCCACTTATGTTTGTTGAAACACCAGTTCCACCGTAACTCTTGTTGGTTGCGTTCCATGCTTGTCCAACCGCCGCGGCTCCGCCGCCGCCTCCGCCATAGCCCGAATCTCCAAGCCCACCGTCGAAACCTTGATTTGTTGTTCCAGTTCCAACTGCACCTGCGCGAGTTGAACCTCCACCTGAACCGCCTGTAGCCCCAGCATTATTTGAGTCTGATGCTCCGCCGCCACCAGCGGTTGAAGTTATTGTTGCAAAAAGTGAATTAGTGCCATTAGAACCTTTAACTACTGCTGAAGTTGCACCACCGCCGCTTGCACCAATTGTAACTGTGTACGGTATCCCAGCGGTTAGGCTAAGCGCGCTCTCAAGTGATCCTCCTCCGCCCGTTGAGCCGACTGTGCATCGAAGCCCTCCAGCAGCCCCTCCACCCCCGCCGTCAAATCCTCCACCTGCTCCACCTGCGACTACAAGGTAATTAACCGACAATGCTGGGACTGGAGGCGCACCTGCACTTAAAGTTCCAGAAATTACATTGAGCATTAGGCGATGCCACCTACAACATACCAAGTGTCTGTCGCAGTTTTAATGCAAACTGCTGTTTTATATTGTGCAAGTGTAGGAGCTGCTGCAACTGTTCCAGCCGACAACACCGTTGTCGTTCCTGATGTTACTGCGCTTATTGTTACTGTGCCCAGCCCTTTATTCAAAACTGTTATGGCAGTCCCGACAGGAAATGCCACACTGGCGTTTGTTGGAATCTTAAAAGCCACTGCTGTTGCCTTGTTCATAGGCACTAGGACTTGGTACTGATCGTCTAGGACTGCTGTGTAGTCGGCCGTAGCGTCTGCATCGACTGTGAACGCAGTAAGCGAATTATAAACTGCGGCGGTCAAAACGTCGCCAGTGCTTACAGGAAATGTTGCCATGTTGCTCCTAATAACTCAAAGTAGATGTGCCGATTATACCGTAGGTACTGCTTCCAATAATGAACCCGTCTAAAATAGGCTCAAGTGTCGTGATGCTAACTGTCATTTTGTTGGGCGTAATATCCCAAGCAAATCCTTGGGCTTGGAGAACCTTTTGTATTGTTGAGCCTTCTTGGGTCACATTTGTGATGTTCAAGTTATCGAAATAGTCCAAGCCAATCATTGTGTCGGTTGGTACTGCTGGGTCTAGTAAATCTACCGTCATCTCGTCAATGCGAATTGTGGTCTCTTTCCGAGTGTTTACATAGTTTTGAGCCGCCCCTGCTACCTGAGCATCTGTCTCAGCTACAAGGTTTTCCTGTGTCAAAGAGTGAGGGAAATACTTGTCAATAGAAGCCTGAGAGATGACGTTCTGTGCTGTGCCGCCAACTCGATTAAACTTGACATCGTTTATGATCAGCTTGTCGTCAAAGGCATATTTGAGGTTCCTGTATGGAATACCTGAGGTCTGGTTAAAGGCTGTGGCTGTATTGGCTAGAGTCTTTGTGACTTGGCTGCGAGACTTAAATACTGCTGTACCGTCAGGGCTCATGTAGAACGCGCCTAGACCTTCCGAGAACTCTACGTTCTTGACTGCCTCAAGGGTTGTACGAATAGTGGCTGGGTCTGCAATACAGGTTGCATCGCCTGTCGAGATAGAGCGCATAGAGACTGGCCACTGCACGTCATCGAGGATCTTGCCAATACGCGTGCCCGTTGTTTGCCCTGCCGGAGTTGTAGGCACTGTAGCTACGTTGGCCATCTGTAGAAGGCGAAAGCCATCTGTGCAAAGAATGTCTACATAAGCGGTTTCCTGCCCTTGGGGAAAGGTGTACCTGTAGTCGTTAACATAACCTGAAAATAAAAAATGCTGTGTTGTTGATGTAGTGGCTGAGACGCGCAGCTTGCGAAGCGGTACAAGATATGGATAATAAGGTGATGAAGAATTCTGGGGGTTGAACGCCCCAGTAGGATCTAAAACTCTCACAATGGCTGTGCCAGCCTCGTAAGTATCCTTCATGACATTACGCCCGCGTCTGATGGAAATTGAATATACGTTATCAGTTAGATCAACTGTAGGGATAATGACATCAGATGAACCAAAAGTATTGACACCGATAACTCCGTTATCTGGAGAACCTATGACGAACCCTGCCCCGAATGTTGCGCCAGAGCTAAAGTCGAAAGTGACTGCTATCTGTGCAGGAAGGGTCACTCAAACCCACCAGTTCTGCGGTTCACATAAGTCTGATTGCCCGTTGAAAGGCTTTGCTGCATTAGGTTCTTTGCAATTGTATTGGTTAAATCTCCATCGCCTGTAATCTTAAGCTCCACAACTACATTGTTTGCGTTGGGATTATAATTAAGGCCAGTGAGCGGATTATAGGTAATCATTCCATCTGAAGGCATGGAGGACACGTTTGTGTCTGGCAGCTTAGGTGGCACTACTGTTGTGGCCGCGCCACCGTATGAGCCCTTTTCTGCGTAGGCTGTGCCAGCAAATACTGATGAAGCTTTGCCCGCTAAGTATGAAAGATAGGAATCAAGATACTCAAATGGGTTCTTGGCGTTTGGCAGAGCCGATAGGAACTTGGCTAGGTTGCCTGTTGAATCCTGCGCAGCAAGAATCTGGTTAGTGAGTCTGGTTGCTAGATCAGCATTGCCATTAAGCAAGGCCAGTTGGGCCTGTAAGCGTATCTTGTCATCTTCTGAGAGCTTGCCCTTAAGTGCTGCCACAATGCCAATCTGTTCTAGGTCAAAGACTGTGCCAGCCTTCTTAAGTGCTGCCTGCTTTTTTTGCTCTGCTGTTAAGGCTTTCTGTGCCGCTACTTGTTTCTTGGTTAGGTTTGCTAATTCTTTTGCTCGCCGTGCAGCTTCTGCTTCTGCTGCTCTTTGCTGGGCTGTTCTGGCGTAAGTACCTGCCGGAGACTTAGAGCGATTGGTTGAAGGGGAGGCTGCTGCCATAAGGGCATTGACATCGCCGCCTGCAAGCAGGTTTGTATATCCCTTGCGGAACTTCTCAACCAATCCAATAGCTGATCCTAAGAATACAACAAGATTGCTGGTTGCCTTAGCTATATTGTCAATGGACTTTGCAGCATCGCTGGCTTCTGTCCCGCCACCGATACGCGCAAAAGCATCGACCAATCCTTTGCCGATTGTTTCTTTGGCATTATTTGTCGCTAAAGTAAGAACATCTAATTTGAAAGAAGTAGTCTCAAGATAAGCGTTAGCTGCTCCAGCAGACTTGGTCAACAATATGCCTAGAATGTCAGCAAATGATTTTGACTTAAGTTCTGCCTGAGTAAGACCTGTGTTGTACTTCTTAAGCCCGCGAGTAATCCCGACATAACCGTTGGCCAAGTCCTGTGAGACTGTAGCTAAATCAACACCGCTTGCACGCGAGATTTGAATAGCATTGTTAAGCAATTCTTGGGACTTGGTAAGTGATCCAGTGGTTGTGAGCAAAGCTTGAAAAGCTGGGCGGAGAATATCGTCCGCAATAGCGGAGGACTTCTCAAGATTGGCAATAAAGTCTGTGACTCGGCTCTGAGACATCGAGAGCCCTAAATTATCTACTGCGGTTGCTAGGCGATTAGCTGCGGCTTCATCTGCTGCAAAAGCATTAACTGCTTGCTTGCCAAAAGCCACAAGTGCCTTGCTTCCATAGAGAATACCTAAAGTTCCAGCAAGCCCTTTGACCGTTTTGTTGAGTTTGGCGGCTGCTGTATCAGCCTTCTTGAACCCGCGTGTATCGGCCTTTGAGCCAATTAAGATCTCTTCTCTGACTGCCATTACGCTGCCTTCCCTAGCTTGCCTTGAGCGGCGTTCTTTCTAAACTGTGTCAATGCTATGTCGATGGCCTTCATGGTTGCGCCCTCTGCTTTGCCTTGGCTATTAGCCCACGCACGATAAATAAGGCGACCGCGACCTTTCAAACTTGATACCAATGGAGGAAGGTTGTCAATGAATTGCTGTCCAGCATTGCGGTTGTTTGACTTGCTCACTTTATTGCTGTTGCTTCCAGCCTTAGGGCCAACCCAAGGTTGTGGGCCAATGCGGCCTGCGCTTTCAAAGATTGCGCCTACGCGGCTGTTGTTCTGGATACTAGCCATAGAGCTAAACCCATTCTCATTGATCGCGCTGGGAGTTGTCTTGTAAGTAATGCCCTTAATAATTGTGCCAGCGTTATAGGTAGGAAACTTGCCCTCGCTAAAAGAGCGACCAGCCCAACCGCTCATTGGAGAAGTGGCTGGCACGAATCCTTTTGCTTGATTAACTACTGGGCGCAAAGCTGCGCCAATTTCTTTTTTCAAGGACTTCTCAAGGTCTGGAGTAAAGCGGCGCATGGCTTTGCGGAGATCAGCGTTGCCGCGGATTTCGATTTTTACTGCCATCGCTTCGCTCCTTCGCTATATCCTTAAGAACTTCTACATGTGCTTTGAAAGCCATTGCAGGTAGTTCGACAATGGTATTGAAAGGAACTCCATACTCGTAACTCAAGCGAGCTGCGAGATAGGTGAGGGAGTTCCGATCTACCCTAAAGGGTCAGACTCTAAGACCTCAACTGACTTGAGTGTCTCAAGGAACTGTTCCCCAAAAGGTTTGACTGTTTCACCCGAACGTCTAATAGCTTCCCAGCATAACCAGTAGACATCTGACTGCTTCTGGTCTTCTATCAAGGCTTTGTGAAAACCTTTCTTGGCGTAAGCCTCGAAGGAATACTCAAGAACGGGAGTTATCTCAAACTCCTGCACTTGTCCGTCAGCCCTTGTTACTTTGAGTTTTGCCATTGTTAGCCCCTTTATTTTCTTAGGAAGTTGCTACAGCGATTGTACCTGATACGTTCCAAGTTACAGACTGAGTTGATAGATCTCCAACAGCACCGTTGATAGGTGTTGTGTTATTGACTAGGCAAGTCATTGTGTAAAGTGGGTTGCTAGCAGATGTAGCAGCAGAAGTTTGCTTTGCTGTTACTGTGACGTTATTACCCCATACTGAAGATGAGTTCAATGTCTGGAGTGTCTTAGTTGATGCATCGTCATTGAAGAAGTCGATTGTAATTGAAGAAGCTTCTAGACCTTTAACATAGCGATGTCCGCCGTCGCCCATCGCGGTTGTTTCAAGTTCGTCAAATGTGCGGTTGATAGTAACGCTGCTTACCAATGTTGAGAGATCTACCGCATTAACAGTAAGAACCACTCCGTTGCTTAGATATACTGCCATTTTGGTTATTCCTCGTCTTTCTTAGGTGTTGGTTTTGTTTCTGCCTTTGGAGCGACCTGACCGATTTTAATCAGGAACGCTTCGTTTTCTTTTTCCCATTGTGCTAGATCGGTCATGATCATGTCCATTCCGTTAGGGTGCTTATTGCGATTGTGCAAGTAAGCAAATCTCCAGAAGCGATTGAGAGCACGCTTGGCGCGCTTACGCTTCCCACGTTAAATACAATGCTGGAGGCGTCTAGTAACGCAAAGACTCGAACTATGTCGGTCTCGATGCCAGCAAGGTTGCCCTGATTGTCGAGCAAAGGTACAAGTATCTGCAAAGTAAAGTTGGCCAATGGAGCTACTGAAGTTCGGTCATTATTGGTTGGAGTAATGTAAGGATCGGCAGGAGTGAGAATTAAGCTGTTGGCCACAGGCGTGCTTGGCGGAAAAGAGAATACTGAGTAGTAAGTATTGTCGGCCAGAGCCGTAGCAATAGCTGTGCGGAGTGTGGTTATCGCTGCCATTAGCCGACCATAGAATTGGGCGCGAGGTATGGAGAAATCAAGCCACGAACGCGAGCAATGAGCTGTGAGGACATGGCGTACATGTTTCCCATTGAGCCGTCCGGCATCATGCCATTGCCTGAGTTGGTTTGGCGAGCAGTCCAGATAGATACGCAGATCATGAGGCTTGCTTCTCTAACTGCTGGGATTGTGGCGTAAGTATTTTGTGTTACGCCTGAGACAATGCCAAAAGGTACGCAAGGGTGGTATTCACTAGCTGTAGGAGTGCCAGTCACCGCAAAGGTAATGCTGTTCTCGCCTACGCCAGTCAGAGTCTTTGTGCCGTTAAATGGTGATCCATTCTTGGTAATGACTACTGACTGTCCAACGTAATAAGTGCCTGTAACTACTTCGTCAAAGTAAAGAGTTCCCTCAGTAGTTGTGTTGCTATGCGCTATATTGTAATTCTCGTTCTTCCATAGAAAAGGCAACAATACGTCATCAGCAGCATCGCAGACTTCTTGAATCGTTGCGTCTGAATAGAGACTGCCAACGCCAAGAGCTGCTTTAAGTTCTGCAACTGTTGTTGTGCTCATTGTTATCCTTTCTAAAGACTCAAGGGGACTGCAAGGGCTCTGGCAGCCCCCTTGAGCGACTTAGGGTGTTGTTATTATGTAAGGTTAAAGCGGCGAACGCCCTTGCCTGACTTACCAACGTAGATTGCAAGATATCCGTAAAGTGCAATCTGAATCTGACCTGTGCCAAGAAGATTGACGCGAAGTTCAGTTGTAGGAGATTCCCATGTATAGACAGAACCAGGAGCAACTAGGAACATTGAATCGTCAATGACTCCAGCTGTTGTGATGTTATGATCCACAATTAATTGTGTGCCTAGTACGTTTCCAACATTAGAACCTACTGAAACTGCACCTGAATTGTTCTGAGGATTTCCTGCCGCATATAGAGGACGCTTGTTATCGTCTGTGAAGCCCATCAATGCTGCCCAAACATCTGGACTTGCTACGAGCTTGCTGGCGTACTCGCCACCAGTTCCCTTGTATGCTGCTGCTGATTCAGTTGCAATAAATGACTGAACTCCTGCTGCTGTAGCCGCTGTTGTAGCTGCTGCTGTTCCTGATGTTCCAAGAGCTGTGATAAGGGCTGTATCTGTTGCCTTCTCGTATGCCTTGCGAAGTTCTGCCATGAGCAATTCCATGAACGCAGGAGATGAACGGTCAATAAGTTCAAATGAGACCTCATTGAGACCTGAATACTTCTGAACTGAAACTGTGTCATAAGCAGAAGTCATGCCTGTCTCTGATGTTGCCACTCCTTCATTGATTGCTGCAACTGTTGGTGCAACGTTAGCTGAAGAAGCGTTTGTGTAAAGACGTGGAATTGTGAATGACATTCCTGTGATTCCTGCAAGTGATGAACGAGTTACCGCGTCAAATGCTGGACGTCCTGAAAATGTATCTGTGAGGAATGTGTTTAGGTGTGGCGCAAGTGTCAAACCTGTGTTGGTTGATGTTGAGTCATCTGCTGCAAGAATGGTGCGGCGAGCTGAGTCGTCTCCCATTGCTGCCTTGATGCTTGCATCGAGGTACTGTGCTGATGTAAGAGGCGCGATGCGCTCCTTAACTTGAAG
>Ga0209191_1002126_pt1 | contig 12501 bp, 8 predicted proteins | sample S_130626_EF_Meta_FD_187320 | JGI IMG/M metagenome (GOLD analysis project Ga0209191, IMG submission 187320) | Freshwater microbial communities from Lake Simoncouche, Canada to study carbon cycling - S_130626_EF_MetaG (SPAdes) (version 2) | ecosystem: Environmental > Aquatic > Freshwater > Lake ... | reverse complement strand
CGGATTAGTATTGATGTCGGCGTGTACTTCCATTTCAATATTGTGTTCAATAAAAAGATCACAAAGCTCATAAGCAATTTCGATACTTTTAGCCACTTCCATAAGCATTCTTTCTTTCAAATGATATTTCTGTGTGCTCTTATCATTATGGATATACATAAAACCTCCGTTATGTTCTCTTAAAAAAACAATCACCGTAGCAAACTCTGTAACATTCGCCTTTACTTGACTATCTGTACCAATACATACTTTTAATTTTGTCTTTTTTTCAGACTCTGAAATGATGGCTTGTTTTACAGCCTCTTTAATAGGTAGTATAATTTTTTCTCCGTTAAATTTTCTCCATAACATAGTATCAATATTATAAGGTGAATAGTATAGGGTGAGCCAGATTGGGTAAGGAATTGAATTGGATAAGGAATTGTCTACTCTAATCTAGGATAATAGATTTGAAAGCCACTATACCTGGCTCCTACAGTTTTCAACAGCAGGTGGATAATCCCCCCTTTTGTCTAAAAGCCACCTAGATTTATTACCTTTGGCCACTTAATAGAAAGCCCATTATGAAGATATTATTCCAATATATTAAACCCTTTAGAAGCCTTGTTCTACTAGCTTTTATATTAGCAGGTATTAACCAAACTTTTTCTTTATTTGACCCCATGATTTTTGGTAAACTAATTGACGAATTTGCCAAAAACCCCATCGTAGATGCAGCAGGTAAGCACAGAACACAGTCCGATTTTTTAAGGGGCGTAAGCAATATGTTATTATTACTGGTAGGTACTGCCATGGTAAGTAGAATTGCCAAGGCCTTTCAAGATTATACCGTGAATGTAATCATTCAAAAATTCGGTGCTGCTTTATTTACCGATGGACTAAAACATTCCATGCAACTTCCTTATCAAGCCTTTGAAGATCAAAGAAGTGGCGAAACTTTATCTATTTTAACCAAGGCTAGAGCCGATTGCGAAAAGTTTATTAGCTATGTAGTGAATGTATTATTTGGCATCATTGTCAGTGTCATTTTTGTGTCTATTTACGCCACTAGACTACATTGGTCTATTATTCCGATATATATTGGAGGTGCAAGCTTGATTGCCTATGTTACCAATTTGTTAAGTAAGAAAATTAAGGTCATACAAAAAACCATTGTTAAAGAAACCACTTCTTTAGCAGGCACCACCACTGAAAGTTTACGCAATATTGAATTAATTAAAAGTTTGGGCTTAACCACACAAGAAATTCAAAGATTGAATAACAATACTTATAAAATATTAGCCCTTGAATTAAAAAAAGTAAAAAATGTTCGTTCCTTAAGTTTTATTCAAGGCACCATGGTGAACTTTTTAAGACAGGTGATTACTTTTACTTTAATGTGGCTCATCTTTAAAGAAATTTTAACGGTAGGGCAATTAATCTCTTTACAGTTTTATAGCTTTTTTATATTTGGACCACTTCAAGAAATTGGTAGTATTATTTTAAGTTATAGAGAAACAGAAGCCTCTTTAAATAATTTCGATGCTTTAATGAAAAAGCCCATCGAACAAACCCCTGCCAACCCCATTGCTGTTGGAGATATCCAACAATTAGCATTCAACCAAGTAGGCTTTCAACATCAAACGGCTAATTTTAAAGCCATTGATAATATTAGCTTTGAAGCCAAGAAGGGCGAAACCATTGCCTTTGTAGGACCTTCAGGGGCAGGCAAAAGTACCTTAGTAAAATTATTAGTAGGATTATATGAGCCACAAGAGGGAGAAATTTTAGTCAATGATGTGCATTCAAAAAATATTGACATGACAGGACTTCGTAATCAAATTAGTTTTGTTACCCAGGACACTCAATTATTTGCAGGCACCATTAGAGAAAATTTAGCCTTTGTAGCACCGAATGCAACAGAAGAAGATATGTTAGTAGCCCTTACCAAGGCAAGTTGTTCTAATATTTTAGACAAAGGCGGTAATGGCTTGGCTACTTTAATTGGAGAAGGTGGATTGAAATTAAGTGGTGGAGAAAAACAAAGATTATCTATTGCCAGGGCCTTATTAAGACATCCTCATTTATTGATATTTGATGAAGCCACTTCTTCTTTAGATAGTATTACAGAAGAATCTATTACCGATACCATCAGACAACTATCGGCAGAAAGAGAACAAATTACCATTATGATTGCGCATAGGCTATCTACCATTATTCATGCGACCAGAATTTATGTATTGGAGAAAGGACAAGTCATTGAAAAAGGTACCCATGATTCATTGTTATCAGAGAAGGGCTTGTACTATGCCATGTGGAGACAACAAATTGGAGAAAGAAGAATGGCTAATTAGATAGTATTTTTGTTATCACAGCGGCTATTATGGAAAAAGAGCAGTTCAAAGAAATTCAGTCAAGCATACCCCAAGAACCGGGCATCTATCAATATTTTGATGGAAAGGGGGCTTTATTATATGTGGGTAAGGCTAAAAACCTAAGAAAAAGGGTAAGCTCCTATTTTTTCTCCGCCCAAGAAAATCAAAAAACAATTGAACTGGTTGAAAAAATAAAGGATATCCAATTTACCATGGTGAATTCGGAACATGATGCCTTTATACTGGAAAATGAACTCATTAAAAACTACCAGCCCAAGTATAATATTAATTTAAAGGACGATAAGACCTACCCTTATATTATTATAAAAAATGAGTCCTTTCCTAGGGTGTATATTACTAGAAGAAAAATAAAAGATGGCTCTACTTATATTGGCCCTTTTACGCATCCACTGGCAGTAAGAGAATTAATGAATCACATTAAACAAACCATTCCCTTAAGAACTTGCACCCTTCCACTTACTAAAAAAAATATTGAATTAGGTAAGTTTAAAGTTTGTTTAGAATATCATATTGGCAACTGCTTGGGTCCTTGTCAAAATTTTCAGTCAGAAACTTCTTATAACGAGTCTATAGAGCAGGTGCAAAATTTATTAAAAGGCAATATCAAACCTGTTATCCAAACATTACAAACCAAAATGCAAGAGCAGGCCGCTGCAATGCAATTTGAAAAAGCAGGTTTTACTAAAAGAAAAATAGAAGAGCTAGAAAGCTACCAAACTAAATCGGTAGTGTATACAAAACATCAGCACCCCATGGATGTTTTTAGTATTGCACATAATGAAGACCAAGCCTATGTGAGTTATTTAATGGTACAAGAAGGTAGAATTATACAAACACATATTTTGCCTTTAACAGTACCTCTTGAAGAAAATAAAGAAACTATTTTGTCCTTTGCTATACATTATTTCAGAACGAATCTTAGCTCTGATGCCAAAGAAATTATTTTACCTATTGAATTGGAAGATGTATTACCAGGTGTGAAATATACTATCCCCTTACAAGGAGATAAAGAACAACTTTTAGCCCTGTCTCAAAAAAATGCCGACTATGCTTTAAAAGATTGGGAGTACAAACAAAAGCTAGTAAAAGTGAACCCTATCAAGGATGATAGCGTTTTACAGGAACTTAAAGATCAACTACATTTGGGTGCGCTGCCTGTGCATATAGAATGTTTTGATAACTCCAATATACAAGGCGCCTTCCCTGTGTCAGCTATGGTTTGTTTTAAAAATGGACAGCCTAGTAAATCGGACTACCGTAAGTTTAATATTAAAACAGTGGTGGGCATTAATGATTTTGCCAGCATGAAGGAATCGGTGTATAGAAGATATAAATCGGTACTAGCAAAACAGCAAGCACTTCCTCAACTTATTATAATTGATGGAGGCAAGGGGCAGTTAAATGCCGCTATTGAGGCTTTAACGGAGCTAGGTATTCAACAGCAGGTCACCACCGTTGGGCTTGCTAAAAATTTAGAAGAAATTTTCTTTGTAGGTGATAAAGACTCCCTGAAATTAAACTGGCAGTCCGATGCACACCGATTGATAAGAAATATCAGAGATGAAGTACACCGCTTTGGTATACAGTTTCATAGAAGCAAGAGATCTAAAGGGGCGCTTGAAAATAGCTTGGACCAAATTGAAGGCATTGGCCCTAAAACCAAAGACTTGTTATTGATTTATTTTAAATCGGTACAAAAAATTAAAGAAGCAAAGTTGGAATTGCTATCAGAAATTATAGGCCCTAGTAAGGCGCAAATTTTAAAAGCGGCTTTTGAAAAAAGACAAGATGTATAGGAAATGATATTTTAGAGCGTATTAATACACCCATCTGTCCTGCTCATAATCGAAGATTTTTTGTCTAATCTTCTCTCCTTCTAACAATCTTTTGGTAGGATCTTTATACAAAGCATTCAACATCTTATCATTGTAATTATCTAGTGTAGACTTTACAACATATCCATTGAAGTACCTGCTTTCAAACAGTTCTTCCCAAGTAACTCTTTTAGAAATATTCTTAGGATTATACACTTCGTTCTTAGCTAGTGTAGCTCTTAATTCTGGGTAGTAGAGCCAAAACAAGGTACGCTTAATAGGCTTATTATTAATTATAATAGTGGCCACAGGTGCAATTCCAATGATTCTGCAATACATTCTGCTTGTTCTATTATCAAAAATGAACTGCTCTTTTAATCTGAATGTATAAATAGAATCGGGATTCGGTGCTAGTTTGGTATTGTATATAATACTAGTATCAAATACATTGGGATTATTAATGTTTTGAACCAACTGCGTATCTAAACTTCCTTTTAACATGGCATTCACTTCGTCAGCACTTATTGGTTTAGTAAAACGATCATCTCCTCCTTCAGCAGAAAAAGGCACTACCCCGTCTTTTTCAATGGCTCTTAACAATAGAGCGAAAAAACGCTGGTCACCATCATCATCATATGCTTGGTATATAAAAGGTCGGTTAATTTTTTCTCTGCCATCAATTTCTTCCCAAATAAACTCACTAAATAAGGCGTCCTCTTCTCTTAAATGCTCATAAGCTAAAGGTGTTCTTTCTTGAACTGCTTTTCTTTTATTGTTCTCAGAAAAGAAAGCATAATTAGGTCTTAAACTTTTTTTATTATTTGCGTTAAAACCACCCACCATGGTAGTATCTATAGTTTTAGTTGATTTTATATTAGTATCTACGGCTACAGTTGAAACTACTGGAACAGACACTGGCGCTTCTACAGGTTTAGTGGCAATTGTATCCTTTGTAGCAGGACCTGCTTTTTTCTTATAGTTAAACTGCGCTTGAGCGCTATTGACGATGGCTAGTGCTAACACTAAAAACAAAGTATGGAATATTAATTTTTTCATGTCTTATATCTTTCTACTTTTTTTACAGGTAGCTAATTTTTTCAGTTTAATTATTGTAAAATAAAAGTAATGGTTTGATCTAATTTTCTAGTGCCACCTCCTGGCTCTGTTACTTTAATTTCACCAATAGTTATGGTAGTACCCGGCTGACACCTTCTGATTAAAGACTGCGCACCGCCTGCAAAAGAAGCTCCATTCACTTCGGCTACTTCTGGCTCATCAAAACCTTTTCCAGTAGCAATAACTATAAAGGAAACTACATTGAATTTAATACCTTCAAATACAAAGTCTCTTAAATCAGCAATCACCCCTTGTTGCACTCTAAATTTATTAGCGGTCATATTACCTCCTGCACTTCCTCCAATAATTGCAATAGGATCTGGTACACGCTTAACAGGTATATTAATTTTTTGAGTTAATTTACCATCATTCACATTCACCATTACATTTCCAAGTTGAGTACACTTTACAATGTATTGACCAGCGCCGGCTTTACTTACTGTAGCACCTGCTCCTTCTACTGTTACATTTATTTTTTCAGCACCGCCACCACCTGTTACACTTAATGGGTTGTCTAAGCCTTTATAAAATACTCTTGTTTTATCTGTTGATACTACTAAACCAGCAGGTGTACCCACTGTAAACTTCACCTCTTTTTCCACTATAGCTGTTTCTCCATTTGGCTTTAAAAAAGAAATTCTTACTCTTTTTGAACTCATGCCTGGAGCACCTGCTGTTGACTTATAGATAGCAGAACCATCGGCAGTAATTGGTAAGTTCACGCCATCAATTGAAATAGAGGGCTTCGCTGCACTACTAAAAGCACCTACCCCTGCAGTAATGACTAATTCCTCTCCTTGCATTAAGTATTGAGAATTAGAAGCCGCAAAGGCATTGAACTGATCATATATTAATTCTACTTCTCCAATTTCTTTATGGCAATATTCTGCCACCTGTGCTTCACTATTACGAACATCGTTTTGAAACTTAGTTAATATAGTAATGGCCGCAACAGTTGGCGTCATGTGGAAATAAGCATAAGCCCAGTCATCTTTACCGACAATACTTGAAGTAGCAGGAATAGATAAATCTAAGGGTAAATTAGGAATTACTTCTTTTGCAATAATTGGATCAATAGCAGCTAAATCGGCTTTAAATTGAACTAACTTATTATATAAATCCTTCCCTTTAGATGCACCCGATTTACTGTTTAATAATATTCTTGTAGTGGCATCTAAATCATCTTCCTTATACTCTTCTTTACCGTCTTTTGTTTTTAATCCCGACCCCACTTTCAACTCTTGCTTTAATGATTCTACATAACTGTACATAGCGTCAGCAAAGGCATGTGCCTTTTCAGCCTTAGGCGCCCAAATAGCAGCTTTTTCTGCCGATTTTGGATCCGACATTTTTGCCTTCAAAGATTTATAGATATCGGCATTCTTTTTTTCTATTATTGTACTAGCATTATTCAAACTTTGCTCAATGGTTTTAAATGCATTGAGAATTTCACTAGATACATTTAATGCCAGTAGCGCAGTTAATACTAAATACATAATGTTAACCATCTTCTGCCTCGGCTCCTTAGGTAATGACATGTATACTAGATTTTAAAAAATGAAAAATTGAATAATTAAATTAACGTGCTTGCATAGCAACAATCATATTGCCATACACTTTGTTTAATTGTGTTAGATTATCGGCCAGTAATGCAATTTGTTCTTTTGCTCTAACTGCATCTTGGGCAGAACTTGACATAGCATTAGAAGCTTCCGCTAACTTAGCATAATAGGTATTCATGGCTTCCATGCTCTTACTCATCATTGCAAATTGTTCGCTTAAGTTTTGAACACCATCTGTAGCCAAGGCAAAACTTCCTAAATTAGTTGTAACCGAACCTGCAGCATCCTTGATAGAACCTAAGGCAATAGCTGCATCTTTAGTATTATGTGTAAAGTCTTTACTTGCTTTTGACATATCTGCTAAATCACCCAAATACATGGCAGTGTCATTTAAGCGTTGGAAACTGCTACTTAATTTCTCAAAAGCAGCGCCATCTAATTTAGCCGCTTCCAAATGCGCCATCACTGAATCCACTGCACCTGCTTGTGGCGCATGCGTTGCATCTCCTACTTCTGGCGGTGGCAAGAATGCATAAATGATGAAAATTACAGCCTCTGTGATAAAACCAACTATTAAAGCATAATCGGCCCAGGATAGATGCAAGATTTTTGCCAATGTAGCTATAATAACTACCGCAGCTCCTAAGGAGAAAACTACGTTGACGATCTTATTGGTTTTTGGAGAAATTGAATTTGACATTTTTAAAATTTATAAATTTTATATGATACTATTTAATTCGAATGATGATTAATTAATTCTTGGTGCCATAGAAAGAACGCATCTGAAACCAATATAAGATTTGGCGGTATCTTGGTATTCATAATTTCTAGTACTTACTTGAACATTATAAGCAATGTCTTTCCAAGAACCTCCTCTAACTACTTTTCTTTTCATAGAAATCGGGTCTCCCTCTTTTGCATTGTATTGTAAATCCGGGCTAAAATCTCCCATAAAATTATATCCACCCTCATAATACACCGAGCTTGTCCATTCAGCAACATTGCCTGCCATATCATATAACTTATAATCGTTTTCTGGAAAAGATTGAACTTTAGTTGTATAAATATTATCGTTCTTAGCATCAGATCCAAAATAATCTCCTCTGCCTGGTTTAAAATTAGCTAAGAGCCTTCCTTCTTTTGTTCTAGTATAAGGAGACCCCCAAGGATACATTGCATTGGTTTTAGAATTACCTCTTGCTGCATATTCCCACTCTGCTTCTGTAGGCAAGCGGTATATACCATCAATTTTTTCGTCTCTCTTACCGCCTTTACCCAAATAAAAATTACTGCTATTAGTTCTCCAATGACAGAAAGCAATAGCTTGCTTCCAAGTAACACCTACCACTGGATAATCGTTGTAAGAAGGGTGTGAAAAGTATAAACGTGTAAAAGGTTCGTTATAAGAATAAGAGAAATCTCTCATCCATACGAGTGAATCAGGATAAACAGCTTCAGTTTGAGAAACTAAAAAATTACTCAAGGGCAGTTCTAGTCCTTTAGAAGCTTGAGCAGCCGCTTTTAAATCCACAAAAGAATACCTATAAATTAATTTAGTAGGATCAATTTCTATTTTTCCCTTAATACGATTGTCAGGACTTAATAATAGTTCATTTAATTTTTCTAGCGTAGCCCTGTTATTGGTATTAATTCTTTGGGCTCTATTCCAATCCATTTTCACTGTATCTTCTGTTTGATTCACACCACTTGAATACACGGCTAAAAATTTAAGGGAATCAGAAACATATTTAACGAATTTGCGATATTGCTGATTCGTTACTTCCGTACGGTCCATCCAAAAACTATTAATGGATACTAATTTTTTTCTATTCACCAAGGCCATATCCACCTGCTCATCACTTGGTCCCATATGAAAGGCCCCTCCAGGTATCTGCACCATATTAGGATCGGCACGAAACTTAGGGTCTTTAAAAGATAAAATACTAATAGAACCTAGTATAATAAATACTAATACAAAGGGCAGTTTAAAAGGCAGTTTCTTCAATCGTGTAATCATATTTTAGTTTTACCAGTTCTTATCTCCTATAGAACGACTTTTTTTCAATTAAATTTCATTTATAAAAAAAAAGGTGGGGGCTTTTTTTTAGCAGAAAGTATTGATTCTCACTGCATAAATTGGAACTGCAATATAAAACAATAGTTGTTAGATTTTTGCTAAAAATTCGCTAAGATTAGATACTGGTGGATAGCATGTTTTATTTTTACATATAAAGTATTGATTTTCAATTCTTTGCTTTGATAATGACATGGGTATACTAGAGAAATTTTTAGGTATGAAAAGAAGCATTTTCTGAGGTAAAAACCTAGAAACTAAACTTTCAATATCGGTTCTGACTGTCGGACCCACTGCGACCAAAGACTGATACCCTTCGGTCATGATTGAAAAACTTTGAGCCCAATAGCTGTAGGCTGATGGATATTGCAATATCAATTTACGCATGGACCTTATCATTTGTTCCGCCTGCAGGGTCCAATGGTCGTTTTCAAATAAAGTGCCCAAATAATACAAGCTTGAGCATATCATCGAATTGCCACTGGGTTGAGCCCCATCATAGGTTTCTTTTTTTCTTACGATTATATCTTTTTGATAGTCTGGAGTGAAATAATAAAAAAGTGCATCTTCTGCTATAAAATGTACTTGCACATAGTACATCCAATTTTTGGCTTTTTCTAAATAAGATACATCGCCCGTAATTTCTTGTAAATGAATATACGCTTGAATTAAACTTGCATAGTCGTCTAAAAATGCAAAAGACTTATTTACACCCTTTGTATTTGTATGATAAAAATAATTTTCTTTTTCATTCCACATATTTTCTTCTATCCAGCGCATCGTATCAATGGCCTTTTGCTTATACGCTATATTGCCTAAAGCTTCATAGGCTTTACAAAGTCCTACTATCATTAAATTATTCCAAGATAAAATTATTTTATAATCAAGCGCTGGTCTAATTTTTTTGGTCCTTGCTTCCAAGAGTGTTGCTCTTGCTTTTTCAAAACCATCCTGCATGCCCAGCTCCATCGCATCCAAAGTCCATAAAATATTGGTATGCTCCCAATTGCCTGTCTCTGTTATTTGATAATATTTACAGAAGTCTTCAAAGATGGAATCGTCCAATAAATTTTTTAATTCAGCGTAAGACCAAGTATAAAATTTACCTTCTACTCCTTCACTATCTGCATCCAGGGCTGCATAGTAGGCACCTTGCTCATTGCATAATTCGCTGTGTAAAAAATGAATGGTTTGCTCAATTACTTTTTTATAAGACTGCTTTTGCGTGATTTGATACGCTTCAGAAATTACAGAAATGAGTAAAGCGTTATCGTATAACATTTTTTCAAAGTGGGGCGCCTGCCACTGCGCATCGGTACTATATCTTGCAAAGCCTCCTGCCAAATGATCATAGATACCTCCTTGTATCATTTTATCAATAGAGCGTATAGCATGCACGAGTGAAGCTTCATGCTTATTCAAATCATAATTTCTAAAAAGCATTTGTAAAACAAAGGTTTGAGGAAACTTTGGTGCATTACCAAATCCACCCCACTGGGTATCGGCCTGTTGTAAAATACGCCCTGCAATAATGTCAACCTCTTCCTTGGTAGCTAGCGGTTCTTCCGCATCTTGCGCACCTGTAGTATTATCGCCTGAAGTATTATCGCCTGAAGTAATAACTGTAGACGCTTTCACCGGTACAACCAGATTTCTTACAATATGACTGGTAAGTTCATTCGCTTGTTCTACCAACTTTTCATAATTATTTTCAAATGCATTTTTAACGCCTTGTAAAACATCCATCCAAGAAGCTCTTTGCGGCATGGCTATGGGCGGAAAATAAGTACCCCCGTAAAATGGTTTTCCATCAGGTAATAAAAAAATATTTAAGGGCCAACCCCCTGCCCCTGTCATGGCTTGTAAGGCGTCCATATAAATATGATCAATATCCGGTCTTTCTTCTCTATCAACTTTAATACAAATAAAATGCGCGCTCATAAAAGCAGCCACGGTCTCGTCTTCAAAACTTTCTCTTTCCATCACATGACACCAATGGCAGGCTGCATAGCCAATGCTTAATAAAATAGGTTGGTTCTTTTCTTTAGCTAAGGCCAATGTTTTTTCAGACCAAGGTTCCCATTGAACTGGATTATGTGCGTGCTGCAATAAATAAGGGCTGGTCTCGCGTATAAGACTATTGGTGTACTTTGGATTTGCATTCATATGAATGCAATTTATTTATTTCTTTTTACTATTAGAGGAAAGAAATTGTTCCAAGCCAGCAATCATACTTGGTGTTTGAGGACTAGGCACTTTAATATGTAATTGAAGTCCTGCTTCTTCCACTGCCTTGCAGGTACTAGAACCAAAGGCGCCAATAGCGGTTCCATTTTGTTTAAACTTAGGCATGTTCTGAAATAAACTTTTTAAACCGCTTGGCGTGAATAAACAAATTATATCAAAACTATGTTCATCAAATACTTTTTTAACATCGCTGAATTCGGTTCTGTACATATAACCCAGATTGTATTTACATTCATGGTCTTTTAACCAATTCACAATTTCATTGTCTTGTTGGTTTTCACTACATACATATAAGAAGTTTTCATTACCCTTATGCTTGTTTAAAACATCGAATAATTTTTTATTAGTACCATCTGCACCAAAAAATACTTTTCTTTTACGGTACATAATAAACTTCTGCAAATAAAGTGCTACCGATTCAGTGACACAGAAATATTTTGTATCCTGATTGATGCTTACTTTTAATTCATCACAGGTTCTAAAGAAATGGTCAATAGCATGTTTGCTGGTGAAAACAACTGCTGTAAAAGCTGCAATATCAATTTTGTTTTTTCTAAAATCTTTGGCCGCAATGGGCACTAACTGAATCAAGGGATGAAAATGTAGCGCTACCTTATGCTTTTTTTCCAAATCAAAATAAGGCGATTTTTCACTTTCCGGACGTGCTTGCGAAATAAGTATTTTTTTAATAGCCATTTTTTATAATTCAACTTTTAATACGTTCCACCAAAATACTGCACCACCAGTTTATACAAGATCATCAATGGCAGTATTTCGAATGCACAAAGGTAAAGAAAAAAATGAAAGGAGGATATATGTAATTTGTTTCTAACAGAGGTAAGTGAGAATAAGTAACGATATAGGAAAAGCAGCACTGAGAGGCCTCCAGCCCCTATAATAGCCGCTGGAAAATAAATTGGGTTTGCAAATGCTAAAATAAGAATAAAGGGCAACAGCAATATGCCTAGTACCTTATTAATCATAAACACAACGAAAACATAGGTCTTTACTAATTCTTTCGTACTAAATATAGCACCTGCTATTTCTAAACAAATATATTTACCAAGGTATAGGCTTGTAAAAAAAAGACATATATAAAAGTAAACCAGCCAAAAAGAAATAGGCAATAAGTGTCTGTTATAAATAAGCAAGGAAGCCATTAAAGAAAAACTTAAAATAAAACATAGATTCAAAAGCAAAGAAGCAAAATTATTCTGCAGTAATTGTTCTCTATTTTGCATCATGCGCATAGAGGACTGACTAAATTGACTAAATAATTTTTGAAAGTATTGCGGATACATATTATTCACAAA
>Ga0209191_1002125_pt1 | contig 12507 bp, 10 predicted proteins | sample S_130626_EF_Meta_FD_187320 | JGI IMG/M metagenome (GOLD analysis project Ga0209191, IMG submission 187320) | Freshwater microbial communities from Lake Simoncouche, Canada to study carbon cycling - S_130626_EF_MetaG (SPAdes) (version 2) | ecosystem: Environmental > Aquatic > Freshwater > Lake ... | reverse complement strand
CAAAGTGGGGCCAATATTTCCTGCCACTGCTACACGTAGACCAGCACGCCCTAGCAATTGGCCTGTCAATGTGGTCACCGTTGTTTTGCCGTTGGTGCCCGTGATTGCGAGGACATGTGGTGCGTATTGCGACTCTGTTTTTAATTCTTCCAAGGCTTGCGCAAACAAGCTGAGTTCAGTGCCCACCCACAAACCTGCCGCTTGTGCTGCTTGCCATACGGGCGCTACCGATTGAGGCGTTAAACCAGGACTCTTGAAGACCGCACGAATAGGCTGTCCTTCTACCAATGACGCATCAAATGGTGCATGTTTAAACACCACATCAGGATGTTCTTGTTTCAATTGCGCAAGATGGGGCGGTTGTTCACGCGTATCAACGACCAATACGTCTGCGCCGTGGCGGACGCACCAACGCACCATGGCAAGCCCTGAGTCGCCTAGACCCAAGACAAGAACGGAGAGTTGTTGCAATGCGCGCATTGAATGCTTACCTTAATTTCAAAGTCGACATGCCGACTAAACACAAGAGCATGGTGATGATCCAAAACCGCACCACCACTTGCGTTTCAGTCCAACCTGATTTTTCAAAATGGTGGTGCAAGGGCGCCATCTTCAAAATGCGTCGGCCTTCGCCGTATTTTTTCTTGGTGTATTTGAAGTAGCCCACCTGCAACATCACAGACAGCGCTTCCACCACAAATATTCCACCCATGATGGCCAGCACAATTTCTTGGCGCACGATCACCGCGATCGTGCCCAATGCACCTCCTAGTGCCAATGCGCCCACATCGCCCATGAACACTTGAGCCGGATGGGTGTTGAACCACAAAAATGCCAAGCCCGCACCTGCCATGGCAGCGCAAAAAATCATCAATTCACCAGAGCCTGGGATGTAGGGGAATATCAGGTACTTGGAATACACCGAACTGCCTGTGACGTAGGCAAAAACGCCCAATGCAGAACCCACCATCACTACCGGCATGATGGCCAATCCATCTAGCCCATCCGTCAAATTGACTGCGTTGCTCGAACCGACGATGACGAGATAAGTCAGAATCACAAAACCAAAAACGCCCAAGGGATAGCTCACCTCTTTCATGAAAGGCAATAGCAAGCCAGCTTTGGGCGGCAAGTTCACATCAAAACCAGACTGCATCCAGGAATAAAACAATTCGAGCACGCGTAAGTTGCTGCTCTCAGAAATACTAAATACCAAGTACAAAGCGGCTAACAATCCAATCAAGGATTGCCACATATATTTCTCACGCGAACGCATGCCTTCAGGGTCTTTGTGCACAACCTTTCGCCAGTCATCGACCCAGCCAATAGCGCCAAAGCCAAAAGTCACCAACATCACAATCCAAACAAATCGGTTGGTCAAATCTGCCCATAACAAGGTGGAAATGCCTATGCCAATCAATATCAATACACCACCCATCGTGGGCGTACCACTTTTAATCATGTGTGATTGCATGGCGTAGTCACGGATAGGTTGGCCAATTTTTAAAGCCACCAAATGTCGGATCACTGCAGGGCCAGCAAAGAGACCGATCAGTAACGCGGTTAAAGCGGCCATCACCGCACGGAAGGTGATGTACTGAAACACCCGAAAGAATCCGAATTCGGGCGACAAGGTTTGCAACCATTGCGCCAAGGTGATCAGCATGGCGTGGTCTCCTGCGTGTGTTGTTCTGATAGTTTTGTAATTGCCTCTAGTACGCGCTCCATCTTCATGAACCGCGAACCCTTCACCAGGACGCTAGCCACCATGGGTAATCCATGGCTTAAATGCAGATGGAGTGCATCGATATCGCTGAAATGCTGCGCGCGTGTTGGGCACGCTTGCACCGTATGGGCTGTCTGTTCACCTAAGCACAACACGCTATCAATACCTTTTTGTTCCGCGTAACGGCCCACTTCGCCATGAAACTCCGGGCCAAGATTGCCTACTTCACCCATGTCCCCTAGCACCAGCATTTGTGGCTTAGGTAATTCAGATAACAAATCAATCGCCGCTTTGACCGAGTCAGGATTGGCGTTGTAGGAGTCATCCACCACGGTGACTTTCTTACTTGCGATATTCACTACATAGGCGCGCGAGCGACCTTTGACCGATTCAAATTTTTCTAAGCCTTGTGCAATATTTTGAAGATCGATACCCGCGGCCAAAGCCGCAGCTGTAGCTGCTAAAGCATTGCTGACGTTATGACGGCCAGCGCAATGCAACTTGGTTTTTAAGTTGCCTTGGGGTGTTTTTATATCGACCAACCAATGGTCGCCAACCCAATCGGCATGGACTAAGGTCACCTCTGCCATTTTTGTATTTTGTTGCGATGTTTGCATTGAAAAAGTCAGGCAAGCTCGCACATCTGCTAGTTTTTTCCAGAGCGGCGTGTATTCGTCGTCTGCAGGAAACACCGCTACGCCATTTGCAGGCAATGCAGTAATCACTGCGCCGTTTTCTTGGGCTACGGCCTCTACGCTGGCCATGAACTCTTGGTGTTCCCGTTGGGCGTTGATCACCAATCCCACAGTGGGTTGTGCGATTTCAGCCAACCAAGCAATTTCACCAGGATGGTTCATACCTAACTCGATGACTGCAGCACGGTGAAATTTGCGTAAGCGTAAAACGGTTTGCGGCACACCAATCTCGTTATTCAAATTACCTTGTGTTGCCAATGCGCCATCACCGAAAGTGCAACGCAAAATACTCGCAAGCATTTGGGTCACCGTTGTTTTGCCGTTACTGCCTGTGACGGCAATCACAGGAATATGCATTTGGCTTCTCCAGCCTTTGGCTAACTGGCCTAGCCCTAAGCGCGTGTCGGGCACTTCAATGCAAGATAAATGTAAATCGGCTTTTCCAGTCGCCACCATGGCAGCGCTTACGCCACTTTGGCTGACTTGTTCAAGGAAATCGTGGGCATCAAAGCGTTCGCCTTGGAGTGCAATAAATAGGTCGCCAACCTCTACGCTGCGGCTATCGGTATGCACACGCTCGATACAAACCGATGCATCGCCTATCGTGCGCGCACCTTTTATCCATTTGACGGCATCTTCCAAGCGTAGGTGCATATCAGACATGCACACTCCTTTTGTGGATCGCTTGCAGTGCGTGCAACTGGTCGCTAAATGGATGCTTGACGCCATTTATTTCTTGGGTTGTCTCGTGTCCTTTACCAGCGATCAAAACAAGATCTTTTTGAGTGGCGTGTTGGACAGCCTCTGCTATGGCTTGCGCTCTATCGATGACTATGCGCGCTGATTGCGGCACTTTCAATCCTGCGCACATATCGCGCAAGATATCTTCTGGGCTTTCGCTGCGCGGGTTATCGCTGGTCAACACAATATGTTGTGCATACATTTCTGCAGCAGAAGCCATCAAGGGACGTTTAGCCTTATCGCGATCCCCGCCACAACCTAGTACACAAATAATGTCTCCGCCTCGCAATGCTGCTAAGGGCTGCAATGCAAGCAAGACTTTTTCAATCGCGTCTGGCGTGTGTGCGAAGTCAACTACCACCAGTGGATCGCCAGTGGTTCCAAATAACTCCATACGACCGGGCACCGAGGGTAAATTCAGGCAAGCTTGCGCCGCATCGTCTAAGCGGTGTCCTAGGGAACACAAACAGGCAATCACACCCGTCAAATTACTGACGTTGTAGTGACCCACCATGGCGGTCTCGATTGAGGTAGTGCTATCGCCCAGTTTTATGTCAAACCGCATCCCGCGATTTGCATATTCAACTTTTGCAGCTTGGATGTGTTGCGCACCTGGCTTGATATCGTGTTCTTGCGTTGCGTACGTCCAAACTTTGACTTGACCTGTTTTTTGCAACTTGTGGGCCAGCAATACGCCTTTGGTGTCATCGATATTGATCACTACGGCTTGCAATTCAGGCCAATCAAACAAGGCTTCTTTGGCTTGCCAATAGTGGGCCATGTCCCCGTGGTAATCCAAATGGTCTTGCGAGAAATTGGTGAACATCGCCAACCGCACATGCGTTCCATCTAGGCGGTGTTCAGCTATTCCAATAGATGACGCCTCCATCACGCAACTGGTAACGCCTTCATGCAGCATCTCACGCAAATGCGATTGCAACAAAACCGGGTCGGGTGTGGTCATGCCTGTAGTGGTCAAACTGTCAGGTCGACCCAACCCTAGCGTTCCAACCATGGAAGATGGTTTACCAAGGTTTTGTAATGCATGCGCCAACCACCAAGCACACGTGGTTTTGCCGTTCGTACCCGTGATCGCAACCACGTCCATGTCAACGCTGGGATGTTGATAAAAAATAGCGGCAATAGGACCACACGCAGATTTAAGACCGCTGTAACTTGCAATACGGTCACTCATGTGTGGAACATCACTCCACGCAAACATATCTGCACCAGATTCTTCTATCAGGCACGCACTGGCACCCTGCTCAAGTGCGATAGGCACGAAGCGACGCGCATCATGCGCTGCACCTGGCCAAGCGATAAATCCATCGTTGGTTTGCACTTGTCTGTTGTCAGTGCATAAAACGCCGGTGACGCGCTCCCGCAACCATTGGGCTGCTTGGTCAGGTGTTTGGAGTCTTTGCATCACAAAGACTCCTTTTCTAGTTGCGTCACCACCAACGGTTTGACGGCAATATCGGGTTGCACACGCATCATGCGCAATGTTTGTTGCACCACTTCACTAAACACGGGTGCCGCCACATCGCCGCCATAGTAACGGCCGTTGCTCGGCTCATCGAGCATGACCGCGACGATGATCAGGGGTTTATCAATCGGCGCCATACCAACAAACCAACCACGGTATTTGCGGTTTTTTTCGCTGCCATAGGTCTTGCCGACTTGTTTATAGGCCGTGCCGGACTTGCCTCCCACTGAGTAGCCCATAGTTTGCGCTTTAGTTCCTGTGCCCCCAGGTCCTGCGGCCATTTGCAGCATCTTTCGAACTTGGCTTGCGGTATTGGCGGAGAACACTTGTTCGCCTGACACAGTGACATCATTTTTGAGCAAAGTAACAGGGATGATTTGTCCGTCATGCGAGAACACGGTGTACGAGCGAGCCATCTGAAATAGCGAGGCAGACAAACCGTAGCCATACGACATGGTGGCTTGCTCGATAGGACGCCAAGTTTTGTAAGGGCGCAGTCGGCCAGACACCACGCCAGGAAAAGCAATGGGTGGCTTTTGTCCAAAACCTGCTTGTGAAAACGTTTCCCACATTTCTTGCGGTTGCATTTGCATAGCAATCTTGGTGGTGCCTACATTGCTGGAGACTTGAATCACTTGCTCAACAGTTAGGGCACCGTGTGGATGCGAGTCGTGAATCGTGGTTCCAGTTAACACCATGGAGCCAGGCGCAGTTTGTATCACTGAGTTAGGTGTGACACGTCCTGAGTTCAACGCCATTCCAATGGTGAATGGCTTCATCACAGAACCCGGCTCAAATGTATCGGTCAATGCGCGATTGCGTAGTTGTTCGCCCACCAAATTGCCACGCTTATCTGGCACATAACTGGGGTAGTTCGTCATGGCCAAGACCTCCCCTGTTTGCGCATGCAAGACTACTACGCTCCCAGCCTTAGCGCGGTTGCTCAATACGGCTTCTTTGATTTTTTCGTAAGCAAAGTACTGCGCTTTGCTATCAATGCTCAATTGCAAATCTTTACCGTCTTCAGGCAAGATGATTTCGCCAATGTCTTCTACCACTTGGCCAAATTTATCTTTGATGACTCGACGTGTTCCAGGCTTGCCGCCCAAGTCTTTATTGAACTCGCGCTCAACGCCTTCTTGTCCGATGTTTTCTACATTGGTGAAGCCCACGACATGGGCAACCGCTTCACCTTCTGGGTAAATGCGCTTGTATTCTTTGCGTGCATAGATACCTTTGATCTTGAGAGCTTCTATGCTTTTGGCAACGGGTTCGTCTACTTGACGTTTCAACCAGACAAAGTTTTTGTCTTCATCGCTGAGTTTCTTGTCTAGTTCTGCTTGCGTCATCCCTAGCAACTTAGCAAGCGCCTTGAATTTTTCTGGATCGCGGTCAATGCTCTCAGGATTTGCCCAAATACTGGGTACTGGCACGCTAGAGGCCAAGATATGGCCATTGCGGTCCAAGATGCGACCGCGGTTAGCGGGCAAATCTAAGGTGCGTACATGACGCACAGTTCCTTGGCGTTTGAAAAATGCATTGCCAATGAGTTGTACATACGCAGCACGCGCTACCAAGCCTAAGAAGCCCAATGCAATACACGCCACGATAAATTGGCTACGCCAGATAGGCGTCTTGCTTGCCAGTAAAGGGCTCGAGGTGTATTGGACGCTACGACTGCTCATGGACGCACCGTTTCTGCGTTGGCGGTACTTTGCGATGGCAGCGTGGCGTAATGCGTGATAGCTGGGGTGATAGTTCGCATATGTAACTGTTCACGCGCTAATTTTTCAACCCGCTTGGGCGTTGCTTGCGCACGACGTTCTACATCTAAGCGGTCGTTTTCAATTTCTAAGCGCCGCGCTTCATTGGTGGCATGGTCTAGCTCGGTCGTGAGTGCGCGTGATTCATATTGGGTTCGAACCAAATAAAGTGCGCTGAGCAGAACTGCCACCAACAAAATAATGCTCACGCGGCTCAAACCACCACCTCTTGTTGTGATGTAGGAAGGCGCTCCGCCACACGCAAGATGGCGCTACGCGCACGTGGATTGCTGGCAATTTCTTCAACACTCGGCTTGATGCGTTGCACCGCTTTGAAATCCATGACTTGCGGTGGCGCAAATGGTGCGCGACGGTCATACACCTCACGCGCGTGTTGCGCAATGAACTGCTTCACGATGCGGTCTTCTAGAGAGTGGAAACTGATCACAGCCAATCTTCCATGCGGGCGCAAAACGTGCAACGTAGCGTCTAGCGCTTGTTGCAACTCCTCAAGCTCGGCGTTGATGAAAATCCGAAAAGCCTGAAATGTGCGCGTTGCAGGGTCCTTGCCCGGCTCGCGGGTTTTGACCGTGTCAGCCACGAGCTGGGCCAGTTCAGCGGTGCTTGTAGGGACGCCCCGTTCTTGTCGGCGAGCATCAATCGCCTTTGCAATCTGTAAAGCAAACCGTTCCTCGCCATATTCACGTATCACCTCCGCTATGTGTTGCATGTCTGCTTCTGCCAACCACTCCTGCACACTCTGCCCACGCGTGGTGTCCATGCGCATGTCCAAAGGGCCGTCGTGTCGAAATGAAAATCCGCGCGCAGGGTTGTCGACTTGCGGTGAACTGATGCCCAAGTCCATCAGGACGCCATCGACGGATGCAGGAGGTAAATCGCCCAAGTGCGCAAATCCTTCGTGCCGTATCGATAAACGTGGGTCTTGAATTTGCTGAGCCACTGCGATCGCTTCCGGGTCTTTGTCGAATGCAATCACCCGTCCTTTGTCGGAGAGTTTGGAAAGCATCAGACGCGTGTGTCCACCGCGTCCAAAAGTTGCATCTACGTAAGTTCCGTCCGGCTGAAGGTCGAGTGCATCGACGGCTTCGCTGAGTAGGACGGTGGTGTGCTGCCATGGCGTGTCCACCGTCATCCTTTAGAAAGAAAATTCCTTGAAGACGTCCGGCATTTCGCCTTGCATGGCTTGCGCTTCTAGCGTGTCGTAAGTCGTTTTGTCCCACAACTCAAAGTGGTTGCCCATGCCCAGCAACATGGTGTCTTTTGAAATGCCCGCTGCAGCGCGCAGTTCGGGAGAAATCAACACACGGCCCGTGCCGTCCATCTCCACATCCATCGCGTTACCAAGCAACACGCGCTTCCACCACTGCGCGCTCATCGGCAGCGCGGCGATACGGTCACGAAATTTCTCCCACTCGGTGCGTGGGAACACCATCAAACATCCGTGCGGATGTCGCGTGATCGTGAGTTGTCCACTCGCTGTGGCGCTCAAGACGTCGCGATGACGCGTAGGTACCGACAAACGGCCCTTGGCATCGAGACTCAGCGATGACGCACCTTGAAACACAGCGGCTTTCCTTGGCAAACAGACAATACGCAAGCGGTAGTGAAAGTGAATTGACACTTTTCACCACTTAATTGCACTTATTTGCACTGTATCAGGATTTCACTGCTTCACCAAGGGTTTTTCGATTTTTTTCAATGAAATCAACAACTTAGGAGCGATTTCATAAACGAATCTAGAAGTAAAAATCGTTATAAAGCAAGCACTTAGAGGATCTATTAAAAGTGCCTTATCAAGATAGCAATGGTCGAAAAAAAACAGGCCAAAGGCCTGTTTTTCGCGTTGTCATACAACAACGGCTCAATCCCCGAACATTTTTTGCTTCAACTCACGGCGCTCTTGCGCTTCTAGAGACAAAGTAGCGGTGGGACGCGCCAGCAATCGGGCGACCCCGATAGGTTCGCCCGTTTCGTCGCAATAGCCGTAATCGCCGCCGTCGATACGGTGGATGGATTGCTCGATTTTTTTCAGCAATTTGCGCTCGCGGTCACGGGTGCGCAACTCCAAAGCATGCTCTTCTTCGATGGTGGCGCGGTCAGCGGGGTCGGGCACGACGACCGTGTCTTCACGAAGATGCTCGGTGGTTTCGCTAGCGTTGGTCAACACTTCATCTTTCAAATGGACCAACTTGATGCGAAAGAAGGCCATTTGTACGTCATTCATGTACTCGCTGTCAGGCATGGCGATCACCTCAGCGTCGGTGAGTTGGTCCGCCTTTTTCGTCTTCCAGTTATTAGCGAGTTTGGCGTCTTTTTTGGGTATCACAGGGATGATGGTCGTTGCAGCCTGGTTCAAAATCGGCATAAAGCTGTTTTTCGCTGCCGTCGAGGCCAAGACTTGCGTGGGTGGAGGAGGAACGAGCGCAGCCATCTTGGCAGCTCTGGAGTTTTTCTTGTGTACCACCGGTGTATAGCCGGGAATGATGGGCGTGACATGCACCACAGGTGCAGGCACCACCGGTTTAGCCACAGCCTTGGTCGCAGCCGATTTTTTTGGCGCTTCTACTTTTTTAGCCGGTGCTTTTGCTTTGGGAGCAGGCACCTTCTTGGCAGGGGCTTTTTTAGCGACCACTTTCTTAGCGGGAGCTTTTTTAGCTACTACTTTTTTAGCCGGCACCTTCTTAGCCACTGGCTTTTTGGCTATCGGTTTCTTGGGTACAGGTTTTTTAGCGACCACTTTTTTAGGAGTCACTTTCTTGGCAGTTGCCTTCTTGGGGGCCGCTTTGGCAGCTATTTTTTTAGTCACAGGTTTCTTAGCAGGGGTTGGTTTTTTCACCAGCTTTTTAGCTGGCGTTTTTGGCTTTGCAGCAGGTTTGACAGCCTTTTTGGCTGCCGCAGATTTTGTTGATTTTTTATGGCGGGCTTGTGCGTTCACGTTTTGTCTCCTCGCCATTACCTCACTGCACGAATATGTACTAAGAGAGGTCTGGCGCGCGGGATTGTAGCCACATTCAAAACGTTAAACCAAAGACTGCTCCAAGCCTTGCATCAAGATATCTTTGGGCAAATCGATGCCGATGAACACCATCTTGCTCATTCTTTCTTCGCCCTTAGCCCATTCGGGTCCTAAATCACTCCCCATGAGCTGGTGTACCCCTTGGAAAATAACTTTGCGCTCGGTGCCACGCATATTCAAAACGCCCTTGTAACGCAGCATTTTGGGGCCGTAGATGTTGACGATGGTGCCCAAGAAGTCTTCTAACTTGGCAGGGTCAAAGGGGCGCTTAGATTTAAAGACAAAGCTTTTGACGTCATCGTCATGGTGGTGGTGATGGCCAGGCCCGTGCTCTCCTCCGTGGGCGTGATCGCCGTCATGTGCATGATCGCCGTGGGAATGGTCGTCATGCCCATGGTCGTGCCCATGCGCATCATGTCCATGTTTGTGCGAAGGATGGTCACAATGCTCGCCATCGTGGTGATGGTGGCCATCGTCTGCCAAAAAGTCTGGGTCAATGTCTAGTTTGGCATTGAGGTTAAAGCCGCGCAAATCAAACACTTCCGCCAAAGACACTTCGCCAAAATGCACGACCTTTTGTGGCGCACGGGGGTTCATGTGTTTGAGACGGTGTTGCAATGCATCCAATTCTTCTGCAGAGACCAAGTCAGACTTGCTGATAAAAATTTGGTCTGCAAAACCCACTTGGCGACGCGCTTCTTGGCGGTCATTGAGTTGCTGGGCGGCGTGCTTGGCGTCTACCAAGGTCAATATAGAGTCGAGCAAAAAGCTCTCTGCGATCTCGTCGTCCATGAAGAAGGTTTGCGCCACAGGGCCGGGGTCAGCCAAGCCCGTGGTCTCGATCACCACGCGCTCAAAGTCGAGCAGGCCTTTGCGCTTTTTAGCGGCCAAGAGTTGCAAGGTAGTGCGCAAGTCTTCGCGGATGGTGCAGCAGACGCAGCCATTGTTCATTTGGATGATTTGCTCGTTGGTGTCAGAGACCAGGATTTCGTTGTCGATGTTTTCTTCACCGAACTCGTTTTCAATGATGGCAATTTTTTGGCCATGGGCTTCGGTCAAGACGCGCTTGAGCAAGGTGGTTTTGCCTGCGCCTAAAAAACCGGTCAGGATGGTGGCTGGAATCAACATACGAGAACTACCTTGTAGAAATAAAAGAGGTCAACCCGTGATTGTCGCGCGTTCTGCCTTGTCGACCAAGGCGGTAGATTTCATGACCACCAAACCCTTCAGATATTCGCCCTCCGGGAAGGTCAAGGTCATGGGATGGTCTGGCGCGCCTTGCATGCGCTCGCTGATATAGCCATCCACTCCTGCATCGGTGCCAGCGGAGGCCACGATTTTGTGGAACAACTCTGCGCCAATGCCGCCAGAACAGCTGTAGGTGAACAACACGCCACCAGGCTCCAGAATTTTAAAAGCCAGTCGGTTGATGTCTTTGTAAGCGCGTGCCGCCCGATCCGCGTGCGCAGCCGATGGGGCAAATTTTGGCGGGTCGAGAACGATAGCATCAAAAGTTTGTCCGTCTTTGTAGAACTGGCGTAGTGACGCATTGACATCGGCATCCATCATGGTGGTGCGCGCAGCGTCAAAGCCATTGAACGCTACATTGCTTTTGGCGCGTTCTATCGCTGGGCCTGAGGAATCAATCGAGGTGACATGCGCGGCACCGCCTGCCAAAGCTGCGACGGTGAAACCGCCTGTATAGCAATAGCAATTGAGCACGCGCTGAAACTGCAGGCGGCGCGCGTAATCTGCAAACTTTTTACGGCTGTCGCGCTGGTCTAAGTAGAAGCCGGTTTTATGGCCCTCGGCAATATCGAGTGATAGTTTCCAATCGTGTTCACGCAACACGATTCCTGTAGATCCCTCACCACGCAACCATCCTGTGGCGGGTTGCAAACCTTCTAAACCACGTACGCCAGAGTCTGATCGCTCGTAGAGTTTGGTTAAACCTGTTTGCCCAAGCAAAGCGTTGGCAATCTCTTGCTTCCAACGCTCGGTTCCACTGGATAAAAACTGCGCGACCAAGGTGTCGTCATACCGATCGACGATCAAACCAGGCAGACCGTCGGACTCGCCATGGATCAAACGCATGCCGTTGCTTTGGATATCAAAACGGCTTCTGGCGGCAATGGCGCGCTTTATGGAGGCTTCAAAAAAAGCCGCATCAATGCGCTGTGCTTCGTCAAAACTCCAAATACGCGCGCGTATTTTGGAGCTGGGGCTAAATGCTGCCCACCCCAAAAAACTGCCACTGTGGCTTTCCACACGCACGGTTTCGCCCGAATCAGCGCCGCCTTTGGCAATCGCGCTGTCAAATATCCACGGATGGCTGCGCAGCGCTGAGCGCTCTTTGCCTTCTCTGAGTCGTATCGTTTTCATTGTTAGTTACTTTATTTTTTACGCGCACGGGGATGCGCCGCGTCATAGGCCTTGGCCAAATGCTGGAAATCCAACCGCGTGTACACCTGCGTAGTGCTGATATTGGCGTGCCCGAGTAACTCTTGCACTGCGCGCAAATCGCTACTCGACTGCAACAGATGGCTGGCGAATGAATGGCGCAACATGTGCGGATGTACAGGGGTGGACAACCCCGCTTTCAAACTGCGTTGTTTAAGGCGTTGCCAAATACCTTGAGCGGTCAAACGCGTTCCGTGTCGACCTATGAACAGAGCGTTTTGGACTTCAGACAAAAATCCTTGATCACGAACCACCAACCATGCATGTACAGCGTCTAACGCCTTGCTACCAATTGGCACGCTACGTCTCTTGCTTCCCTTGCCCAATACATGGGCTTCGCCGCCTTCTAAATCGAGCCAGCCCTTGGCGGTGTTACTAGCTTGCGCGTCTAGCCCCACCAATTCGCCAACACGCAGTCCACAACCGTAGAGCAACTCGACCATCGCCGCATCACGGCATTCCAGCCAAGGGGCGGTGACATCTGGTGTGGCAGAAAACTCGGCCAATTGCATCGCGTCGTCCACGCTCAAAGCCTTGGGCAATGGCTTTGGTGCTTTAGGGGCACGCACGTCTTGAACCGGATTACTTTGCACCACACC
>Ga0209191_1002122_pt1 | contig 12511 bp, 12 predicted proteins | sample S_130626_EF_Meta_FD_187320 | JGI IMG/M metagenome (GOLD analysis project Ga0209191, IMG submission 187320) | Freshwater microbial communities from Lake Simoncouche, Canada to study carbon cycling - S_130626_EF_MetaG (SPAdes) (version 2) | ecosystem: Environmental > Aquatic > Freshwater > Lake ... | reverse complement strand
GTCTTGGATTTTCTGGGTGACAGCGTGCGCTTTTGAAGCATCGTAATCAGCGATAACTAACTCAGTGATAAATGACTTACGGGATGCGATATTTGCGATTGCACTGCCAACTCCGCCTGCGCCGATTACGAGCGCTCTCATGGTTGGCCTTTCGGGTAATTTTCGAACCCATTGTGGATTCAGGGGAAGGCTATCCGTACCGATAACCTTTGCCAAGCACGCTAACCCTTATCAAGGCCCTTGCGTGTTTTAGTCCCCGTAGCTCAGTGGATAGAGCAACCGCCTCCTAAGCGGTAGGTCGCAGGTTCAACTCCCGCCGGGGACACTCAATACTTTGAAATAAAACAATAAACAGAGTTATGAGAAAACTACTGTTCGCTTTCCAACAATAAAGACTTTGTCCTCTGCATAAAACTTTACAGCTTTTGCTAAAACTCTTCGCTCGATATCACGACCAATTGCAATTAACTCTTCAGGTGAAGCCACGTGAGTCACATGAGCAACATCTTGTTCGATGATTGGACCTTCATCTAAATCACTAGTAACGAAGTGGGCTGAAGCACCAATAATCTTTACGCCGCGTTCATGAGCCTGGTGATAAGGCTTTGCACCTTTAAATCCCGGTAAGAATGAATGGTGAATATTAATTATTTTTCCAGGCAGTGTGTCGCAGAAATTCTTAGTCAATATTTGCATGTATCGAGCAAGAACTACAAAATCAATCTTTAGTGTGTCAATCTGTTTCAGAATCTCAGCTTCTTGAGACTCTTTAGTCTCGGTGGTGATGGGTAGATACAAAAACTTTATCCCGTGGGATTCAACCAATGTGCGCAGATCTTCTTGGTTGGAAATTACAAGTGGAATTTCGATATTGAGTTCACCCAAATCTTCTAAATACAAGAGATCGCGCAAGCAATGGCTCTCTTTAGTAACCATGACAAGTGCGCGCGGCTTTTGAGAAGTTGGCCGAATGTGTAAGGAAGGATTGAACTTAGACAAGCCATCATTCAAACTTTTCTCTGCACCTTCTAGCCCTTGTGAAGTTTCAAAACGAGTTCGCATGACAAAGGTATTTGTTGTCGGATCTGTGAACTGCTGGTTTTCAATAATGTTTCCACCACAAGCAAGCACAGCCGATGTCATCGCATGAACAATGCCGGGCTGATCTTCACATTGCAGAGAAGCGATTAGGTCCATGTCCGTAGGGTACGCGACCTTAGTGATGAAGCGTAAATCGCTGCATCCATTTAGGTGCCCACCAGTTGCGCTCACCAAATAAGCGCATAAGTGCAGGCACTAATAGACCGCGAACAATCGTTGCATCCAAGATCACTGCAAGTGCAACACCGAACCCCATGGATTTAATCGATGTAACTCCGCTAGTGACAAATGATGCGAAAACAACAGCAAGCAAAAGTGCAGCAGCTGTGATGATACGAGCGGATCTTTGTAGACCAACTGCTACAGATTCAATATTAGTTTTTCCAGCTAAGTGTTCTTCGCGGATTCGAGAAAGCAAAAACAGTTCGTAGTCCATCGATAATCCAAAAACCACAACTGCGATCAAGATTACGATGGATGTATCAACAGTTCCTGTTAAAGTGAATGAACCAATGAGCCATTGCATGTGACCATCGATAAAGACCCAGGTTAGCGCCCCCAAGGTTGCACCAAGGGAGAGAAAGTTCAGGAGCACGGCCTTGATAGGCAAAATAATTGATCCAGTAAAAATAAAAATCAACACAAGAACGGAAAGAATGATCCAACCCAACGCCCATGGCAAGGTGCGCGAAATTCCATCTTGTGAATCTGTGTAATCAGCGGCAACACCACCAACCAAAGTGCCAGCAGGTGCCTCAACATTTCGAACATTGTGAATAAGCGCTTGGGCTTCTGGTGTCCGAGGCAGCATTTGTTGATAGGCAACCACTCGTACATCTTCGCCAATTGTTGCCGGCGGTAATACAGCCACAATTCCTGAAACCTTGGCTACCTTGGCTGCATATGCATTAATTTCATCTATCTTATTTGAACCATTTCTGATGATGATCTCAATTGGATTTCCAGTTTGACCAGGGAAGCGTTCTGCCTGAAGGGCGGTTGCGATAGCTGCATTGTTATCTGCGGGCAGCATTCGAGAATCGCCTTGAGAAAATTTAATGTTTGTAATTGGCGCAGCCATGATTCCGAGAATTACTAGCGAAAGAACCACTGCAGCTACCGGACGCTTCATCACTAGGCGAGCTGTTTGCGCCCAGCGACCATCTTCCTTTGGTGTAATCGCAGAACGGCGAATTACGCCTTTATCAATTTTCGATCCCATCAGAGCAAGAATTGGTGGTAATCCAATAATTGCACCGACTACAGCGATTGCAACAACTGATACACCTGCGTACCCAAATGACTTCAAGAAAGGTAATGGGAAGAAAGTGAGTGACATCAAAGTCACCAGCACAGTCATCCCAGAGTAAAAGACTGTCTTTCCGGCACTTCCCATTGTTGCAACGATTGAATCTTCCACACTCTTTCCGCGGTGAAGCTCCTCGCGGAATCTATTCACCATCAAGAGTGCATAATCAATACCTAGCCCAAGACCCATACCTGTCGTTAAGTTGAGCGCGTAGATACTTACACTTGTAAAGAGTGTAAACAAATAAAGAATAAAGAATGCACCCAAGATTGCTGCCACGCCAACGATAAGTGGCATTGCTGATGCAGCTAGGGCACCAAAAACAACTGTTAATAAAATGAATGTAAGCGGAATCGAGATCAGCTCTGCAATCTTCAGATCTTCCGAAATTTTCTCTGTTATTGCATGCCCGACAACTGAAGCACCACCGGCATACAAAGTCAGTCCATCATAAGCTCCGTCATAATTCTTCTGGAATAGTTCTCCAAGTTTTTGCCCCTGCGCCGAGAACGGATCACTGTCACCATAAACAAGTATGTAAGCCGCTCTTGAATCACTTGATTTCAAAGTTGGTCCGCCGCCACTTGTCCAATAAGAAAGTGTTTTTGACACCCCAGCTTCTTGGCCAATTTTCTTTTCTAGTGCTAAACCTTTTTGAACAATACTGGGATCAGTTACATCAATTGATCCTGAATCAACGACAACGACAATTGCAGGATCAGACAACTTCAATTCATCATTTAGGTATTCATAGACTTTGTAAGAATCACTATTGGGATCTGAGTATCCAGCTGAATCAAGACGACTAAATGCCAGCGAACCGAATCCGCCAGCCACAAGAATTCCCACCACAAAAAGCACAACTGCGCCTTTACGGTGCTTAACTAAGTAGTGGCCCAGTTTCTCAAACATGTTTTTCTCATTCCTTTATCGTTGTAGAATTAATTCCATGAGCGATCTCTTTCCAAACGTAACTTCAGATGAGATCGATCCTGAAGCTGCCGCCGAACAAGCTCGACGCGAAGCAGAAATTAAGTCAGACAAACCGCCGCATCACGAGGATTAATCAGCCTTGGGAGCTGGCGTCGCCTTTGGCGCTTCAGCAACGGTGGTCTTTTTAACTGAATCAGTTTTATAGAAACCCGAACCTTTAAACACAACTCCGACCGCGGTGTAGACCTTGCGGATCTCACCCTTACATAACGGGCATTGGGTCAGAGAGTCATCTGAGAAGGATTGAATCGCCTCAAATTCATGGTCACATGCGGTGCATGCATATTGATATGTAGGCATCACAGTCTCCAATCCGAAATAAGGCTAGGCAGTAAGTGTAAAGAAGTGAGACGATAGGCGCGAATTGAGGAGCTTCCCAAGCCCTTATGGAAGGAAAAAGTGAGCCGCACGCGGATTGCAGCAATTCTGCTTCTTGTATTTTTTGGGGTGACTAGCGCCTCTGCAAATACATTAGTAAGCACTAATCCAATTAGTGGCTCAACTCTCTCAGTTTCCCCTTCAAATGTGACAGTCACTGGTCAAGTTACTTTGCTAGCCGATGCACCTGATGCAAGTTCAATAACAGTGACAGATCCCAATGGTGTCCGAGTTGATGATGGCACTATCTATATCAGCGACATGAGTGCAACTGTTGGTGTTAAACCCTTAGTGGAATCAGGATTTTACACAGTTACTTATTCCCTTGCTGCCGAGGGCGATGCACCACTCGAAGGAAGTTTTACATTTAAGTATCAAGCACCCAGTGTAATTTCAACAGCTGACCCAAGCCCTGAGCCAACACAATCTCAAACTCCTGCAAGCAGCAGATGGGGAACGAATATCTTTGTGATTATTTTGCTTGTTATTGCCTTTCTAGTAACTGTAGGCCTTTCACTTTACGCACGTAAATTATTTTCTAATCGATGAATTTTTTAACTACCGCATTTAAATATTTAAATCTGGTTGGTGGATTTGCAACCATAGGCGCTCTCCTGGCCATGGCATTTTTTCTCCTTGATAATGAGGGCAAAATTTCAACATCAGGTGAAAAGCTCCGTAATTTTCTGAAAGCATCTGCAGCGACTTGGTTTATCGGCGTTATCGGTTCCATTCTTTTCACTCTTGCTCAAATCCTGGATTCAACTCTGTCGGTTGCGATAGATCCAACTGTTATTCGATCATTTATTACTCAAATTACTTTGGGTCAGTATTTGGCTTTTGAAGCGGTTCTGGCCTTCTTAGTCTTGATTTGCTCATTCAAAGCAAAGAAAATTGTGAACCTCATTGTCTTATTATTTGTTTCAATCGTTGGAATCATTGCACCGGTCTTTCAAAGTCATGCTGCATCAGGCGGATCGCACTCGCTAGTAATTGGGTCGCTTGTGATTCATGTAATCGGGCTTTCACTATGGGTGGGTGGAATTCTTGCACTAGCGATGCTTTCGGAATCTGATCGCGCAATTGCTGTACTACGGTTTAGTCATTTGGCGTTGTGGTCTGCAATAGCAGTTGTGATCAGTGGAACTGTAAATGCATGGACTCGTCTTAACTTTGAAAGTGCCTTGAATTCGACCTACGCCTACATAGTGATTGCAAAAACTGTTGCAACAATCGCTTTGGTTGCTATTGGTTACTTGCACCGTAAAAATCTTGAAGGTAAAGAGTCAATTAACTGGAATGGTTTTGCTCGACTACTTTCAGTTGAAGCAATAATTATGATTGTTACCGTCGCAATGGGTTCGTGGCTATCAAATACTGGTTCACCAGATCGACCAGGGTTAGAAAAGTTTGATCCAGCACTAGCTATCGTAGGGATTGCAACACCACCTAAGCCAACTTGGTCAAGTATTTTTCTAAGTTACGAACCAAATGCTTTGATTATTGGCATCTTGGTGATGATGGTTGCTCTTTATATAAAAGGTGTAATGGTTTTAACCAAACGTGGAGACAAATGGCCAGTTGGTCGCACTGTCTCATTTGCTGCAGGAATTGCGGTAATAGATTTTGCTACTAGCGGTGGCTTAGGTTTGTATGCACATTTCTCATTTTCTTATCACATGATTGCCCACATGCTCTTGGCCATGATTGCACCCATCGGATTAGTTCTCGGTGCACCAATGACTTTGGCGTTAAGGACTCTGCCCCAAGGTCGAACTCCAACCGAGCGTGGCGTTCGTGGTTCGTTATTAGCTGTCCTGCATTCAAAGGTCGGATTGTTTTATACCAATCCAATCGTTGCATTATTAATTTTTGATGGATCGTTATTTGCTTTGTACTTCACAGATCTATTTGCCAGCATGATGCAAAGTCACATTGGACATTTGTTTATGACGCTTCACTTCTTGGCAGCCGGATTCTTATTCTTCTTTGTTGTGATTGGAATTGATCCAAACCCACGAAAAATCCCTCACTTAGTCAAGATTGTAATTTTGTTTGCAGCAATGAGCATTCATGCATTCTTTTCAGTGGCATTAATGTCTACAACGACTTTGATTGATAAGGGATTCTTTGCCTCACTTCAAACACCTTGGCTCACAGATTTGTTGGCGGACCAAAAGCTAGGTGGTTCTGTTGGCTGGGCAATGGGAGAGATCCCGATCCTGATTGCTTTAGTTGCCACCTTTATCAATTGGCTTCGTGATGACACACGTGAAGCTAAGAGAATTGATCGTAATATTGCGCGCCAAGCGGCAATGGGTCAGCCAGATGATTTAGCAAACTATAATCAGTACTTACAAAAGCTGGCACAACGCGATAAGAATGAGTCCTAATGGAAAACATATTTGATCTACCGTCAGAGTACAAAGAACTACGTGCAAGCGTTCGTGCTTTGTCTGAAAAAGAAATCGCACCACATGCTCAAGCAGTTGATGAAGATCATCGTTTCCCACAAGAAGCAAAAAATGCGCTTATTAAAAATGGATTGTATGCAGCTCATGTTCCAACAGAATTTGGTGGTGATGGGGCAGATGCGCTTGCAACTGTTTTAATCATCGAAGAAGTTGCTCGCGCATGTGGTTCATCATCATTGATCCCAGCTGTTAACAAACTAGGTTCTATGCCATTGATTTTGGGTGGCAATGATGAGCAAAAGAAACGTTGGCTACCTCGATTGGTAAAGGGCGAAGGTTTTTCATACTGCCTATCTGAATCAGAGGCGGGATCTGATGCATCTGCGATGCGTACGAAGGTCGAACGTTCCGGTGATGGATGGGTTCTAAATGGCAGTAAGAAGTGGATCACAAATGCTGGCGAATCAGAGTTTTACTCTGTGGTCGCACAGAGTGATACAGCTCTTGGAACAAAAGGAATCACAGCTTTTGTAGTTGAAAAATCAGATCCTGGTGTTTCATTTGGTGCACCCGAAAAGAAAATGGGAATGCGTGGCTCCCCAACCCGAGAAGTTTATTTCGACAATGTTCAACTAAGTGATGATCGCCGGATAAGTGAAGTGGGACAAGGTTTTGCATTAGCAATGAACACACTTGACCACACACGCATCACAATTGCCGCGCAAGCAATAGGACTTGCGCAAGGTGCATTTGATGTTGCTACTAAATATGCGCATGAGCGGCACCAATTCGGTAAGCCGATTTTTGACTTTCAGGCAATTCAATTTATGTTGGCTGATATGGCGATGAATATAGAAGCGGCACGCTTGCTTACATATTCCGCTGCAATCAAAAGCGAAAATAATGAGAAAGACCTTCGCTTCTTTTCAGCAGCCAGTAAGTGTTTTGCCAGCGATATAGCCATGAAGGTAACGGAAGATGCAATTCAGGTTTTGGGTGGTTATGGATATGTCACCGATTATCCAGTGGAGCGAATGATGCGCGATACAAAGCTAACTCAGATTTATGAGGGCACGAATCAGATTCAGCGCATCGTAATGGCGCGTAATTTACCTAACGGTTAAAGCGCACAACTATCGAAGGCGAAGCAGCGGCATCCAAAGGGATGTCATGTGATTCATGTGGCAATTCTTCGCTATTTAGTTCACCTGCATAAACCAAGCCAATTTTCCATGCATTTAATTTAGGTAAAGCTCGATCGTAATAACCCCCACCTTGCCCTAACCGATAACCAGATTGATCAATCCGAAGTGCCGGAACAATTACTGCAGATATCTGCGAAAGATCTGTCAGTGCATTACCTCGTGGTTCCATAATTCTTTTTTTCGTATATAACTGTTCCGAATCACCATTCCACGTAACCCATTCCAGCTGATCCCCATTGATGCGAGGCAAGACGAGAGTTTTTCCATCTCGTAGAAAGGCCTCATTAATTTCAAGGGTACTTGGCTCAAAATCATAGGAAACATAAGAGGCAATTGTTGATGCTGAGACAATTTCTGGTGCTTTTAATGTGACATTAAAGTTGCAGGGGATGAATTTCTGAGAACGCTCGCGACGGGCTCGATCTCGTAATGCAATTTTCTGATCTGTCATTTAAATCTCCCGTTAAATCCCAACGATTAATCTGTTCAACAAGTAGGGTTCGATTATGTCAGAACACACACGGGTAGATGAGTTTCTAACCTCCTTACTCGCCATCTGCAAACCACTAGAACCATTTGAGATGCCGTTGCTAGATGCGCATGGTGCCACTCTTGCTGAAGATATTTACGCCGGAGATCGGTTAGTTTTGCGCTCCGGAACTCGTATTCGCTCGACCCAGATTGGGTTAGCGGCATCAATAGGTAGAGACCATTTACCAACTCGTCCGCACCCACGTGTTGTAGTGCTTTCAGCTGGCCCTGATTTAGTCGAACCAGGTCAACCGTTAAAAAGTGCTAGCGATGAGTACGAGACAAATTCTTGGCTGTTAACAACAGCTGTTCGCGAAGTAGGCGCAGTTGCTTATCGTGTTCACTCTATTCCAGATGATGAAGCTCAATTGCAGAAAGTAATTGAAGATCAACTAGTACGTGCAGACCTAATCATCATCAGCGGTGAACGCAATGATGATTCATTTGATTTAATTTCCCGCACGCTTGCTGGTCTGGGTGCAATTACAACAGTGGATTTGGCGATTGAAGCAAGTGGTCGCCATAACTTCGGAACAATTGGTCCAGATAACACCCCAGTTGTGACCCTGCCTGGTGACCCGATTGCTGCATACATATCTTTTGAGTTATTTGTTCGTCCGATGATTCGCACAATGCTAGGAGCGGCAACTATCCACCGACCATCAGTTAAGGCTGCACTTGAAAAGCCAATCGCATCAGATTCTGGAATGCGTTCGTACATTCGTGCAATTTTGGCTGATGATGGAAAATCTGTAACACCTCTAGCGAATCAGGATGAACAATCAACCTTGTCTGATGCAAATGCGTTTATTGCAATTACTGAAACCGATACATCGCTTAAGGCTGGAGATCAGGTCAATGTCGTAGTTCTTGAGCGCCGATACATCTAGTCTCATGAGCACCGGCTGGCCTGTACTTTTAGAAAAAGAGGAAATATTTTTACGGCCTTTACGTTTTCGAGATCGTGCAATCTGGAATAAGGTACGAGCGGAAAATCGCGATTGGCTCTCGCCTTGGGAGGCCACAGTCCCAGCAATCAGCCAAGAAAGCTACAAAGAACTTCCTTCTTTTTATGAGATGGTGAAAATTCTCAATTATGAAGCACGTAATGGTCGCTCATTTTCCTTTGCAATCTGGCATGGCAAGAACCTGATTGGCCAGATATCTCTAGGCGGAGTTATCTATGGAGCAATGCGCGGGGGACATATTGGATATTGGATAGATCGCAACTTCGCCAATCGAGGCTATACAACTTTGGCGGTTGAAATGCTTACGCAATATGCTTTTGAGGTTCTCAAACTGCATCGCGTCGAGATAAATCTGAGGCCAGAAAATGCCTCAAGCCGACGGGTAGCTGAAAAAGCTGGCTTTATTTTCGAAGGTGACCGTCCTAGATACCTGCATATTGATGGCCAATGGCGAGACCACATCTGTTTCGTTAAGGAAAATTCCGCGATTAAGTAGTACTTAAATCCCATAAAAGCATCACCCCTTCCTTTAGATTTACCCATCATGACTTCGGGACTTATCTATATTGCGATCATCGGTATGTGGGTCGCTTATTTTGCACCCCGTTGGATCCATGATCGCAATGAATTTTCTGGAAAGTCAGTCGAAAGATTCAAAAGCGCACTTCGTGTAGTTGCAAATCAATCTCCACAGACTTTAACAACTAGTGGAGCAATTCATATAGATCTTGATCGAGAAGCAAAGATTCGTCAGAGTCTTTTGCGTCGAAGAATCTCATTTGTCTTAATCGCCTTTTCACTCATCACAACATTTGTAGGTGGAGTTATGAATACGATGCCATTTATTTACGCCGCAGTTCCATTGTCTGCAATGTTAATTTATGTCGCAAATGTTCGCCGACATGTTATTGCTGATCAATTGCACAAGCGCCGCGTTACGCAACTTCACCGCCGTAGTTCTGGTGTTTCGGCAACCAACTTAGCTGATGTAGTGCAGCCAAAGCCAAGTACAGAACATTGGATTCCTTTATCTGAACGCGAGCTAAAAGGTGTTGTAATTTTGCCTAAAGGATCTGCAGCTGTTCGAAATGCATGGGAGCCAACAGAAGTTCCTGTACCAACATATGTAAATGCCCCGAAGGCTGTTACCGCTAAGCGCGTAATAGATCTGACTACTCCGGGTGAATGGAGTGAAGAGCAAGAGCGTCTTGAACGTGAAGCCCTTGCAGCAGCCTCACCATCGCGAGATCAGATTTTTGATCAACAGTTAGCAGATGAGGCTGTTGAACGTTTAAATCAAGCTCGCGCTGTCAACGAATAATTAGATCCACGATTCAAACCACATTCGAAGGTTCCAATCTTCGTATGTAATCACTTGCGCTGTAAATAACGGCATGAAATACAGGAAACACAGCACAATAAGAGCAAATACGCTCCCCACGATTGATTGCGAAACAACTGGTTTCAAACCACTGTCCAGCAATAATTTAGCGCAGTAAACAATGGCCAAAATTAAAAATGGCTGGATAACGATTGCGTAGAAAGTAAAGACTGTGCGCTGTTGCATCGCAAACCACGGTAGATAGCCCGCTGTAAATCCAATGACAACGATGCTAGCCGATGCGTCGATTCGATGATGCACTAATGACTTAATCCAATAGCCAACTACAACTGCCAGTGCAATTGTTCCTACCCACCATAAAATTGGTGTACCTAAAGCTAAAACTTCTTGAGCACAATCTTTTGCACCACACTCTTTAGGTGAAGCATAGAAAAAGGAGGTTGGTCTGCCCATGATTAGCCAGCTCCATGGATTTGCTTGGTATGGATGCTTTTCAGTTAGTCCGGTATGGAAGTTAAGCATTTCAGAGTGGTAGTGAAGCCATGACAGCAATGGATTTGTCGACCACTGTCGACTCCAACCACGATCAGAAATAAACCATCCAGTCCAGGTCAAGGTGTACACAAACACTGGCAGTATTCCGTATTGGGCAAACTTTGCTGCAATTGGCTTAGCTACTTTTCTAATATCGCGAGCAACAACAATTCGATAGACCGCGATTAGACCAATTATTGCCACAAAGTAAATAGCGCTCCATTTACATCCGATAGCCAATCCAAAGGCAATTCCTGACCAAATGTGCCGGTTGCGATGCCACAAGAAAACACCCAGCAGAGTAAAAAATGTTAAGAATAAATCTAATAAGGCAGTACGCGAATGCACAAGCAATAAGCCATCTAGCGCCATTAAGGCCGCACCTAGCGCTGTTAACAATGGCGAATAAAACACAACATGTACTAAACGCGCGAATAGCAGAATTAAAAGGGTTCCAAAAACAGCCGAAGCAAAACGCCATCCAAATTCATTGTCACCAAACAACTTGATTCCACTTGCTATAAACCACTTACCAACAGGGGGATGAACAATGAATTCGGGGTTAGCGCCATCAACTTCAACCCCGTATTTAAGAAGGTCACGCGCACCATCTACGTAATAAACCTCATCAAAGACAAAGCCCTTCGGCGAACCAAGATTGATGAGGCGCAACACAAAAGATGCAATCGCAATCAGGATTGGGGCAATGGCGGCCATAGGACAAGAGTATGCGCGTTTGCTCACAATTACTGAGAGGATTAGCCCATGACGCTCATCTTGGCAGCTACCCCTTTGGGAAATCCTGGAGATGCTAGCCCTCGATTAAAAAGTGCAATTGAAAGCGCCTCAATTATTGCTGCAGAAGACTCACGCCGATTTCATCGTTTATGTGCAGATATCGAAACCACCTTTACTGGACGGGTCTTGTCCTTCTTCGAAGGTAATGAAGAAGATCGCACCCGTGAATTAATTGCTGAACTAAAAAGTGGTGCGACAGTGCTTGTTGTTTCAGATGCCGGCATGCCAACAATTAGTGATCCAGGTTTCCGCTTAATGCGCGATGCGATTGCCGAAGGTATTGAAGTTTCTGTTGTTCCAGGCCCAAGTGCGGTGACGATGTCAGTTGCATTATCTGGACTTCCTACAGATCGTTTTTCATTTGAAGGCTTTCCACCGCGTACTGGTGGAGCACGATTGGCAACATTTGAAAAACTTAGATTTGAAGAACGCACCATGGTTTTCTTTGAAGCTCCACATCGCTTAGCTGATTCATTGATTGATGCAGTTAATGTCTTTGGCACAGAACGGCTGGGTGCAATCTGTCGTGAAATGACAAAACGATATGAAGAAACTATTCGAGGCACCCTTGGGGAACTTTCTGCATGGGCACACAACAATGAGGTCCTTGGTGAAATCACTCTTGTTATTGCTGGTGCCATTACAGATTCGGCATCCTTGACGGCTGCAGATATGGTGGGTCGCGTTCGCGAATTTGAGGCTGCAGGCATGGATCGAAAATCAGCTATCGCAACAGTTGCCGAAGAGTTTGGCATTGCAAAGCGCCTTGTTTATGCCGCAGTCGTTGATGCCAATAAGATAAGCCAGTGACTAAGTCTTTCTATCTAACGACGCCGATTTATTACGTCAACGATGCCCCTCATATCGGGCATGCCTACACAACCGTTGCCGGAGATGTATTGACCCGTTGGCATCGTCAAAAGGGCGAATCAGTCTGG
>Ga0209191_1002119_pt1 | contig 12520 bp, 11 predicted proteins | sample S_130626_EF_Meta_FD_187320 | JGI IMG/M metagenome (GOLD analysis project Ga0209191, IMG submission 187320) | Freshwater microbial communities from Lake Simoncouche, Canada to study carbon cycling - S_130626_EF_MetaG (SPAdes) (version 2) | ecosystem: Environmental > Aquatic > Freshwater > Lake ... | reverse complement strand
GCGTCAGCACGTGCGACTCATCTCGAAGCCGCTACTAGGAAATTCCTGGTAACGACTAACGAAAGGAAACAAATGTCTACAAAGACAAACTTCAAGCGCATTGCGCTTGTTGCTGTTGCTGCATTGGGAATGGGCGTTCTTAGCTCAGTTCCATCAAATGCAGTAATTAACTCTGCACCTACTGTAACTGTATCTGCGGGTAATGCTTCAAAAGCAAAGGCAGATTCAACTACTGCTGGTTCAGTTACTGTAAAGTACTTGCCAACAGCTCAAGCCGACACTGTGTCAATTGCAGTGGATCCTAAGTCATTCCCTACGACCACAGTGCCAAGACTAAATATGTATTTTGGTGATACTGCTACATCTGTAGGCGCACAGGGTATGCCAAACAGCATAACAACTGCTGGCGAATCTGTTTCAGTAACTTCTTCTGCGCAGATTACAAGCGAAGCAAACATCGTCATCATTCCAGGCTCAGCAAACTCCAGTTGGATTGGTCTCAAGATGTTGGCTCAGCTTGATACAACACAAGCACGTACTGCTGGCTCATATGTATTTACAATTACAGTGACGCCGTTTGATAGCGGTATGCGCGGTACTCCAGTTCAAGCAGACTTAACTATTACAGTTGCTGTTCTTGATTCTGAAGCTACCACTGCTTCAGCTGGAACTTCAGTAGCGTATGTAAATACAACTGCTGCAACTACCACAACCGATTCAACACCTTCTGTGCTGTCTACGGCATCAACTACACCTAGAGCGTTTATTTATGTTGATCTAAAAAATGCTTCAGGTGCGGCAGCTAGTGAGTCAATTACAATCACTACAACTGTAGGTACCATTGGTACCTCCGGAACAAGTGGTTCAGTTGGTAAGCAAGTTACACTTGCATACACAGGCGGAGCTAATTACTACGGTATTTTTGCTGATGGAACTGCTGGAACAGCAGTTATTACAGTGAAGTCAACTTCAGTAACCTTCGCAAATAAGACTGTTGTGTTCTATTCAGCAGCTCCTACAACTATTACACTTACACCACTTAATACAACTCCAGGAGTTGGAACATCTACTGTATTTACTGCGGTAGCTAAAGATGCAAATGGTGCAGTTTGGGGCGGCGCTCTTGCTGTCTATTCAGACACCCTTGCAACCATCTCTGATACAGGAACAGCATGTACTTCATTAGTAGCTACTAAGGGATATCATGTTTGTACCGTAACTGGCGTAGTAGCTGGTACCGCAAAAGTAACTGTTCGTGATTCAAGCTTGGCAATTGTTTCATCAGCTTTGTCACTAACAATTTCAGCTGCAACAGCGGCGACCGTTAAGTTGTCTTGGGATAAGGCATCTTATGCACCAGGCGAGAAGGCATATCTGTTTGTAGATGTGCTTGGTTCAGATGGAAAGTCAGTACCATCTAATACTTACGCAAACTTGTTTGCAACAGGTGGTATTTCTCTATCTTCATCAGCCGGTAACGGTTCAGATACGCTTACATCAACTGTTATTTACACAAATAACACGATGGCAAGTTTAGCGCTTGGAACTGGAACAGATCCAAGAGCCGTATATACCGTTTACATGCCATCATCAGGAGCAACTATTAAGGCAACAGCAACAGGTGGTACATCACTACCTCTAGCTGGTCAAGTAGCCGTTTCTGCTTCAGCAACAGTTACTGATTCAGGTGCTGCAGCTCTTGCTGCCGTAACTGCGTTAGCAACAACTGTTGCATCACTAAAGACCTTGATCACAACGCTTACGAACTTGGTCCTAAAGATCCAGAAGAAGGTTAAGGCTTAATAAGCTAAATCAATTCTGATCAAAGTAGCCTGGTCCTTAAAAAGACCAGGCTACTTTTATTAGTTATACTGCTGAAATGGCAAAATCATCATTGTTGAATATGAAAACAGTATCTCGAGTATTCAATTTTGCAATACTTATAACCATATTTTTTTACTCAAAAATTCAAGATCCATTTAACTCACCAAAATTTTGGATTCTAATACTTTCAGCCTCATGGCTTCTGGGACACCTGGCAAATAGCAAAGTAGAATTTACTGAAGGTGATAAAAAATTTTATACTAAAATATTTTTAGTTACTATTCTCTACGTAGTTTTTTTAACAGTTTCTTCTCTACTTTCATACAATAAACAAGTTTCATTTTTGGGAGAAACCTTTAGACGTAACGGAACTTTAACTTATGTTGGCTTTGCAATATTTTTTCTCACTACAGCAAAATTTTTCAGATTTGAAAATGTTAAAATAGGTTTAAATAAAGTGTTAATTGTTGGCTTTATAACAAGCATTTATGCATTTATTCAACTTAGTGGGAACGATTTTGTGCAGTGGTCAGATCATGGAAGTTCTGTGATAACGACTCTTGGTAACTCAAATTTTGCTGGCGCATCAATGGCAATATTTCTAGTATTAAGTTTTGGTCAAATATTTATTAAATCTTATAGTTTCTACTATCGTGCAGCTGCATTCATTATAAGTTTCATGTTGTTATTTGCAATTCTCCCAACAAATGCCCGCCAGGCACTAATTATTTTATTCTTTGGATTATTTTTGATCATATTGGCTAAAATTTACGAATTTAATAGCAAGCTAGGTCACTTAGTATTATTAAGCGGTGTCATTTCGTCAATTTTAGCAGTTTTAGGGACACTTCAAGTTGGACCACTAAGAGATTTACTTTATAAATCATCAATAAGTATAAGGGGCTATTATTGGCGAGCTGGATTAAATATGTTTAAAGACCATCCTTTATTTGGAGTCGGAGTTGATAATTATGGAAGTTTTTTTAAAGAATATCGTGACCCCCAGTATGCATTGAATTATGGTTACGGGATAACTAGTTCAAACGCTCATAACGTATTTATTCAAAATTTTGCTACTGGTGGGATATTTGTCGGCGTAATTTATATTTTATTACAAATACTTATTATGTACAGAGGTTTTAATTTAATAAAGAGCAATCAAGGAGAAAGAAAATTTATTGCTGTAGGTATTTTTGTTGGTTGGCTTTCATTTCAAGCTCAATCTTTTATTTCTATTGATAATATTGGAATAAGTATTTGGGGCTGGATATTAGGTGGAGCTATAATTGGATTGTCTTTTTCGGATATTAAAGGATCAAATCTAAGCATAAAAAACCAAAATAAAAGTATTGTTATAAATTGGCCGCAGATATTTTTATCTGGAGGTTCAGTTCTTTTATCAATACTTCTAATTGTTCCCTTGTATAACGGCGAGAAATATACTTGGCTCGCTAGGGGGTATTTCGATCCCAATAGTACAGATGTAAAGAGTCAAGAATTGTTTAAAAAGTATTCCGACCAAGCTTTGAATGCAAAATTTATAAATAATGATTATAAAAATGTAACATTATCGAATGTATATGGCGCAGGATATCCAACAGATGCCTTATCTGCACTTTCACAAATTAATATAAACGATTATAGGAATCTGGATACATTAATATTGCTTGCGGTTGGTAACGAACAGCTAGGAAAACTTTCCGAAGCAATAAAGTATCGAAATGAAATTGCTAAATATGATCCCTGGAACGCGTCCAATTATCTTGCGCTTGGTCTAATTTATAAGAAGTTAAATGATTCACAAAATATGAACTTAATGCTTAATAAGATCCAATCATTTGCATCTTCTGATCCAATCTCAAAGCAAGCGACCGAGCAACTTATACTTAATACAAAATAGGTCATGATTAATCAAATTTCTATTATTGGTCAAGGCTATGTTGGATTACCCTTGGCACTTGCCGCATGCGCAGCCGGCTATGCAGTTACGGGTATTGACAATAATGCAGTTAAAGTTAAGGAATTACAATCCGGAAATAGTGATATAGAAGACGTGCGTTCTATAAATATTTCTAGTTACTTAAAATCTGATAAATATAAGCCAACATTAGACTATAACGAAGTTAGTAATTGCAGTATCATTTTAATTTGTGTTCCAACACCGCTAACAGAGAATAATTTAATTGACCTAAGTGCTATTGAAGGTGCAGCAAAAGAAGTCTCAAAGCACTTAAAGAAAAATTCCTTAGTTATATTGGAATCAACTGTTGGACCAGGTACGACAAGAGATTTTTTGGTACCGATACTTGAAAGAGGTTCTGGGTTAAGTAAAGAAGATTTTCATGTTGCCTTTTCACCGGAGCGAATAGATCCGCTGAATAGGAATTGGAATATTAAAAATACACCTAAAATTGTTGCTGGTTTGACTGAAAAATCTAAGGTTATGGCTATTGATTTTTATTCTAAATTTATTGATACCGTAATACCAGTTGAGTCATTAGAGGTGGCAGAAACTGCAAAACTTCTTGAAAATAGTTTTAGATTAGTCAATATTTCTTTTATTAATGAAGTATCTATTTTTTGTCATAGGTTAGGAATAGATGTTAATGATGTGATTAATGCTGCAGCAACTAAGCCTTATGGTTTTATGCCATTTTACCCGAGTGTCGGAGTTGGAGGTCATTGCATTCCAGTTGATCCAGTTTACCTAGCAAATAAGGCCGACCAGATTGGTATTGAAACTAGGTTTATTGACCTAGCTGTTCAGATAAATAAAGAGATGCCAGGATATTTTGTAGGTCGAGCTGAGGAAAAACTCGGTGGCTTAAAAAGGAAAAAAGTATTAGTAGTTGGCCTTTCTTATAAACCGAACGTAGCAGATGTTAGAGAGACGCCAGTTGAGGAATTAATCAATGGTTTAGTCAAAAAAGGCGCTGAAGTATCTTGGCATGATGATTTAGTTAAAGAATGGAATGGTAATAAATCAGTTCCCTTGAGCAATAATTTTGATTTAGCAATCCTTGCTACCCCTCACGACTATATTGACCTAAGTAAGTTAGGCTCCATACCAATTCTTGATACCAGAAGTTCTATCTAATGAAGTACTTAATTACTGGTGGTGCTGGATTCATAGGCTCTCACCTTTCAGAAGCACTTACTAAGCGTGGTGATTCAGTCATAGTAATAGATAATCTTTCAACTGGAAAAAACACTTTTAATAGCTCAGTTGAATTTATAGAAGGGTCAATTTTTGATCGACCTTTAATGGATAAATTGATCTCTCAAAGTGATTACGTATTACATCTTGCCGCTGCGGTAGGGGTTTTTAATATTGTTAATAAACCACTTGAGAGTTTAATGACAAATATTAAGGGCACAGAGATCATCTTAGAGTTATGTGATAAATACAAAAAGCCAATACTAATCACTTCAACCAGTGAGGTTTATGGGAAAAACAATGAAGTTCCATTAAGTGAGAGTTCAGATCGAGTTCTTGGTTCTCCTCTCTTAAGCCGGTGGAGCTATAGTGAAGCTAAGGCTGTTGATGAAAGTATGGCGTACTTCTACTATCAAGAAAAAGGCTTACCGGTTCGATTAGTTAGATTATTTAATACTGTAGGACCCCGACAGGTTGGTCACTATGGAATGGTTGTGCCGAGGTTTGTAAGTTCTGCATTAAAGAATGAACCACTTTCTGTTTATGGGTCAGGGGATCAAATCAGATGCTTTTGCCATGTAACGGATGCTGTTAGAGGATTACTTTTAGTAATGGATTCAGATAAGGCGGTTGGTGAGGTTTTTAATGTGGGAAATAACCAACAAATTTCGATTATGGAGTTAGCTAAAAAAGTTATTGAGATTACTGGTTCAAAATCTGCGATTGAAAAGATTGCCTATGAGAAGGCATACCCGCAAGGGTTTGAGGATATGCAACGGCGGGTTCCTGATATTTCAAAGATTAAGCAGGTTTTAGCGTGGTCTCCTGAGATAAATCTTGATCAGATTGTTAAAGATATAGCTGCCTTTAATACTAAGTAAAAACTCTATTAGGCTTACCCGCATGACCACAGGTGGCTTTAGCAGCAAAGCATTAGTTGAAGAGGAATCAGTTTTAAAACTTGCCTCATTAACAAATACCGATGCCCTTGAGATTGGTGAGATTGCAGCCACCTTAGGTAAGCAAAGAAAACTACCAATTGCTGTCGAGGTAAGAATTGGTGAGTGGGTTGTCTTTCATGCATCATTAGAGGGATCAAAGCCAGAAAATGATTGGTGGATTGCTAGAAAATCACGGGTTGTAATGTTAAAACAACATTCAACTATATATGAAAGAGTTTTATCAGAAGAGCGTGGTATTGACTGGCATAAGGAAAACAATGTGGTCGATGAAACTCATGCAATTCATGGTGGGGCGGTTCCATTAATTACTCCAGCAGGCTTTACCGGCATTTTAATTATTAGCGGTCTGCCTCAAGTAGATGATCACCTATTTGCAGTTGAGGTATTAACTGAGTTTTTAGCACGTCGCGGCGAATTACTTTGAGTAATCAGGTTTGGGTAGTTGGTGAGGTATTGATTGATTTAATTCCAGATGGAACTGAACGTAAGGCTGTTGTTGGTGGGGGACCTGCAAACACAGCGAAAGCCCTAGCAAAGCTTGGAATTACTACCCAATTTATTGATGGCATCTCAAGTGATAAGTATGGCCAGATGGCTTTAAAAGAGTTACATAAAGATAATGTGCGGTTAGATTTTGCTCATTTTTCAGATAAGCCAACCTGTTTAGCAATTGTCTCCTTATCTAACACAGGCTCTGCTACCTATGAGTTTGTGATTGAAGGTACTGCCACCTTTGATTACTCGCCAACTTGGCTGCCTGATCCAATAGTAAATAAACCTTCACTACTTCATATCGGCACATTAGTAACAGCAATAGAGCCTGCTGCCTCAATCTTGCATAGGTGGGCAAGTGATTTAGCAAAGGTTACCCCTATTGTTTTTGATCCAAATATCAGGCCAGCTGTTATGGATAATAGGAATGAGTATGTTAAGCAGATTGAGCGGTGGATTGATATTGCAACTGCGGTAAAGGTAAGTGATGATGATATTTACTGGTTATACCCAGGTAAAAGTATTGATGATGTAGCTAAAGATTGGTTAGCAAAAGGGGCTAAATTAGTTGTGGTTACATTTGGCGATAAAGGATTAGCTGCATTTAGTAAAAATGAAAAGATATCTGTGTCAGCACAGAAGGTGATTGTGGCAGATACGGTAGGAGCTGGTGACACAGTTGGTGCCATATTGGTAGAGGCAATAATAGAGAGTGGGTTAGAGAACTTGCACGGTGAGGTATTAAGAAAAATGTTAGAACGCGCGGCAAAGGCTGCAGCAATAACAGTATCTAGGACTGGTGCTGTGCCACCAACGCTTGAAGAGATTAAATAAGTGTTAAATATTGATGGGGATCAGATCTCAATTGCAATTGATTTAGATCAAGGAGCACGACTTGCATCTGTGCAGTGGCGGGATATGCAGTTTGCTGTTCCCTTTCGTGGACAGGATTTAACTTGGGGTTGGTTTTCTATGTCTCCTTTTGCCGGAAGAATTAGAGATGGAATTATTAAAGATACAAAAGGAAAAAAGTATCAACTGCCAAATAACTTTGATCCACCACATGCCTTAATTGGTTATGGCGCATTATCTTCTTGGGAGGATATTGGAGGAGGCCGGCAACACCTTGAACTTCCTTCACCATTTAATGGTGCAACAGTTACTCAAAGTTATGAGATCTTAGATAACGCTTTACGTTGGTCGGTTGAGTATGAAGCAAATGGTTGTGATCTGCCGGTTACATTAGGTTTTCATCCTTGGTTTGCCCGTGAGATTGGTAAGGGAGATACTGCCGAGCTTTTATTTGGTGCAAATAAGATGTTTAGAAGAGGTGATGATTACTTACCAACGGGTGAAATTATTACTCCAACCTCACCACCATGGGATGACACATTTATGGAAGTTTTGGGAGTTCCTGAGATTGTTTGGCCAGGAGCTGCCAGGTTAACTATGGAGTGCGATACGCCTTACTGGATGGTTTATAGCCAAGATGAGGATGGTATTTGTATTGAACCAGTAACCGCCCCACCTGATGCGCAAAACCTTGGCATACAAGGTGATACATATATTGAATGTTTGATTACATTTAGTGAAGATTTATAACTAAAGACTTTATTGCTATTATTATTTCCTCTTAGTTAGAAAGCTGCTCTATCCAGTTATAAAGTGTTGCGATTCTCATAATTGCAATTCCTTGATATTCTTAGATCGATCCTTCGTAAGAGATTGCTCATTAATAAGGGACCCTCACGGGTCCCTTATTTTTATGCTACCTGTGGTGGGACTCGAACCTACAACCAATCCTTCGTAAGTGGATCGCTCTATACAGTTGAGCCACACAGGTAGCCGGTGAAAGATAAATGATTTAGTAGTTGTAAATGTTAAGAAATAAAAATCTGTGGATATTTACGATTTTAATTTATACATAACATCTTTACCTGACTCCAAAAAGCCAAGTGATTTATATAGATTAAAAGCAACCTGATTATCCTCATCAACATATAACATCGCACTGTTTAACCCTTGATACTTTAGGTAGTTAAGGCCAGTAATTGTTAATGCTTTTCCAATACCTTTTCCAGCATATTTATTGCTAACTGCAGTCACATATATCTCACCAATTGGTGCATGATCATGATGATCCTCCCCTGCCAGGTGAGAGTGTGAGTGACCACCATGGATCTTGGTCCAACAAAAACCAATTAATTGATCTTTATCTTGGGCAACAAAAAAACCTTTCTCATCAAACCAATCCTCATCTAATCTGATTAATAAATCAGCCTCACTCCAATTGCCCTGCTCTGGGTGATTGGTAAATGCCTGGTTGTTAAGTGTGAGCCAAGCTTGGTTATCTAGATCAGGCAGGAAGCTTCTTATTTGATAATCACAATTTACTGGTGAAACTTCGGTTAAATCCTTACTCATCTGAATAACAGTTCGCACCTTTATAAAGTTATTTGCTTGCGCAAGTGCCCGTGCGCCCGTCAGATCACCATGAGACCAAAGCCGAATCTTGTTACCGCACACTTCAATAGCACTCTTTAAAAGCTCTGATCCAATGCCGCTACCGCGGTGTTTTGGGTCAATTACCAACTCAACACTAGGTCCTGCCACCTGATCGGTTTTATCAAGGTGGGCGTAGCCAATCACTTGGTTATCTTTTTGCACTACTAAATGTGAATCAGCCTTATCCCCGCCGTGACGCAGGTGAAGCAGCACATGCTCAGCTATCGCTGGGGTGTTATCGAAATCTTGAGCAGCTTTTATGAGAGATAAAACTTGTTCTTGCAGTGCAGGTGTTAAATGTTTTAACTCTTGCAAAGTAGTAATTAACTTAAATCAGCTGATACTTGTGAATTACTCGCATTAAAACGGTAACCAACATTACGTACAGTTCCAATAATTGCCTCAAACTCAGGTCCTAGCTTTGATCGAAGACGGCGAATATGAACATCAACAGTTCTAGTGCCACCAAAGTAGTCGTATCCCCAGATTTCTTGTAGTAATTGGGATCTGGTAAAGACTCGGCCTGGGTGTTGGGCTAAGTACTTAAGTAATTCAAACTCTTTAAAGGTTAGATCTAAGACTCTGCCCTTTATCTTGGCGGTGTAACTGGACTCATCAATTATTACCTCACCACTTCTTATCTCTCGCAGGGATGGATCATTTGCCAGATTCTCAATTGCAGATTGGCCAATAACAATTCGTATCCTTGCATCTACTTCAGCAGGACCTGCGGTATCAAGAATTACATCATGAATACCCCAATCTGCATTAATCGCAGATAGGCCGCCTTCTGTGGTTATAACCATGATCGGCACATCCACCCCAGTTGAGGTAATTAACTTGGTAAATGATTTTGTATTTGGCAGATCACGTCGAGCATCAATAAGTAAGCAGTCAACAATTGGGGTTTCAACTAAAACCGATGCTTCAATTGGCAAGATCTTCACATCATGTTGCAACAGGGCAAGGGCGGGTAGTACATCAGCACTTGCACCGGTGCTATTGGTTAAAAGTAGGATTCTTGCCACACTTAATAATACCTTCCATGAGCAAGCTGACACAAATAAATTTCTACGAAGTTATACTTACAGTGTGAGAATACCTCTAATTTTAAGAATTAGTGATCTCTTTTTTCGTATGATATTTCGACTGAGTTTGGTTTTAAAGCCTAGAAACCTTTCTATCAGAAAATCAAGCTACCCATATCTCTCTTCAGATACTTACTATGAGCTCTGTGATTACGCTATAACTTCTGAGGAAGAGTTAAACGATTTTATAAGAAAAGACGAAAATTTTATCTCGGTTTATCTACTAGGAGACCTAGTTAAGGAGTTTACAAAAAGGTTGGAAGAGATAAAGCCAAAATCAATTGAAAAGTTAATAATTATGGAGTCAGATACTCTACAAACTACAGAAGAGTTAAAACCAGCCTTAATTGTTGCAGAACAAATATATTCAAATAACTTAATCGGAACTAAAAAAAATATTACTCCAATTCCACTCGGTTTAGAGCGCAGATGTTACCAAAGCGCTGGGGTCATTAGTGATTTTACTAAACCATACAAAGAAGATATTTCTAAACGTAATATTCCCTTCCTAGTTGCTTGGAATGATCAGACAAATCCGAATAGAGCCATTTATCGAAGAGAATTTAGCAATTCAAGCAATAGCTTAATTATTGAAAAAAGAATCTCTCCTAAAACTATTCATACATTAATGCGAAGAACTATGTTTGTTCCAGCTCCAGCTGGGAATGGACTAGATTGCCATAGAACGTGGGAAGCTCTTTATCTTGGTTGCATCCCAGTAGTTTTGCGAAAAGAGTACTGTGGAGATGATAACTGGCCAGTTATGGTTGTCGATTCTTGGGATGAATTACTTTCATTAAATTTAATTGAAATTAAAAAGTTATATAAAGATAATTTTATTTCAACTGAAAAAGTAATGTCATTCACTAAAGAACTACTCGAGAAAATTAAATCTTAAAATGCACCTACAACCGCCACTAGTTTTTGTTGAAACCGGGAGAAAACCCAGTAAATATCTTGTTAATAATTTAAGAATACATACCGAATTATTTCCAAATCGGAAAATAGTTCTAATAGTTAGCGATCAATATAAAAGGTATGTTAACAATCGAAATATCGAAGTTATCTCTGAAGAATCACTACCGGCTAGTACTATTTTAGGAGAGTTTGAAGCGTTAAATAAACAATGGTCGGGTTTACAGAAAAATTATTGGAGTAATACAACTAAAAGATTTTTTATTTTAGACCGATACATGAAGTCACAGAATTTAGATAAAATAATTCATCTAGAATCTGATTGTGTGTTACTTGATGACAGTGAGATCCAAAAAGAGTTTCAAATAGGTGACTGGGGAATGAGATTCCCAAAGCAGCACGTAAAATATGGTTGCGCATCCCTATTACTAATTAACAAAGCAAATGTTTTTGATTCATTTTTGAAATATATTTTAGAAAACTGGGAACGAGGTGAAATAACTGACATGGATCTACTTGGCGAATTTATAGATTTAAAAAAAAGCGCAGAGTATTTACCTTCGGCGGATTTATTGAACTCCAGCAGTATTTATGATGGCGTTTCAATAGGTAGATATTTCTTAGGTTCTGATGCTAGAAATTGTCGATTACCGTTTTCTGGTAGAGGGTTAAAAGATGATGCAGAAGGAGCGCTAAAGATTGTTTCCCCTAAAATTGAATTAAGTTCAGGAAATACTATTATTTATAGAGACACCTATAGCCCAGATTTAGAACTAAAATCTATTCATATTCATTCAAAGAGAATTCCTAAAAATTATAGATTATTAGTGAAGATGATTCTGAATGATTCAAAATCAAAAAGGTCAAAAGTATGGAGATTAGGAGCATTTGATAACCTAGTTTTTCTTGAGAGGTTAATTTCCTTTATCTATCGGAGAATTTTACTTAATAAATCGCGAGATTTTAGATTTAGATAAAGATTTAATCTAAAAAATATATGAATAATATTACTTTATTATTAATAATTTTAATCCTTTGCTGTATTTACTGGGTTTTTTATAAACTCAAGAAAGGTACAATCAAAAAAAACAGAGGGCTTCAGATACTTGAAAGCGAATTAGGCGATAAGTATGGCAAGCGGGCAACTGTGGTTATTTTCTCAACCACATTTTGTTCCGAGTGCAGAGCAGCAAAGGCATTAATAAGTGATGTCACCTCCATATTAAGTGATATCTCCTATGTTGAGATTGATGCTGAATCAAATCTTGAGTTGGTGCGCAAGGTAGATATCCGCTCCACCCCAACCACAATATTTTTAGATAAGACAGGTTTTGAGATTGCTAGAGCTACTGGTGCGCCAAAGCGGGATCAATTAATCAAAGTAATCGCATCCTTATAGCTTTTATTGCAAATTACTCGCAGGAAGTATTTGTAAAAGTAATCTAAAATCTCACCCATGCTCTTTATACAACCTGCATACTTTACAAAGCGCCGAGTAATTGATTATGGCCGCGCTCAAGGTTGTATTTGTTGGCTAAATAATTAATTGCTTTAAAAATTAATTTATTTAAACCCAA
>Ga0209191_1002118_pt1 | contig 12521 bp, 20 predicted proteins | sample S_130626_EF_Meta_FD_187320 | JGI IMG/M metagenome (GOLD analysis project Ga0209191, IMG submission 187320) | Freshwater microbial communities from Lake Simoncouche, Canada to study carbon cycling - S_130626_EF_MetaG (SPAdes) (version 2) | ecosystem: Environmental > Aquatic > Freshwater > Lake ... | reverse complement strand
TGGTCAAGGTAGTTTTATATTTAGTCCAAAAGATTCAACAATCTATTTAAATTTAGAACAAAACTACGAAGAAAGTGTTAACGTCCCACTGGACTTTAAGATACATTTCTAAAAATACAAAACCCCCACCGAAGTGAGGGTTTTTTTATAGTCAGGTTGGAAGTTCAATAATAAAATTCTAAAAGAGTTTTAAGTTTTGACAAATTAATGTTTTTTATTATATTTACAAATATATGAATAAAAATAACAAATAAAATTAAAAAAAAAAATTATGAAAAACTTAAAATTTTACATTTTTGGACTTTTGTTCTTGTCCTTAAATTTTATATCTTGTAACAAAGATGAAAATCTAAATGTTGATAAACAATTAATCACGACTTCATCAAAAATTGATTTAACTAATGAATTAGATTTTAACTCGGGTATTGATGTTTCAAACAACTATTCAAGTTATAGTAATAGATTAAATACAATTTCGCAATCAAATTCTGTATTATCTTGTGCAACAGTAACTGTTAATAATCCAACTCCCGGTGTTTTTCCAAAATCTTTTACGGTTGATTTTGGTACAGGTTGTAATAACAACGGAATAACTCGTTCCGGAATTATAACTATAACAATTTCTAATTACATATTAAATAGTGGTAGTATAATGACCATCCAAAGAGGAAATAATTATTATGTAAATGGTGAAAAAATAGAAGGAACTATTGTTTATGAAAATACCACTGTAAACCCTAATATTCCACAATGGACTAGAACTATAACAAACGGAAAAATTACTACTTCGTCAGGTATAGTATTTAATCATTACGGAACAAGAACAGTTAAACAAATAGAGGGAGCAAATACATTAATTTTTGTAGACAACATTTATGAAATAACTTCAGGTAATCATACAATAATTAAAGAAGGTGGTTTTCCATTAAATATTACTGTTGTTGAACCATTAATTAAAAAATATACTTGTAATAATATTTCACAAGGAAAATTAAAACTACTTGGAAGTTTTTTAGATGGTATTTTAGATTATGGAAATAATCAATGTGATAATTTAGCTACTTACACACACTCTAATGGTAGTGCATATAACATAACATTAAATTAATTCATAACAAATTAAAAATACAAAAAACCCCCACCGTTAAGTAGGGGTTTTTTATTTATATAACTCTAATAAGTAATCACTTATTTTTTTATAAACCACAGACTCATTTCTTTTTTTATAATATTCATTTAATTTAGAACAATTCAAACGATAAGCTCTATCGTGACCCAATCTATCCTCAACAAATTTATAGTTAACTTTTTTATTTAATATGTTTGATATAATATTAATCAAATCAATATTTTTATATCTGATACCTGAACCTATGTTATACACATCATTAATTACCTCATCATCCAACATTAAATCAGTTATAACTCTTACATTATCATAAACATAAATCCATTCTCTAACTTGTTCTCCATCACCATAAACCGGAACTTCTTTACCCATTTTAACACATTCATAAATCTTTGGTAAAAATTTCTCTTCATACTGATGCTCACCAAAATTATTACAAGTTCTTGTCATTAAATATGGTAAACCATAAGTTCTATGAGCAGATAAAACTAATAAATCGGAAGACGCTTTTGTTGATGAATAATAAGAACTTGGTTGAATTGGATGTTCTTCATTTGATGTCTTATTAACATCTTCATCCATATCACCATAAACCTCATCGGTTGAAATATGAACAAACTTTTTTAAATTACCGTTTTTTCTAGCACATTCCAATAAATTAAATGTACCCTGAACATTTGTTTTAACAAACGGTAATCCATTTTTAATTGAGTTATCTACGTGAGATTCCGCAGCAAAATGAACCAAATAATCGTAGTCACCCAAATCTTCTGAAGTAACATCACAAATATCTTTTTCAATAAATTCAACATCATATTTTATATTGTCTTTATCACCACAATACGACAAATTATCAACACATACAACATCACATTGGTAGTTACCTTTAAGGTAATTAATAAATGCTGACCCAATGAATCCAGCACCACCTGTTACAATTATTCTCATATATTTTAAATTTAATATTAAACCCCCTGATTTCTCAAGGGGTTTTTATAGTCAGGTTGGAAGTTCAATAATAAAAATCTAAAAGAGTTTTAAGTTTTGACCGTTTAGGTTTGAAAATTTGAATCTTGAGTGTTAAACATCCGTCTTTATCACAATCATTTATCAATGCTCTCTGAATAATTTGTAAGGATATGGTAGTTACCATATTGATTTATTAAATCCCTCCCGAACTCTGAACTATACTTTAGGAACCCCACACTCGAAACAAGTTTTAACAATGATAAAATATCCACCTTCGTTATACAACTTCAAATATTCCTCAGGGTTTTCCGGCTTAACATATTTGGTTGGTCTTAGATAAGTTCTCTCAACCGGTTTTTCTATATGACAAAAATCACATTCGTCAAACTCCACATCACCACTCATACTATATCTCGGTATTCTGATTATGGTTATCCAAAATATCCTGAAGGTCCTCAATTTGTCCCTCCATAAATTTAACCATTTCATCTCTCTCAACCACTGTTACCTCAGCAGTTTTTACCGGTGAATTCTCTCTATTTCGTGAGTAGTAATCTGTACACACACCTTCTGTACAATCCAAAGATTTTAATCTTGCAATTGTAGATTTTAATTCAGACAATCTGAATATTTTATCATACACCGGAGTGTTAGCCTTGTGGATTTTGGTTTTAAGTTCCACTAACTCATTACTCTTCTCATTGATTTGCTCAAGCATATCTTTAGGAGAATAGGGTCTCACATTTCCAACCTCTACAGAATTGTACTGAGACAATCTACCATAAAGTTCTTGGATTTCTTTAACTAAAGTGTTTTTTTTCTTTAATCCCTGCTTAACATTCATATTAATTGTTTTTTAATTACTATGAAAGTATAATATAAAATAATTGTGATGTCAAATTTTTTATAAAAAAAAAATAAATAAAATAGGATTTTACCGATTTTACGGATATTTATATAATATGAAAGAATTAAAAAAACCTGAAGAAAAAAAAGTTAAAATATCAATAACTTTAAGTCCCGATTTGGATAAACGAATGGACGACGAATTAACTAATAAATCACGATTGATTGAAAAATTATTAAGAGAATATTATGGAAACAAAGATTTGTAGTAAATGTAAAATTGTGAAAGATATATGTGAGTATAGTAATGATAAAACGAAAAAAGACGGATTAAGACCTGAATGTAAATTATGTAAAAAAAAATATTTAGAGGAAAATAAAACAATAATTTCAGAAAGACAAAAAGGTTATTATGAAAAACATAGAGACAAAAGATTGGAACACCAAAAAAAGTATAATGAAAAAAACATATTAAATAAAAGGGAATATTCTAAAAATTATTATCACGACAACAAAAATAAAATAAATTCTTATCGTGAAAATAGAAAAAAAACCGACCCTATTTATAAATTAAGAGTCGGTATGTCTATTAGATTAAATCATTTTCTGAAAACAAAAAACTTAAAAAAAAATAATACAACATTCAGTATTATTGGTTGTTCACCAAAAGAACTTAAAAAATATATTGAGAACTTATTTACCGAAAATATGACTTGGGATAATCACGGATTATTTGGGTGGCATATTGACCATAAAATACCATTATCATCCGCTACCACCGAAGAAGAGATATATCAACTTTGTCATTACACAAACTTACAACCACTATGGTCTAAAGATAATTTATCTAAAGGGAAACGTATTTTGTGAAATTACCAAACCTCATATGCAAATATTTTAAACTCACTACCACGTAAATCTTTTGCCGATTCTTCCATAGGTTTTACAATATGTTTTTCGAAATCCTCAGGTTTCATTAATACCCCTTCTACAAACCCAAATGTTCTTGCACAAGAATTTACAAAACTTAAAAATTCATCCTCACTTGAATCCGGAATATTATTGGTTATAACAAAAAAATATTCCCTCACATCAGGATAACCATAATGTAAATAAAAGAACCGGTATTCCGGGTGCCTCCTCATTTGGGGGAACTCCTCATATATCTGAGATAACAAGGAGTTCAATCTTTTAAAATATTGTGACATTATATGTAGTGTAATAAAAGTTCGGTGTCACCTTCCCACTTTTTAACTTGAGATTTTGGAACCCAAAATTCAAATTCACCAATCTCATCCACTCGTTTCATATAATCCTCAAGGAATCTCTCAGTCTGACTTTTGTCGGTGATGTATGGGATTCTCATATGTTTAGCACAAGTCTTTCCAACACCTGTTAACATTGAAAACTCATCAGTCAATGTTTTAGCACAACATCTACAAACTTTACTTCTCCCTTTTGTCATTTTCCCTGAGAACTTGATTGCCTTTGGAGAAACTGCCAACAATCGAGTGATGTCAATAACCATAGGATTAAATTCTAACCCGTAAGTTTCTTTGATTTGTTGAGCGATTTTACGACCGATAGTAACAGTCTCACCCGGAGTAGGAATTCTGAATTTGTGAGTGTTCTCTTTATCAATATCCTTTTGGATTTGAGACAACGCAGCGTTTACTTGTTTATCAGACAATGTTCCGTATTTAAGTAACTTACCTTTGATTTCGTTGATGAAATTGTTCGGTCCGTCATACTTAGCAATCTTCTGTAAATCTTCAGACATTGTCTCAATATTAACGGTTTGAACACTTTTAAGTGCTTTCTCAGCGAATTCCATTTGTTTAGGTGTTAAGCTCCCCCATCTTTGTAAAGATGATTTAAGATTTAATAAAAATTGGTTAGAACCTTCGTAATTTCTAACTCTTGAAACGGTAGTGGTAGTAGTAGTTGTCATAATATATCTGTTTTGTGAGTACAAAGATAATACTATTTTTTAACTTGCCAAACTTTTTATAAAAAAAAGGGAACTAATTGTTCCCCTTTTAATGTATTATTTCTATTTCAGTATTCTTACTTGTTAAATATTTTGGATAATCCCTCATTATATCCTGTGTAATTGTATTCTCAATATTACTTACTAATTGGGGATTATTTTGATAGTCCGGGTCAGCAACCATTTTTCTACCTTCCATTCTACCAGCTTTATTAATCTTAACAAATATTTTAATCTTACCATCATCTTCATTAATGTCTGTAATAATAAAACTAACCCTATGAGCAGTATCACCATAACCACCACTAATCAATTTTTTAACTCCAATAAATTTATCTTTATTTCTCACAAAATCACTAACTCTTTGAGTTTCAACGTCATTTAAAGTATAAGTACCATCCATAAGACGTTCAATTTCATATTGGGAAACATCTATAACATTTGCCTGTAATCCTGAATTGTATCTAACCGGGTTTGAATGACTCATATGTTTTCTTGTCGTACTAGAATACGTATCTAAAGTTCTATACCACTGATTATTTATGAATAAAAAGATTGGATACCATCCATAAGATTTAATAACATAATACCATTCGTTTTTACGATTTGTATCCCATTCACCTTCAATATTTGAACCTTTAAAAGGTACTTTAGCTGAAGCATATTCATAAGCCGAGTTATTAGGTGTTTTTTGTTTTTTAAATTGTCTGTAGTCCTTAAAATTTTCTTTTGTTAGGTTTTCATAATCACCATCCGGTCTGAAGTTAGCCGTATACATTTCATAATACATATTAGCTTCACTTACCGGTAAGGCAAAATATCTTAAAGCTTCTTCAATAAACTTAATTAAAACTTTTTTAGTTTTAGCGTCCTGTTTATTTTCGTTAATATATTTGAATAAAGATATCTCCCTTTTACTTAAAGGATTTTCTTGTTCTTCTTTTAATATACGTTTAATTAAACCTTTCATTTTAGAAATAAGTTTGTTCAAAGTATAATACTTGGAACTTATCTGTTTTGTCAATCAAATCAATTGCGTTTATTAAATCATTATACTCAACAACAGCACCTTTTTGGAAGTTTCTATATTTCTTTAAGAAGTCAAATGTTGTAATGTCTGATGTAAATAACTCCTGAGAGTTTTTGTTATACTCTTTCATAAGAGCCAACTCAATTTTATATGCTCCGTAGATAATATCCACCAAACTATCAAAACTATGTGATGTTGGTGCTTGTGGTATTTCCGGGATGATATTAAAATCCACCATATACTCCTGAATACCTTTAGCGTGAGTTAATTCATCATCAGCCTCATTTTTGAAGAACTCAGCAGCTTTTTTATAGTTCATATCTTGACACCAATTAGCCGCCGCTCTGTAATAGTAATGAGCAATATACTCATCTTTAATTCTGTCTGTTAATATTTGAATTGTCTTAGAATCCAATTTATATAACTCAATACCATTTGTTTTTGTTTCAGTTGGTTTAGTTTCTTCTTTGGTTTCTTTTGATGAATCCATTTTTTTAATGTTGTCCATAAATTTATCTTTTAATGTGTCTTCCGCCATTTTATTTTCCTATTATCAGGTCGTCAAACCCTAGTTTATTCATTCCCCCAACTTCTTTATCATCTTTTAATTCGTCATACATATACGCTTTAACTACTGATGTAATACTTTGTTCTGCCTGAGCTATTTTACTCTCCATCCAATCATCTAATTGTTCGTTCTCATCTTCTTCCATCTTCTCCCACATTTTCTCAGCCAACTTAGCTATGGTGAATAGTTGTTGTCTCGCCATATATGAACCTCTACCATCATCTTCTTTGATAGTTTTCATTTTGGTAACCAACTTTTCAAGTTGTTTTTCAGTTAATATAATATCTTTCATATTCATTTTATTTATAAATATCATAGAAAACAAAAAACCCCCACGTTATGTGAGGGTTAATTTTAGGGCCGACTGAGATGTCGGCGACTCCACCATCCTGTTTTGCGAGAACTAGGAAAACTCAGCTGTTGATGCCACTCTAAGCCCATCTATTTCTTTGTCATAATACTTTGACATATCTGTAAAGGGTCTATAATCAGTCGACCTGATTTGTTCATCCAAATAATTCTTATCATATACGTGACCATCAGGTTCTCCCCACTCCAAAGCCATTTTAATAAACTCTTCGGTGTCTTGTAATTCACCATATTCGTCTACAACTCTACCTGAACGAATGAACTTTAATAGTTCTTCCTTATTAGTATAGAATTTACCATCTTGGAAGTTCCATAAGAATTTCCAACCACCTGAACGTTTACCAATATGAATCTTCAATCCATCAATAAAATTGTCCCACGGATTCCATCTTTCAAAACCTTTTTCAATGGTTCTGAATTCATTATAAATTTGTGTTGGTGAGAATATGTCTATATCATTGATTTGTTCAACCAAGTCAAGGTATTTCTCTCTAACAACCTTTTGTTTGGGTATTCTGTAATAATTTGTACTCATATCCTATATTATTTAGTAACTAACGCCTCTACTTTACTTCTCATATGGTCAGCCAATGTCATTTCAAATGTTGATGTAACAATAACCGAATCCACCAAATACTTAAATGGAACGTGAATTAAGAAGTCACTCCCGTTGAAGAATGTCAAATCATTTTTCAATTCAAGACAACCCTGAATCATCTTCAAGAATAACTTGAATTGGGTCGCATCCACGAATGTTTCGCTTAATAGTTTCCCGAACATTTCGTTCTCAATTTTAACGGTATAATTTGTTGTTGTCATATGTTATATTTTTGACAAAGATAATACTATTTTTTTTAATAAACAAAAAAAACCTCAACAAAATTTACTCTGTTGAGGTTTTAAATAAAGTCCAACCATAAGAAAGGGGTTGTTGGCTTAATGAATATATAAATATGTGATAAAATCAAAAAAGTCAATCTTTTTTTAAGATTCTTGTAATTAATCTACATAATTGGTCACTTTTATCATCAAATGGTAGATTTTCAAGGTCAAAATACCCACATTCGGTATGTTCGTCACCATCGATGGCATTTTCTAAGTCAGGATTGATTCTCTCATCTGTCTCCATTAAAAACACATACATCAACCCTTTAATCTCGGAACCATCACGATTATATCTTTTAACAAACCCAACTAATTTTAAATCATTATCTAAAGTATAATTTGTTTCTTCCTCAAATTCTCTTTGTATTCCGTCCATCGGATGTTCATCTTTTTCCAAATTACCACCAGGTATACTCCATTGTCCGGGCAAAGTACCGGTAGCATTTCTTTTACATAATAATACCTCATCACCACATTTGACAATTACACCTGAATATCGTTTTACTTTTTTCATTTTATGTTTTTTTGTGTATTTATAAGTATATGGAATTAACTATAAACAAAAATAAATTTAAAGTCAAAACTGTTCTATCATCAAAAGACACTAGTCGTGGTATGATGAAAAAAAAATTTGACGATACCTTCAATGGTATGTTATTTATTATGTCTGAAGGTCAACACTGCTTTTGGATGAAAAATTGTATAACTAATCTTGATATAATCTTTATTGAAGATGATGTTATAACAAAAATTCACCACGATTGTCCCCCTTGTAAAACCAAAGATTGTAGAAACTATTGTGGTGAAGGTGATATGATACTCGAACTTCAAGGTGGGACCTGTAAAAAATTAGGTATTAAATCCGGTGATAAAGTTATTCACTACGATTGATTAATCTTCTCCTGTAATACTTTCACAAACTCATTCTGAATCATTTTGGTAAACTTAACAGATGGTGACTCCTCCGCCTCATTATATCTATAACTACCTTTTGGTGGTCGAGTACTTCTACCCATAAAGTTTAACCCGGATATGTTTGTAATACATTTGTGTCCCCCACTATTTGCTTGAATAAAATCCCAAGTATTAACTTTAATATCATCTAACATTTTTCTATGTTCTTCAGGTAATTCAGAAAAAGGCATTTCCATCATTTCACCAATGTGAATTAATTCCTCTTTACCATCTTCTTTATTTTTATATTCCTTACCATACAACGCAACAAAATCTTTGAAGGTAAATCCTGTTGATTCCGAATTAAAATCTTTTGAAGATTCAGAAACCCATTTGATTGTTGACAATGGTATCTCTCTTTGTTTTAATTGGTCCTCCCATTTTGATAATACCTCTTGGGCAATCTCACCTAAATTAACACCTTTTAATTGACGTTCACCTTTGAAGGGATTACAAGACGCTTGAACTAAACCTAACGGCCAAGCAATAACAATAAAGTCTGCTTCAGGATTATTTTTAAATGGTGTGTATCTATCGTAAGAACCTGGTTTAAACATCGAACCACCTCCGTATTGAACAATGACATTACCTAATACTTTAACATTAGGATTATCTTGCATTGACTTAACATACTCATCTTTATTCACCTCAAGTTGTTCAGGTTTAGCATAACCCTTTTCAACCATTATTCTTTTAATTGTGTGAAGAATGTTTAATAAAGATGGTGAACATTCCATAACCAACGTTTCTAAAAACCCTGGTTTATTTTTAAATGCCAATAATAGTTTGTTAACAACCAAACCCATTAACATTTTATTTTTTTCTAATGATTTTTCTTTATCTAATCTGAATAGATAAGATATAACCTCATCCACCGAAATGTTATTAGAAGCATAGTTTGCAGAATCAACGGTAGAGATTAATAATATATCTGAAGATGGAAACAATTCTTTCGGTGAAACAACTTGAGAAATTGTTTCAACATTTGAACGAGATTGTCTAAACGAAGTTGATTTAGTATCTTCCGCCCCGGCTTGTCTATCGTGGTGGTCCGTGTGAATAACAAACATTGGTTTTCCGTGAGCAAAATCAACTAAGACCGGCATCACATCACCTTTTGCGTCATTCTTCTTCACAGCAAACTCTTTATCACCATACTGAATGATATGAGCATCAACCACTTTAATACCATTGTTTTCAAGGTATTTTTTCATAGCAATCGCAGTTGTCACACCATCCAAATCTTGATGAAAATATATTTCAGCTTTTGGATATCGTTTAGCAAGAGCGTTTATATCTCTTAATCCACTTTCTTTTATAAGTTTTTTCATATTACATTGAAGGTACCAACAAAATTGCAAGTACATCACCACTCTTCAATCCTTTACTTAACTTACAACCTTGATTAATACTAATAAGGTCGTCAACGTCATCGACTATAGGATGTTTTGAAACAATACCACTTAATGTATCACCTGATTTAACTTTATATAATTTAATATTATAACCATAATTTGACTGAAGTCGTTTTGGGTCACCAAAACAATATTTACCCCCCATTTCAGGTTTAATTTTTTCCATTTGAACCTCAACCGATTTTTGTTGGTTCATTTGTTCATTAACTAACCCATATCTTGAACGGATATCTTTTTTTTCTTCTTCAGAAATTATAAATCTTTTTGACATAATTGTGTTTTTAATTATAAATATCCGGGAAATAAAAAAAGAGGATATTACACCTCTTTTAATTCTAACTCTAATTGTTTCCTTTCTTCAACAAACGCATTTACACGTTTTCTTGCTATATCTACATAGTTTGGGGATAACTCAATTCCTAACCATCGTCTTCCTAATGTCTCCGCAGCAACCGCTGATGTTCCACTTCCCATAAAAGGGTCCAAAATAATATCATTCTTGTACGACAATATCTTAATCGCCTTAACCGGGATGTCCATTGAGAAAGTTGCCTTTGTTAATGATTTGGTATCAGCAAAGTATTCCCATCGTCCAAAAACTAAATTCATAAAGTCTTTCTTATCCTCATCTTGATAAACCACTTTACTTTTAATGGTTCCGTCCGGCTGCTCAACATCTGTTGGAACACCTTTCCACTGAGATTCACCCTTGGTTAGTTTCTTATTAGTTTTTTTGTAAGCTAATATGATACATTCCTTTGGGTTATAGATGTATGGACAACTAGCACTCATCCAACTACCCCAAGCAGTTTGTCTAACTCGGTGAGGTGAGTCCTCAGTCAAATCAACCATTCCAAAAAATTTGAATCCAACTTGTTTCATCATCATCCAAAACTCTGCGTTGAATAATATTCTTCCACCTCTCTCTTGAACGTTTAATTCAATTGGAACATTGATTGCAACTCTACCATCATCTTTTAATATTCTCAATGATTCTGTTAACCACTCTTTTGTGAACTCCCAATAGTCATCCATTGAACGTCCATCATCATATACATCATACGACACATTGACATTGTAAGGAGGAGATGTCACCAAAAGGTCGACACAACCATCAGGAAGTGTTTTCATCACCTCAATACAATCACCATTTATAATCTTTCCTGTCTCTATCATATTACTCTTTTAATTGGTATTCCCAACCATCTTCTTTTTTAATTGGTGTAATCTCTAAATCCAAGAACACCACATTCTGTTCGCCCGCATATAACCCTAATATATTATAATCGTAAAACTCTTCAGCTTCACCCATCGTCATTAGGTCTCTCTCTTGTAGGATGTCTAATATTCTTTGTTTGGAATATAATATCTTTCTTCCCGGAGAACCAAAATCTTCAACAATCCCAACGATTGCACTTTCTAATCCGTCTAATAGAACCGCACCTTCCGCGTATTCATCAATATCAACCAACACTTTCAAGACGTTCAATTTTACGATTCAAATACCACAACGCTTTTTTCATATCCTGAAGTTCTTTATCAGTATCTTTCTTACCCGCTCTTGCAACATATTTTACAACGTTGAAGATGTAAGCGTCTTTATCAAGACCCCAAGCTTCACACACTTTTACGACTTCGTAAATATTCTCTTTTCCCCCGTAATGTTCAGGGTGGTTTACCATTTCTTTACTCATACTATTCTTCTCTATATTCTCCTAATAATTCTTCATTTGATATAATCCCCGAGAATTGCTCTCTTATTTTTGATGTATCCACATCGTCATACATTGCGTGAATGGTAGTATTCAATTGGTCAGCAAAACTCAATGCCCCATAGATAACATTAATAACTTTATAAGGATTAGCATTTGACGATGGTCTTCTATCCTCAAGATAACCTTTCCAAGTTTCACCAACTGATTTAGGAACTCTGATTGACGCTCCCCTATCTGATACACCCCAACTAAATTTATCTATTGATTGTGTTTCAAACTTACCGGTTAATCTTAAATGATTATCGGAACCATAGTTTTCAATGTGAAGTTCTTTTCTTGTTTCAAAAGCATTAAAGATAGATTTGAAATAACTTTCACCACCATCTTCTCTCATCTTTTTGTTTGAAAAGTTTGTGTGTAATCCTGAACCATTCCACTCACCAATTAAAATTGGTTTTGGATGAAGTTCAATCGCATAACCTCTTTTCTCAGCTAGTTTATGTAAGATGTATCTTGACATCCATAAGTCATCAGCCGCAGCTAATTTACCTTTAGAGAATATTTGATATTCCCACTGTCCTAATGCAACCTCAGCATTGGTCCCCTCAACATTAATACCCAAGTCAAGACAATAATCCAAATGTTCGTCAC
>Ga0209191_1002115_pt1 | contig 12535 bp, 11 predicted proteins | sample S_130626_EF_Meta_FD_187320 | JGI IMG/M metagenome (GOLD analysis project Ga0209191, IMG submission 187320) | Freshwater microbial communities from Lake Simoncouche, Canada to study carbon cycling - S_130626_EF_MetaG (SPAdes) (version 2) | ecosystem: Environmental > Aquatic > Freshwater > Lake ... | reverse complement strand
TGGATTTTTTTGACTCACGATAAAGAAGGAAATGCCCACGCATGTTTCACTGATGCGAAAGGAGACCGGACTGAGCGACTGGCTCTGGTCATGGATGAGAGACTCTGTTGCGATACCATTTTTAGAGTCGTTCGACTGGCGCCCAAGATTTATGTCGTATATGATCTCGTGGTCTTGAATGGAACTCGTGTTCATGACACGTTGAGTTTTTCACAGCGTCAGGAAAAGATTGCTAATCTGCTTGATTTGTTTCACCAACCTGATTTGGTAGCACTAAGTACGATTGAAGATGCGCCCATTGGGTGTCATATCCGTGGATATGAGCAGTACGATGGCATACCAGGGAGTATTGGGGTGTTCGTAGAACATCTTCCTGATACAGAGTAAATGTCTACTTGTGGAGCTTCTCCTTTTGGTGGTCGTCGTCGCCGTTCGCGTAAGTTGCGCGGGGGCAATGGATATGGTGTTGGACAGCCAATCTCGGTTGGTTCTCTTGAATATGTGCCGAACATGACGTCGGTTCCAGATGGTGCTGCATACAAGCCGATCGGTGGTCGCCGTCGCAAGTCCCGTAAGGGTAAGAAGGCTGGTCGTCGCACTCGCCGTCGTTCTATGCGTGGTGGCGGGTCGGTTGCGGGCGTTGGATATGGATTCACGGGTGATGGTGCCCGCGGACTTGCTAATCAGTCTGCCTACCCGTCTAACCTGCCTCCAAGTGGAGACTTTGCGATCCCCACTGGAACTCGCTAAGCCCGATAGTCTTCATAGGATGCATATCTAGAATCAACTGATTTGAGCCCATTATGAGTCCCACCGTCTGTATCAGAAGTCCCATCTTCAGTTGCAACAATCTGAGGCATCACAGCATAGCTGTTGAAGTTATTTGACTTTTGGATGACATATACATAGTAATTATCAATCGCCATTGGCATTTCAGCTCCATATACATTGATCATATGCTTCATCATCGTCTCGTTGACTGCATAGGCTAAACATAACCACAAGTTATCCGCCTTTGCGATCCCTGGTGAGATCACATGTTGATCAACTAAAATATAATCCCAATACGACATACATTCAGATAGAGGGATATAACCAAAATACAAAAGATCCCAATCTAATGGAACATTCTTCATAAAAGTGCGAGTATTTTCATCACTCTTGATGTGAATCCTAGCATCGTCTTCAAGCACAAGAATCTTCTTCTGACCTCGTGCTAAAGCGAGAGCATATACAGAACAGTGTGCAAGGGCACAAGCAATGTGGTAATGATTTTGGATATTAGTTCCATCATGATTATTTTTAAGTTCCCAATACCGTTTCATAAAAACAGCTGGGAATCCATTCACAAACTCTACATTAATTCCAGCTTCATCAAATCGGCGCTGCATCGTTGCGCGACGCTCGGGCCGAGTGGGTAGATTAATACAGTACACACCGTCAAACAGTTCGTTCCACGCGTGCATTATTTGGTAGACATATTTGTGCGCTGAACTGCATCCGCAAATACATAGGGCATATACAGTGGGTTATTCGTTGTAATAAAAGGTCCACCAACGGACTGGCAATACACAAGCATACTCTGAACCTGAAACCGAAGATGAGTGTACTCGGTGTACTCTTTCCAGACCTGGTATGTTTTTAATAATGTTGTTGCAATCATCATTGGATCGGCAACATGAAGAAAAACTAAAAATAATGTTATGATCGGCATGAGAATCATGTCGCTTATAAGAGTTATCGTGTCTGCCCAGGACTGAGGAGCACAAACTTTACGAAGTTGAATGTAACGCTCTGCTACTTTGAATGGCTCACTTGGTGGTTCCATCTAGAGCCTTGATACTTACTCCCTGCATCGGAAACTTTACCTCCTCAAGCGTCCGAGCATCGATGTACACGATCTCTGTATCGTGGTGAACCTGGATGAGATGGAGAATAAGATCAATTGCGATTAGATTGCCGACAGCCATATACTTCTGCATTGCAGCCGTAAGATCAACTTCGGTCTTCTTATCTCCAATCCAGATCCACGGAACATATGGCTCCTTTGTGAATGGATCAAACCTGTTGCGAGTAATGATCTCGCCCTCATAGAAGAGATTACACCTCTTTACACCTTCCATCTCCCACTCCTCAATTAAGATTGAATCCTCTGGAACGCGCTTCAAATCATCAATCTCATCTTGATCATAGTCATCTGAGAGAATGTAGTATGAAACATTGTTCTGCTTAGGAATCGGAAAGACCCAATCAATGAACTTACAAATGCTGTTGTATATACGAATTGCGCAGAAGAGACTCATTTTTTACTGTATCTCATTTGAATCTGCCGGGATCAATTCCATTTTGTCCTTCTTGGACACAAATCCCTCCTTCTTTACCTGTGCAAGCACAATTGTGTCGAACTCTGTACCCATTGCAATTGCGGTGGCAAGGGATGTGATGATAAATGGAGCTGCAACCAGGAACCACGACACAACTCCAAGACCAACACCGCAGAACATGTCAAGGACGACAACAACCGCAATACCCAGGATAAACTTAATCACAAACGTAGCCCAGAGTCCAAGAGAGGCATCAAAACCCAGTTGAATGGCAAGAAAAATGGCATACAGCAGGGCAGGGGGGCATAAATCTTCAATAAAACGCATCTTCAGGTATTACAACTAAACAAGAAAAAGATGGATGACATCGTGATGGTTCAACAGATGACTGGTTGCACACGAGAGGAGGCTGAAAAGATGCTTATCACACATGAAACAGTTCTGGATGTAATTGAGGCATTGATGCCTGAAAATCCAGTTATTTCAGGTGCTAAGTACATCCCTCCTAAGCCAAAGGTAGATCATGGAATGGATGAGGAACAAGCTGCTATATGTGCTCGTGGTCGATGGCTTCAAGATAAGGTTAACGCCGTATTCTCAGTCGCCCATTCGAAAACCCTAGAGCAGCCCCCTCCGGAATCTGCGCCGCAGACATCTCACGCAGTGGTTGATCTAGAGACGGCACCTGAGACGACCGCTGCGAAACCCGAATCTGAACGGGGTGCTCACGTGTGAAGGACTCAACTATATCAGCAATTCGAGCTGGCTCAGAGAAAAGATCCATATTCCTGATATGAAGTTTAGAGTCTTCTGATTTTGTTGAATATGTGGTTTCGTCATCCAACAGTTTGATAGCATCAACCCATTCATTAATTGAATCCCGCGTGCAGGGAATTCCAACGGGAGAGATCCATGCATGGAGTCCTTCTGAACTACCACCTGGTGTCTTTGGCCTAGGATCAGGTCGAGAATACAGAACCGGAATACCGTTATACATTGCTTCAACTCCAATACGTCCAAAACTCTCATAGTAACTCGGCATCAACAGAATCCGAGTTTGTCTGAGAATCATCCGGATATCTTCCTCAAAGGGAACCCATCTAATATTATTGTGAATGGGCATGGGTGGAGGGGTATGTTGGTCTGCATATCCTCCGTAATATGCAGTAACAGCCAAAAACTTCCGCTCGGGCATTGCATCTGCGATTGCCACAAATTGAGTGACACCCTTGTTCTGATTTGCATTTACGAGGGTTATGTACTCGCCCTTAAATTCATCGGTAATTGCAATCTTGCTTTCGTGAAGAATAGGACGAACTGTAGCCGTCTTAGCAACATTCGGTGGCCACGGCACAATATTTTGACGATAGTTTGCTTCCATAATCGTATTGACAAACATCAACATCTCTGACCATCGAATGTTTCGACCAGGATTATTTCGTATGATCGCCTGATAGTTTCCGTCAAAGTGGCATGTTGCAACGATTGGGCGATTGTATCCGCGTGCATTAATCCTGCGAACCTCAGGCAATGCAGGTGAATGAGGGCAGATCCATACTTGACTCGAATCAAGATAAGCGCTACTTGCAGTATAATGCATAAATCGAAATCCACGATAGATACCTCCATTTACGCCTTCCTTAGGGACCTCAAGGGCCATAAAGGTTACTTCGTGACCTCGTTTGAGAAGTTCGGTTCCAAGATCGATATCATGGAGGAAGGCCCCGCATAGATCAGGCATACGACCTGCAAAAATGAGCACCTTCATTATTAGGATACATCAACACGTTTTGTCTGAACTAACCGTGTGGCATCCCCACCGCGCGTCCAGTCGTAGATCCAGTTGTTTGGGTTGGAGTACTCAGACTGCTTGATTTCGATGAGAGGCTGGTAAAAGTTCGGGATAGCCTGATCCATGATTGAATTTGCCTCCTTCCGATTACGGATGGATGCAGAGTGGATGAGATTTGATTCGTCATTCACAGCTGTCGGGTCTCCACCTCCGAGATCAGGTGTTGTTGAAAAGGGACGTGCCCAGAGCTCGTGCTTACCCTTCTGGCGCCAGGCCCCGGGGATTCCCCACTTGAGTTCTGTGTTCATGTCCACTGCGCAACCACCACCCGGCTGACCGAAGCCACCACTGGCGATGAATCCGGGCTGATCGGCCATTGCAGACGCAGGGTTGAAGCTGTCCGAGCATGCCGACTCCATTCCCGTGGTCTGGCGAGTGAGCGTGTCTGTATTTCCAACCTCCTTCGCTGCGATATCATATTTGTCCGAACGAATGCGTGTAGGAGCGTTATACCATTCAACTGGATTCGTTGAGAACATCTCTTACCTTGACATACAGAAAAAATGGACTTGGAACCTCCTAGGTATAAGATAAGTAGCCTGAAATGATTCTTCAACCTGTAGATTGGCATGAACACGACGTAAATGGAGCCTATGTTATTGACGTATTTGGGCGATGCGAGGACAAGACAGTTGCGTGTGTTCGCTTGACTGGATTTCACCCGTATTTCTACTCAAGCGATAAGCCGGATACGTCAGCTGTATACGAGGCATCGAACAAGATGTGGGCCAAGTGTGGTCCAAAGTGGTGTATGAGCAAGGGTATTTATGAGAACCCTGCTCCAGTCGTGACACAAGTAAAGAAATATGATACGATGGCGGGGTTCAATAACATCAAGTATGCGAGTGTCTGGAAGATTGAGTGCGAGACGCTGGCAACCTTTAAGGCAGCAAAGTCCGCTGTGAAGGGGATGCAGTTTGAGAGCAATCTGCCTCCATTCCTGCGCTTCTTTCACGAGATGCACTTGGGCCCTGCGTCTCCCCTGAAGTTTACAAAGTCACGTGAGATTGATATTCCAACAGATGCAGAGGGTGAGCCTACGTACTTTGTGGATTCGTTCCACACTTGCAAGTACACGGATGTGGAGGCGTGCGATGTAAACATTCCACTCCTCGTGGCTTCCTATGATTTGGAGATGTGTCCCGCGGGTGACTCGAATCAGTTTCCAGTTGCCTCCAAGGACCCAATCATCCAGATTGGTGTCTCATATCGCCGGTCTACAGATATGATCACGCCTACAGCGAGGACAGTGTTTGTTCTCGGCGAGTGTGCTGAGTCGGGAGATGATACGGTTGAGTTTGTATCCTGTGATACGGAGGAGGAGATGCTCCTTCAGTTTGCAGAGGAGATTCGGATTCGTAATCCAGATATCCTGTGTGGCTACAACATCTTTGGTTTTGATGACGCCTACATTGAGGGGCGCTTGAAAGTTCTTGGTCTTGAAGATGATTTTGAGATTTCTAGAATGAAGATTGTGGAATCTCAGTGGGGCGATAAGAAGTTTGAGACAAAGAAGACCGAGCTGGCGGCTGGTAAGTTTGACTTGCGGTACTTTACAATCCGCGGTCGTCTAGGTGTGGATCTGCTCCTGAATATGCGCCGAGAGCACAATCTAGATAACTTCAAGCTGGACAATGTTGCCTTCACATTCCTGCGCGACAAGGTCGTTAAGTATTCTGATAATCACATCACGACCAAGAGCACGCGCGGTCTCCGTAATGGAAACTATGTGCGATTTGAGCTGGTCGGCAACACGAACGATCCAGTCTACGACGGCGAGAAGTTTGAGGTCTACGATGTAGAGAAGAACGGGTTCAAGATCAAGTGTGATGAGATCCTGTTCACGGACTTTACTCCAGAAGAGATGAAGCATATGGAGTGGTCATTCTCTAAGGATGACGTGTCTCCACAGGAGATGTTTGATCTCCACCGAAATGGTGGGCCAGAGGGACGTGCGCGTGTAGCTCGATACTGTATTCAGGATTGCGATCTAGTGGCTACGCTAATGGGCAAGCTAGACACGCTTGTGAATGCTCGCGGAATGGCCGATGTTTGCAAGGTGCCTATGCAGTATGTATTGACTCGCGGACAAGGTATCAAGATATTCTCAGCCGTTGTCTATTACGCGTCTCAGCGTGATCAGATCATCCGGACACAGGAGTCCATTCCAGGTGATGGCATTGCCTACGAGGGTGCTATCGTGCTTCCACCGAAGATTGGGATGTATCTGGATCAACCTGTATCGGTTCTAGATTTCAACTCGCTTTACCCGACGAACATGATTGCCTACAATCTTTCGCCTGATACGATCGTGTACACCAAGGAATACACGAGTGAGGGATTTCTAGTATATCCGCCTAAGGAGAAGATGGTGGAGATCAAGGCTTGGATTACCGAGCTGGAGGAGAAGGGGTATGTGTTTGAGGAGATTGACTATGACAACAAGGAGACCGGTGGCAAGACGGTGTGTGTCTTCGTTCAGCCAAATGATAATCCGATGACGGTAGGTGTTCTACCCAAGACTCTTGAAATCATGTTGAAGAAGCGAAAGGAGTTCAAACAGAAGATGGAGGATGTACAATATGACGAAGCTCAGCGATCTGTGTTTAATGGTGCTCAGCTTGCTTACAAGGTGGTCGCAAACTCCATCTATGGACAGGCAGGGGCTAGGACCTCTCCCATCCGAAATATGTTCGTCGCCGCGTGCACAACCGCTGCTGGACGCCGAGCTCTCCAGTTTGCCAGACGAGTTGCGGAAAGCGAGTTTGGTGGAGACGTCGTCTACGGCGACACAGACTCCATCTTCGTCAAGTTCCCCACAAAGGACGTTGCCGAGTCAATACGAATGGGAATGGAATGCGGAAACTCCATATCCAAGCAGATGCGAAAGCCCTACAAGATCGCCTATGAAAAGACTTTCTATCCATTCATTCTCTTCTGTCGAAAGCGGTATGTCGGAATGAAATATGAGGAGGATCCGAACCCTGCAAAGGCAAAGCGAATGTCAATGGGTGTCGTTCTGAAGCGCCGTGATAATGCACCCATCGTGAAGGATGTATTCGGTGGTGCTCTGGATGTGCTCCTCTTGGAGCGAGACATCAAGAAGGCTCAGTCATTTGTCAAGGACATGCTCATCAAGATCCTGGAGAACAAGTTGCCTCTTGAGAAGTTCATCCTGAGCAAGTCATTGCGTGATGACTATATAACTGCAGTTCCAGAGGATATTCGCAGTCACGTGAAAAATCACGATAAAGACTGGATGAAGAACCCCCTTTATTCTAACAAGGCATCCTACAACGTCATTAAGGATTACGCTATCAAACACAAACTTACTCTCCCAGACTCTTCGCTTGCTCATAGGAAGTTAGCCGATCGTATGGAGGCTCGTGATGAGGGAACGGCTCCAAAGGTTGGCGACCGTGTGCAGTTCGTGTATGTCGCCGAGAACAAGAATAAGGCTAAACAGGGTGATCGGATTGAGCACGTGGACTTTGTGAGGGCAAATAAGCTCAAGCCCGATGTGAACTTCTACATCACGAATCAGATCCAGAATCCAGTGGCTCAGCTCTTCGCCCTCTGTATTGAGCAGTTGGAGGGATACAAGGCTCCAACCAAGGAATCTTACAAGGCAATGTATGAGCGGTTCATGCAGAAGCTCAAGGATGAAGAGGAAGCAACTCTTGCAACCCTCAAGAAGAAGGAGGATCAGCTAGATGGAATGATGTTCCTAGGATCGCCAGTTCTGAACAAGATGGTGAAGGCTGCAGTGCGTGGCCCGATGGACATGTTCGTTCGCAAGTAAGAGGCTTACGTATTCTGATCGTAAAGACTCCAATGTCTAACCTAGATGTCCTAGATGTGCTAAATGCAATGCTTGAAACGGATCGAGCGTTTCTTCAAAATATACGTTTTTTAACTAGGGACCGTGAGAGCTTACTTGCTCTTCAGCAACGGAACACAGCTACAATGCTAACACTCCTACGGCTGTACATGAGTTCAAATACAGCAACGTACACGATTCCGATCACTCTTCCACGTGGGATGACTATCCCTACGAGTTGGGATGAGCCAGTTGTCGTGCGTCCGACTGCTGCCCAAATTGAGAGAGCAACTGCGATAACATCTGTTCCACCGACTGATACGAACTGTTCTATATGTCAGGATTCATTGGTGGAGTCAGGAACTCGTATCTCCCACTGTGGACACGTCTTTCACAATACATGTATTGCAGAGTGGTTCACGCGGAGTGTGTTTTGCCCGATGTGTCGCCATGACATTCGAGCAGTGGATCATCCCACACCCACATCTTCTGCCCCAGTACGTACGCCACTTCGGGCGAGCAATCCATTGGCCGAGTGGATGCCGGCAGGGTATCCGACTGGCCGTACTGAAGATACTGAAGAATCCGACGAACGTCATGTTTGAATCGTTTGGCAAGTTCTGTCACGTCTTCCTTTGGAAATAGGATCTGTAGATCTGAGGGCTTTGGTGGAAAACATCTAACCAATTCAACCTGAGATTTACCCTTGACAATCCTTGGCACCTCATTGCAGGTCATGATGACCGGAATTCGCCGTTCATCGCCAGTCATCCATTCCGTCAGCTTTCGCTGTGCATGAGGATCTGACCCATCTACTTCATCTAAAATCAAGCACATGGTTTTTTGATCTCCTCGAATGAGGGATGAAATTGTCCGTGTATATCGACACGAGTTAATCAAGTTAGCAACGTCTTCATGACTACGCATTGACTGGCTTGCGTTAATTTCCAAAGGCTCCATTCCAGCAGAGCGAACTGATGCCAACGCCATCGTCGTTTTTCCAATACCAGGTGGTCCGTGAAGAAGGAGAACTGACGAGTAAGGTTTCGTGGTTAAATACCTAGACAACCGATCTTTGACTTCGTTATGTCCAACTACCTGATTGAGAAACTCAGGACGCCGAGTTTCGCTCCACATACTCCTTCTTCGTCTTTCCAGAGAAAATGCTTACTGCCCTGAAACACAATGGAGGCACCCCGTCACGTGCTGAGGAGTTTATTCAGAGATACAAGTTTTCCATTGGTTGATCACCATCTTGCTTCATTCAACGCATTGTTGGAAACAAGCATACCCACTCTTGTTAAGGTTTCAAATCCGTATCAACTTGAACTCTCAGATAAGCGATACATTCGCGTGTACATTGGTGGAAAGGATGGTTCCAAAATTTCGTTTGAAGCTCCAGTAGACGAACATGGAGGGCCAATTGTCCCCCACGCGTGCCGTCTGGATAATACAAGCTATGCCTTGACGTTCAAGGCTGATATTGAACTTGAGTTTGTCTTTCCTGAAGGCAACCCTGAAACTAAGCTTTTTGAGAACATCATGATTGGTGAGATCCCACTGATGCTTCGAAGCAAAAACTGCTACCTGACGGCGATGGATGGATACGAAGTAGGTGAGTGTAAGTACGAACTAGGAGGATACTTTATCATTGATGGTAAGGAGCGCGTTCTTCTCACCCAGGAGCTTCTTGGAAATAATATGATGTACGCCGGCACCCGTAAGAAGTCAACTGTCCAAGATACAGAGGAAACAGGTCTCTCTACTGGATTTGGATTTGAGGAACCCAATGAGTACTATGTAGGTATTAAGTCTATGTCAGAGGATGGAAGCAAGGGTCCGTCATCACATTACTTGATCCTGCCATCGCAAAACGTGTTTGAAGAAGAACCTAAAAAGGGTGGCGGACCCCCTCATTGGGGACGTGATCGCCGTCTCTGCGTGATTCAACTTCCTGGATTCCAACAGCCTGTTCCAATCTTTAGTGTATTTGCAGCGCTCGGCTTGACATCAGATCGCGATGTGTATGAGACCATTCTTGCAGGGGTTCCCGATAAGGACCGGCTTGCATACGACGATACGTTCTCTCAACTCGTATTCAGCCATAAGCGCCACTTGAAGGATCGGTCAGACCTTGAGATTCTGGAGCAGAGCACAAAGCGTAAGTACAAGTCAGAGGTCATTGAGAATATCTACTCGCTCATGTTTCCTCATGTGGCTACTTCTGAGAATCCAGGCACCCTGTTTCGTCGCAAGGCCTACCTATTAGGTCAGATGGTGAAGATGGCAATTGATGTGTCGCTTGAGCGAACTCCACCATCAGATCGTGATAATATTGAATTCAAGCGTTTCAACACGTCAGGTGATCTGATGTTCCAAGAGTTTCGTCGTATCTACCGCGAGGTTGCGAAGGAGATGCTCTTGAAGATGGACTCTCGAATTCAGTATGAGAAACAGGCATACGAAGGTCGGAAGCTTACGAGTCTCATTGAGCGGGAGACAGTGGGTGCCTATTGGAAACAGTATCGGATGATGAATGAGTTTGTCAAATCCTTCAAGGGACAATGGGGAGGTCGTGATGGAATTGCTCAAGAACTATCTCGCCTTTCCTATGTTGGCTATCTGTCTCAACTTCGTCGCACAGCCCTGCAGATTGAGCCATCTATGAACACTGCCCCTCCTCGTCGCTTGTATGCATCTCAGTTCGGTCTCACATGCCCTACCGATTCTCCTGACGGGTCGAGTATCGGTCACATTAAGTCGCTGGCAATCCTCGCAAAGGTTTCAAATGCATTTCCATCATCCATTGTCCGCAAGGCATTGTTTGATACAAAACTTGTTCGCCCAATTGAAGATGTTCACCCATCAGGTTGGATGCCATTCTGGACTCGTGTGTATGTGAACTCGGATTTAGTGGGCCTCTGCATCGGTGACACAGAAGAGCTTCATGTGAAGATGATGACCGCACGGCGCAGTGGTGTCTTCAGATATGATGTATCTCTTGCATGGAATCGCCTTGCGAACGAGTACTGGATTACATGCGATGCAGGTCGGCCGGTTCGCCCTGTCTATCGCGAAGGTGTAGACATGATGATGGTCTTGGCTGCAAAGGACTGGAAAAGCCTGACGGGATTGATGGACTTTGTGGATGCACGCGAATCGGGTGTCTCTCGATTCTCTTTGACCCCATTTCATGAACGACTCCGATCTGAAATTCACATGTCGTTTTGCATGTCGCCGATTGCCAACCTAGTTCCTTTCTCAGACCATAATCCGGGGACCCGTAACGCCTTTGCAATTGCCCAGCAGAAGCAGGCATGTTCGTGGTATCATACAAACTACACCAAGCGATTTGACACCATTGCAAGCACAACCGTTAACCCCCAAAAGCCTCTGTCACACAACTGGATGTATCGTGAGATCATGGGTTCAGGTGGGTGTATGCCTTACGGCGAGAACGTGATCGTTGCCTTTACGACATACGGTGGGCACAATCAAGAGGATTCCATGATTGTCAACAAGACCGCTCTAGAACGTGGAATGTTCAGGACACATTACTTCCATTCCTACGACATCAAGGAGTCAATCATTGATCCAAGCATTCCAACAAGCACCCTCTTTGCAAATCCTGTGAAGAATCCCAAGTATGCAGAATCTGTGAAGCGCAAGGAGGATGTCTCCTATGAAATGCTGGACGATGACGGAATCATTAAGCTTGGATCCATTGTAGATGACAAGACTGTCCTGGTCGGTATTGTGACACCGATCACAGACAAGGATGGTGGGGAAAAGGGCTGGCGCGATGCATCTGAGCTTCCAAAGCGCGGACAACATGGACGTGTAGATGGTATCTACCGGTACTCAATGCCAGGTGGTTGGGAGGGACAAGGTGAAACTCGTAAGCAGATTTTTATCAATGGCGTCAAGATCCGAATTGTTGAATCCAGGTCTCCCGTTCCAGGCGACAAGATGGCATCTCGTCATTCGCAGAAAGGCACTGTCGGACAATTGATCCCCGAATACGATATGCCCTTCACTCAAAAGGGAGTTCGACCAGACATCATCTTTAACCCTCACGGTATTCCTACTCGTATGACCATTGGTCAGTTTTTGGAAAGCACAAACGGTAAGATGGGTCTTAACCTTGGTGCCTTTGTGGATGCTACACCGTTCACCATGTCTCGCAGAGTGTCTGATCTGAAGCAGGCAATGATTGACAGGGGATTTGAACCGCAGGGTCATGAAATCCTGTACAATGGAATGACAGGTGAAATGATGGAAGCTGATATTTTCATGGGTGTCATCTATTACCAGCGCCTCAAGCACATGGTGGAGGACAAGATCAACTACCGTGCAACAGGTCCCAAGACACTCATGACTCATCAGCCAGTTCATGGACGTTCTCGGGGCGGAGGTCTTGCAATTGGTGAGATGGAGCGCGATGGTATGATTGCTCACGGAATGTCCAAGTTCCTCCACGAGAGTTTTATGGATCGTTCGGACAAGGCTGAGATTCAGTTCAATCGGGAAGAGGGACGT
>Ga0209191_1002112_pt1 | contig 12540 bp, 10 predicted proteins | sample S_130626_EF_Meta_FD_187320 | JGI IMG/M metagenome (GOLD analysis project Ga0209191, IMG submission 187320) | Freshwater microbial communities from Lake Simoncouche, Canada to study carbon cycling - S_130626_EF_MetaG (SPAdes) (version 2) | ecosystem: Environmental > Aquatic > Freshwater > Lake ... | reverse complement strand
CAAAATTCAGTTATTGGGATGACGAGATTAGCGATTAATGATCTAAGTACAACAGGTAATCAGCCAATGTCGGATACTACAACTGGAGTAAGCATTGTGCTGAATGGTGAAATTTATAATTTTAAACAGATTAGAGAAGAGCTGGTAAATCTTGGAGTAAATTTCAATGGCAATTCAGAGGCTGAGGTCCTACTTAATGCTTACAAGAAATATGGAGTAAATTTTATACAAAAAGTAAGTGGAATGTTTGCGATAGCAATTTATGATAAATCTAAAGATGAGTTAGTTTTAATCCGGGATAGATTTGGAGAAAAGCCTCTTTGGTACTACCAACATGCACAAGGCTCGCTTAGTTTTGCCTCAGAGGTAAAAGCACTGCTTCCAATTGTTGATCGAAAAGAATTAAGGATTGATGCAATTAGTGAAATCATGCAGTTTGGGTTCATAAACTCACCAAACTCAGCCTATAAAAACATCCAACAAGTACCACCAGCTAGTTATTTGGTTTATAAACAAAAGAGTATAAAAATAGAGAAATACTGGACTTTAGAGCAGGCCAGAAAAATTAAAATCTCATATCAAGATGCAAAGAATGAAACTATTAAATTGCTGAATAAATCAGTAATTCAGATGCTCAACTCAGAAAGGCCCACTGGATTATTTTTAAGTGGTGGTTATGACTCAAGCTTAATCGGTGCTTTAATGGTGCAGAACTCAAATACTAAAGTTAATTCATATTCAATCGGCTTTACTGAAAGCAAATACGATGAGTCAAATTATGCAAAAAAGATTGCAACTTACCTAAATACTGAGCACCATGAATCAATATTAAAACCAGATCCAAATAAATTTTTTACAGAAATACTGCCAAAAATGGATCAGCCATTCGCAGATTCATCTTATCTTCCAACCTATGAACTCGCTGAGTTTGCAAGCAAAGAAGTAGTTGTCGCCCTCGGAGGAGATGGTGGTGATGAAGTTTTCGGTGGCTATCAAAGATATCTAGTAGCTTCTAGGCTTCAAAAATTAAATTCATTTATTCCGTTATTAGGCCCACTCATTAAAATAGCCGGCTTATCTAAAGATATTAACAATTCTAAAAGTGATAAATTAAAGCGGCAGTTAGTGAGATACCCAAATCTTGCCGAACGGTATATGTCATTAGTTTCTCTTGCTAATCACCAAGAGATAAATTCAGTTATTTCTTCAGATTTTCAAAGTAGTTCTGCAGCCAATAAATTTGTTTTAGATTTTTTAAGATTACCTAATTTAGATTCAATTTCTTCAGTTATTAGAAGTGATATGGATAACTACCTTCCAGCTGACCTGCTAGTTAAAACAGATATCGCAACGATGTCTCACAGCTTAGAATTACGATCACCCCTACTTAATCATGAGTTAGTAGAATTTGTCGCCTCATTTCCTTCTGATTATCTAGTAAGTGGTTTAACAACTAAACGAATTCTTAAAGACATAACACATTCTTACATACCAAAAGCATTACTTGACCGGCCCAAAATGGGATTTGCCATACCAAGAGCTGACTGGTTACGCAATGAGTTAAAAGAGTTGAGTTTTGATCTCTTAACTGATTCCACCGCACAGTCCAGAGGATGGTTCGACAATAAGAGGATAAATGAAATCTTAATTGAACATCAAAACGGGACCGACAAAGATAATATTATTTGGCCAGCATTGTGCTTAGAGATTTGGGCTAGAAACTGGCTATAGATTAATTTATTTACTTCATAAGAGCGAGATATATCTCTTGATATTTATTTACCATATTTTTAATACTAAACAAACCTGTAGCAAAAGCTTTAGCATTAGCTCCCATTTGAATTCTTAAATTTTCATCTGACTCTAATTGTTCCAACTTATCTGCAATATCTGAAACTAAAAAAGTAGTTAGAAAGCCAGTTTTACCTTCTTTAATAATCTCACTGACTGATCCAACATCGGTTGAAACCACGACAACTCCGGCCATCTGCGATTGTATGAGCGAGATGGGTGTACCTTCGTTATCGCTAGTTAGTAGCGTTATATCTGATGCAGCAAGTACTACTTCAATATCCTTATACCAATCTAGAAATGTTATCGGAAGATTTTTGGCTAAACTAATCTTTTGGCACTGTTGTAACAACTCGCCACCGCCAGCAACAATGAAATGCAATTTACTGCCACGCTGTTGTAAATCTTCAACGACTTCAAGCATTCGGTCTGGTCTTTTTATCTGAGTTAGCCGGCCAATAAATGAGCAGTAAACTTGGCCTGCGCTGAAGTTTAAAGTTTTCAGGGCATCTAATTTACTTGGTAAATTATTAAGTTCTAAGCCCGGGTTTACCACTGAATATAGATTCTCATTTCCAATTCTAGCTTTGAGTAAATCATTTTTAACTTTAATGCCAACTGTTACCAGTTGGTGAGAGAAAGATGCCAGAGTTTTCTCTAGTGTTATCAATAAGTTAAGTTTAAACCCTTTAAAGTAACCAAAGAGTAAGTGACCATGGTAGGTGTGAACGCGCTTTGATTTATGAAAACTTAATATGGAGGCAACTCGGCCGAGTACTCCAGCCTTTGTCGTATGCGTATGAATAATATCTGGCTTAAACTTTCTAATTTCTATAATAATTAAAATTAATGCCTTTAAATCTGAGAGTGGGCTAATTTTTCGACCCAAATGCTTAATTCTAATTGGATTAAATACATAATCACCTTGATTTAAGATGTCTAGCTCATTGCCGAGACATTCTCCGATAACTAATCTTTGATCAAATCTTTCTTTATCAATATTGTTCATTAAGCCAATTATTTGAACCGCAGGACCACCGATATTCATCCTAGTTATTATCCGCAAAATTTTAATTTTCTTTGCGCCATTTGTAGATAAAGTTGAAGAGTTGGCCATAAACAAATGCTATCTGAACCTAATCTTTAATGCCATTATTTAACAATGCTTAATCTGTGCCCGCTAAATACATCGCTGATTACATTTAGTGCAACTGATAATTCCCTTTCGCCTTTTTCTAGACTACTATCTTGATATGAAAATTTTGGTAACAGGCGGATCTGGCTTTATCGGCTCACACTTAGTTGAGTTGTTACTAACCGAGGGTAACCAAGTAGTGGTGCTAGATGACTTAAGTTCTAGCTCGCTGAGCAATATCTCAAAAGATATTGATAATAAAAACTTGTCGATTATTGAAGGTTCAATCTTAGATGCTGCTTTAATAAGAAAAACATTAGAGGGTGTGGATAAATGTTTTCATTTAGCAGCATCTCTTGGTGTATCAAATATTGTTAAAAATCCAATTAAGGCTTTAGAGGTAAATATAAAGGGAAGTGAAATAGTTTTAGGTCAGGCCTCAGATCTAAAGATTAGAACTGTGTTGACCTCGACCAGTGAAATTTATGGCAGGAACCCTGTTAATCCCCTTCGTGAAGATTCTGACCGAGTGCTTGGCTCACCAAAGATTTCTCGCTGGACATACTCTGAGGCTAAAGCTCTAGATGAATTTATGGCTTTTCACTTACATAAAGAAATTGGCTTCCAAGTAACAATTGCAAGATTATTCAATACTGTTGGACCAAGACAGGTTGGCAATTACGGAATGGTACTTCCAAGATTCATTGAGTCTGCACTTAATCACCAACCGCTAACTATTTTTGGCGACGGTCTTCAAACTCGAACATTTTCTGCTGTTTCAGAGGTCGCATCAGCACTTAACTTATTATCAAAAAGCTCTGAAACAATTGGTGAGGTTTACAATGTTGGCAGCTCTCAAGCTATTTCAATCCTTGATTTGGCAAAAAAAGTAATTAAATTGACTAACTCAAATTCAAGTATTGTTATTAAGCCATACGCAGAGTTGTTTGGTGAGAACTTTGAAGAGCCAAGAGAGCGAGTACCTGATGTTTCTAAGATTCTTAATACTATTGGTTGGAAAACCATGAAGTCACTTGATGACATTATTATTGAAATAATTAACACGCATAGAAGTAAATAAAGTACTAATTGATGACTACTTTAAACTCCCACGATCAAACTGATATTATCATCGCATGAAGGTTGCAGTTATTGGCCAGGGTTATGTAGGCCATCCACTTGCTCTAGCTGCAGCTAATGCTGGGCATGAAGTTGTTGGATTTGATATTGATAGTAACGTGATAAAAACTCTTCAACAAGGAAAGAATTTGCCTAGCAATTTAAACTTAACTGTCGATACAGAATTAATCAAGGATCTTGATATCTATATCATTGCCGTTCCAACACCACTGGATACTGACAATAAAGTTGATCTAACCTCTTTGAAGCAAGCAGCAGTGTTGATTACAAACTCATGCCGGGATAATTCATTAGTTATTAACGAATCTACATCTTATCCAGGCACATTGCGTGAAGTTGTTATGCCTTTAGTTACGCAAGGTAAGAAAACCAATACTTTATTTGCAGCAGCTCCTGAGCGGATAGATCCACTCAATAAAGATTGGCAATTAAATAACACAGCGCGGGTAATTGGCGGATTAACAGGTCAAGCGAGTGATCTAGCATGTGAATTTTATGAATCATTTTGTAATGAAGTCGTAAGGGTTAGCTCACCTGAGGTAGCAGAGTCAGCAAAATTGCTTGAGAATACCTTCCGTCAGGTAAACATTGCATTGATAAATCAATTTGCTCAAATAATGAATAAATTTAATCTTCCTGTCCATGAGGTTATCGATGCAGCTGCAACTAAGCCTTTTGGGTTTATGAAGTTTCTACCTGGGCTTGGCGTAGGTGGGCACTGCATTCCAATTGATCCAATCTATTTGGCCGAGCAAGCAGAGGCGGTAGGAGCTCCAACTTCAATTATTCGGTTGTCTGATCAAATTAACACCCAAATGGCTGGGTATGTAGTCAGTATTGGTAAACAGTTATTGGATAACAATCTAAAGGGAAAGAATATTTGTATTGTAGGCTTGTCATATAAAAGAAATATCTCAGATCTTCGTAACAGCCCCTCATTGCTATTGTGGGACCTACTTGTGGAAGCAGGCGCTAATCTTTCCTATATTGATGATTTTCACCCTGAATTTAGGGGCAAGCAATCAGTTAAATTAAAGGGCAATACCTTTGACTTATCAATAGTTGCCACCCACCATGATGGATTAGATGTTGAGGCACTTAAAGTGAGTAGTAAATTAATATTGGATTGCACTGGTTCAATTGCAGGTGTTCACAGCATCTAAGTTCGATTTCTATTTTTTAACAGCACCTTTTAACTAATAAAATTGCAAGATCTGAATCCTAAAAGTTTTAAACACCTTATGTGATCATTGTTGCTAAAAAGCAATATTTACATTTACTGAAATACATAAATAGTCCAGTAGCCTTGCTAAAAAGCAATCTTTAGAAATGAGTGCTAGCGACTCCTTATTTACTTACTATTTTGTAAAAAGTTCATACACTCACACCATGGGGTCAAGGTATACAAGTAAACAAACAAATGAATGGCTTCGAAGCACCATGAAAAAATTAGGTATTGCATCCCTTGATGAGCTATCAACGATGACAAAAATAGATCGAGGTAGCCTCTCACGCTACTTCAACCAAGACCGGCGCCCCTCAATAGATGCAATTGTGCCAATTTGTACAGCCTTAGGCGTAACCTCAGATGAGCTACTAGTCGTTTTAGGCGCTGCAGATAGATCCGAGCAAAATTAGTAGCCAATCACTCTCAGTCCATTGAGAGTATCCATTTAGGCTTAACAAATTTTATTGACCAGTCATATTCTCAAAAACCGTTGCTATTTAGCAACAAATAACTACTATTGAACAGTTATGACTAAACAAATCAGTAGGAGTAAGTAACCTCCTGTTCGAAAGGTAATATGAAAGTTCGTGTGCCGAGATTATTGGATTTGCTACTTCAGCGGCCAAGTGCAAATGAATTACTAAAAGCCTTAGAAACTGATTTACTTAGTGAGTACAAACTTTCCAATGCCATCATTTTTACTCTAGATTCACACAATATTTCTACAGAAATATACTCAAACAACCCCTTTCTTGAAGATTCAAACAATGATCGGTTTAGCTCGGTTTTGGCCTCAATAATGCCGCTCTCAAATCTGTCCTCCCTTACTGATTCAAAAATTGGGAAAAGTTCTGATGATAATTTCTTAGTCACCCCAATTTCTAATGGCAGATCCCTAAAGGGATTTATTTTGCTTGAATTGGCTTGTGCCCAGTTATCTTCTGAGGATCTATCTCTGATTGAGATTCTTGGCAAAATCTGTGCTTTTTATCTACTAAGTGAGCTACCTGAATTAAAACAATCAAGTTCAACCGAGAAGATAACTAGCCAAATTCAATTCTCAGCTCGCCAGCTTCAGATAATCAATGGCTTTGTGGAAGGAAAAACTAACCACGAACTTGCATCTGATTTAGGCTTCTCAGTTTCAACTGTAAGGCATGAAACCATGGAAATTTTTAGATTGCTAGGTGCTTCTGACCGGAAAGAGGCTGCAAAAATTGCTCAAGAAAGATCTATTGTCTAAGTAAGCGAACTATTTTTTGTAGTGATCGGTCATCATTTAATTATGACCATGTATGACCAAATATGACCATAAATCTAAATTAAAAAAGCCTCATCCTATTGCTCTGGGCTTAAGCAGCATTAACAGCAAAGCCAACCTACCTGATCGCGACATTTGATCATGATGGGTGTCTTACCTAGTGAGGACAGAGATCTGTCATCAACCTAAAGGCGTAGGAGCTGTGAATACAAAATGGCTAAATTTCTAAAAAGTAGGTTAGCAATTAACTTACCTGAGACCAAGGTATGGACTGTGGCTGATCTATCAGCCCTCTACCTTGAAAGCCGCTCATCTTTAGTTTCGCAAGCCCGCCGGATGCTGCGTAATGATCAAGATGCTAATGAAGTAGTCCAAGAAGCCTTTCTTAAATTTATGCTGGCCGCCCCAGAGTTAGACACAAAAGAGCGCGCCCTTGCCTATATCCGCGCCACCATTAACAACCTTTCCCTAAATGTAATCAGAGCAAAAGGAAGCCGGCCAAATTTAGTAGCGCTAGATGCTGAGACCTCACAAGAGCGTCTATCTCAAATCGCAACTGAAAACTACATCCCAGCTGATGCCTCTATCTCAGCCGCAGAAGATGCCGCAATTATTAAATTAGCGTTAGCAAAACTATCCCCAGCAGAGCGGGCTGCTCTGGTTATGTGGGAGGTTGAAGGACGTTCAACTGCAGAGATTGCTAAAGAGCTTGGTATCAAAGAGTCTGCTGTTCGTCACACCGTATCCCGTGCTCGTGCATCATTACGTAAAGTTCTATCTGAACTTATTATCGATGAGGCCCGCGGCCTAACCGCACTAGATCTTCTATCTACCACCTATAAGAAGGCGGCGGAGTTAACCGCTAAATCTTCAAAGATGGCGCTTATTTTTATTCTCGTTCTAACCTCATTCCTAGGCCTTAACTCAATTACCGGCAATGAATCAAATACCACAATTACTACCAGCCGCTCTCAACTTTCTAATGATCAAGATATGACGATCATTGAGGCCCCAGTTGCACCGGCTACAGCACCTGCTGCAAAGCCAGCTCCTGCTGCAAAAACTATTTCAGTTGATGAATACGCCGACCACATGTCTTTATCCCTTGCCCAACTTGAGACGGTGACATTAATGCTGCAGGTCTTAGAGCAAACAGATGGTGGGCCAGTACCCACTGAGTAAATAGATTTCTGTCTTCTTGCGGCATTACACGTGTGTGCCATAAGGAAACAGAATTAGAAGATCGAAAGATCTTCGAGCCGAGATCGGGAAATTCCCGAACTCGACTAACGAAAGGAAACAAATGTCTACAAAGACACTAAAGAAACGCATTGCACTAGTTGCAGTGTCGGCGCTTACAGCAGGAGTTCTCTCTGTTGCGTCAGCACCTGTTGCTAATGCAACTGCAGGAACAGCTATTACTAAAGCAGACATAGCAATTGCTGAGCCTGCTGCTAATACAAGCGCAGATAGCTTTGGTCAGTGTGCAATTGATGCATCTGCACGCCTTGCTGCTGCAATCAACGTAAACCTAAACCCTTCTGTTAGCACAGGAACTGTGTTGGCAGTTGGTGCAATCGTACAGTTTGACACCGCAACCAAGGGTTCAGGTAGCTTAGTTGTAACAGGCCCAGCTACTCTCTCACTAGGTGCTGGTGCACCAAACACTTCTACAATCAGCCAAGATGCTAAGGCTGTTGGATTCCAAGTTCTTGCAGCTAACGTTGCTAGATTAAAAGTTACAGGAGCTGGCGATATTGTTGTTACAGCTTATAACTCTAACACCATAGGTTCAGGAACTGGTGTTAAGTCTTGGGCTATCACTGGTGTAACAAGTTGTGCTAATTCAGATACTGTAAATGTTGCTAACTCATCATTGACAGTACAAAGTGCTTTAGACCAAAACAAGGGCACTACTGGAGATGACACACTTACTGGAGCAGAGAAGTCTTACGGAGTAGAGCAATACATCGCAGTAGTTCTACAAAACGCCTATAAGGGCAACTTAACGACCAACGTATTGCTAACAGCTGAGGCCACAAATGGCGCACTTGTTGGTATTGATGCAACCCCTGCTACTAGTACTGCATTTTTAGCCACTACTGCAGGAGTAGCCGGTAACGTTGACGTGCGTGTTGCTCAAGACAAAGTAACATCACCTGGCGCTGCAGTAACTACAACAGTTACTGTTAAAGCTAATGGTGTAACTATTGGTTCTAAGACCCTAACTCTTCTTGGTGCACCAGCTAAAATCGTAGTTGATCAAGCTGATGTAACAACTGGACAATCTGGCTCTACAGGTGCATTCAAATACACCGTAGTAGATAACGCTGGAAATCTCCTTCTTACTAACGTAGGCCTAATGCCAGCTTTTGGTAGCCTTACAGCTGCTGCAGCAGGATTTGAGCAACCAGTTGGTGGTGTTGTAAGCAGTGCAACTGCAACCACACCTGATATTACTTCTACTTCTACAAAAGGTACTGGAACATTTGCTTGCGTAACTGCTGGAACTGGAACATCAGGCACAGCGGATATCTACATTGGAGCATTTGTTGGAACCACTTTGGTTAAATCAAATACATTCAAAGCAACTTGCGGTAACAACGCAATTCGCTCTTGGACAGCATCTATGGACAAGGTAACTTACACACCAGGTGAGATTGCAACCTTGACTATCTCTGCTAAAGATTCAAACGGAGGAATTGTTGCTGACACTACAACTGTTGGCGCTAACTACGTTAATATCTCTGTGCCAGGAATGACAGTTATCGGTTCAGCAATCTCTTCAGGAGATGTATTCACCGCTGGAGCTAGAACTTACAAGTTCCGTGTTGACCAAGCTGAAGGTGCTTTTGTTGGTCAAGCTCATGTAACTACAGATAACGTTACATCTGCAGAGAAGACTGTAAAAACTCTACAGTTCTCAATTAAGGCATCTAGCTCAACAGTTACAAACGCTGAAGTTCTGAAGTCGATCGTTGCGTTAATCGCATCAATCAACAAGCAGATCCAAGCTCTACAGAAGTTAATTCTTAAAAGATAAGTAATTAACCTCTAAACCCTAGGGGCCACCTTCTTATGAAGGTGGCCCCTAGGCTTATAATGGGGCTGTGAAGTGGTTTAGTAAGTCGGCGGTGATAATTTGAGTAATAATATAGTCCAGAGTAAAAGTCATAAATTTTTGCCGATTATGGCCCCACTGACTGCGGCATTGGCAATTATTGCTATAGCTCCATACACATTAATGGATTCAGTAAACCCAATAAAATTACTGATAGTAAGTACATTTGGATTCGGATATATATTAATTTTTGCTTTAAATTTTAGGCAGATAAAGAGTGAAAAAAATAATTTAATTTTATGGGCATCATTAAGTTTTATACTCCTAAGCATATTTGTAACCTTTACAACACAAAATGAACTTAGCCAGCAACTTTATGGAGTAGTTGGAAGGCAGACAGGGCTGGTCTTACACCTAGGGCTATTTGGCTTACTTATTGCTGGAAATTTATTTGCTTCACAATATTTACTCGTAAGAAGTGTAAGAATCTTTCAAGTAACCGGAGTAGTTATTAGTTTTTATGGATTAATTCAAATTTTTGATTTAGATCCACTTACCTGGTCTAGTAACGAAGGTTGGGTGGCGGCAACACTTGCAAACCCTAACTTCTTCTCATCATTTATGGGCATGTTGGTTTGTGTAACTCTGCCATACATAATTTCTAGTGAAAAAGTATCGAGTAAAGTTTTATACCTGTTTGCAGCGCTGATTAGCGTCTTTATTATTATAAAAACAAGTTCACAACAGGGAATAATTTTAGTGCTACTGGGTGTAGCAATAACCTTGTATTTTTATATTAAGAGTAAGAATTTGCCTAAAAGATGGCTCTGGTCATATGTAAGTGTGGCAGCTCTAGGATTTATGGTTTTATTACTTGATATCTTCCAGAAAGTTCCTTGGGAGCCGATTTTATATAAGGCCTCGGTAAGTGCTCGAGGTGATTATTGGCGAGCAGGTCTTGCTGTAATTGAGAAGCACCCATTAACTGGTGTGGGCTTTGATGGCCTACGGGAACAGTTTGGGTTGGTAAGGGAGCCGATCTCATTAACTCGAGGTGATCAATTAGATCTAGATGCAGCACATAACATCTATATTGATAAGGGTATTGCTGGTGGAGTACCGCTCTTAGTTTTATATCTAATAATAATAATCATTGTTGCGATTGCAGTTAAAAAATTAGCCTCAAATATGAGTTCATTTAAGCCAGAGTTTGTAGCGGTAATTTCTTGTTGGATTGCCTGGGCTGTGCAAGGGATTATTTCTATCGACAATGTTGGCTTAGCTAGCTGGGGATGGTATTTATCTGGCTTGATAACAGGTCTCGCTGCTGTTAGCGGTAGGTCAACTCAAGATGACGCAGAGCCAAGAGTAAAGATTAAATTCAACACTAAACCATATGTGGCAGGTGCGTTGGTTGGTGCAATTATTGCCTCTCCCTTAATCACTAGGGAGTATAGGTATGTTAAATCAATTGAAAGTGGTGATCCCAAAGCACTTCAGGCTGCAGCACTGCAATTCCCGCAAGATGTTTTCCGAATTGGTAAAGCTGCTGAGATTTTAAAGGAGTATAAAATCCAAACAGAGTCATTGTTTTTAGCCCAAGCAGGGGTGAAGAATTTTCCGGAAAGTTATGCCGCCTGGGCGGTTGTATATACAAGTCCTTGGGCATCAGAGGCAGAGCGGGCGCAAGCTAAGGAAAAATTATTTGAGTTAGATCCATACCGAGCTAAATTCCAAGGGTTAGTTCAATAATTTCAGCGTCTTAAAAATTTTCTTTTAATCAAGATCGGTATATTTCCAGTAAACAGTTGGTATTCAAATACCTATTTAAGTATATTTAATACATGAGTGATGATAGTTCTATTTCTTTCTTATCTTCAGATTTACTTAAAGAAGAGGCTATCCTCACTTTGCCCTCTTTATCTCTTTCAGATGCAGTTGAAATAGGTGAGATAGCTAAGTCACTTGGAGTGCAAAAATCCCTACCAATTGCAGTTGAGGTAAGGGTTGGTGATTGGATTGTTTATCACGCATCCCTGCCTGGCAGCTCACCAGAGAATGATTGGTGGATAGGACGCAAGGCCAGAGTTGTTAAATTAAAACAACACTCAACTATGTATGAAAGAGTGTTGGCGGAAGAGCAAGGAATTGATTGGCATAAAGAAAATAATGTGTTAGATGAGACCCATGCAATCCATGGGGGCGGCCTGCCTTTGATTACAAAAGATGATGGCTATGTTGGGGTGTTAATAATCAGTGGTCTGCCGCAGGTGGATGATCACCTACTAGGCGTTGAGGTATTAACTGAGTTTTTAGCACGCAAAGGTGAATTACTTTGAGTAATCAAGTTTGGGTTTGTGGTGAAGTATTAATTGATTTAATTCCAGATGGGGTAGAACGAAAAGCGGTAGTTGGTGGAGGCCCTGCAAACACTGCAAAGGCACTTGCAAAGCTTGGGATTGAAACTCAATTCATTGATGGAATCTCTACTGATATGTATGGGCAGATGGCACTGAAGCAATTACACCAAGATGGAGTATTACTTGATTACGTTAAGTTTTCAGATAAACCAACCTGTTTAGCAATTGTTTCGTTAAATAAAGCAGGCGGCGCCACCTATGAATTCTTAATCGATGGCACAGCTACCTTTGATTTCACACCAGAGTGGTTACCTAATTTACTTGAAGTAAAGCCATCCCTACTTCACATTGGCACATTAGTTACTGCAATCAAACCTGCCGCATCGGTATTACATGCATGGGCAAGTATTGTGAAAAATGTTGCACCGATTGTTTTTGATCCAAACATAAGACCTGCAGTAATGGCAGATCGCGCAGAGTATGTAAGGCAGGTGGAGCGATGGATTGGAATTTCATCGGCTGTAAAAGTATCTGATGATGATATTTACTGGTTATACCCAGATA
>Ga0209191_1002109_pt1 | contig 12545 bp, 13 predicted proteins | sample S_130626_EF_Meta_FD_187320 | JGI IMG/M metagenome (GOLD analysis project Ga0209191, IMG submission 187320) | Freshwater microbial communities from Lake Simoncouche, Canada to study carbon cycling - S_130626_EF_MetaG (SPAdes) (version 2) | ecosystem: Environmental > Aquatic > Freshwater > Lake ... | reverse complement strand
TGCTGCTATTTCAGCGTATGGTGGTGCCGGAGGATGGATTACTACTGCTGCTGCAGGACAATTTGGTGGCGGAGGTGGCGGCTGGTTTTCTGCAGGTGTTTCGAGTACAGGGGTTGGCGGAAGTCCTTTGGGTGGAACACCGGCTGCTGTGGGAACAGATTCTACTTTCGGCGGTGGCGGAGGCAGCAATAACACTGGGAGTCAATCTGGTGGTTCGAGTATCTATGGCGGCGGCGGTGGTTCGGGTCGTGGCGGTGGATCTTCAATATATGGCGGAGGGGGCGGCGCAACAACACCTACATATGTAGGTGGAACTTCAGTTTTTGGGGGTAATGGTGGTTCTTCTTCTGCAGGATTTACCCCTGCGGGCGGAGGCGGCGCTGCTACTACAGGCGGATTTGATGGTGCTCGTGGTGAAGTTCGTGTATTTGTTCAAAAGGTTACTTAAATGAAATTATCAACTTCAAATACTAATGCTAATATAGCAATTTATTCATCTAATGGCGTATTGTCGAATGCTGCATATATTGGTGCCAATTCTGTTATCATTCAAACAAATAACATCATATCAAATTCTGTTTTAGATATTGGTGACACTACAATAAACTCTACTGCAATCACTACACCTTCTTTGATTATAGGCGGAGGAATATTTTCAGGATCATTGAATGGTATTGTCGACGCTCAATTCTTTACCGCAAGCGGCACATGGTCAACCCCGCCAGGGTTGACCGGGAATGAAACTGTATTAATCATGGCATGGGGCGGCGGTGGGGGCGGATATACTGCAGGAACTGGTTCGGGTGCCGGCGGCGGCGGGGCTTGCGCTTTAGCAACTATGCCACTTAGTAGCCTGACTTCAACTTGTGCAGTGACTATAGGTGCAGGAGGAGCTAGAGGAGCTGTCGGGGGTGATACTACATTTGTTGTCAACACATCTTCAACTATGACTGCTTATGGCGGCGGCTTCGGTACTGGAGCCCAATCAGGCGGCGGCGGCGGATTGTTCAGCGCAGGTGCTAGTGGAGCTACTGCGCTAGGAGGCGATCCGCTAGGCGGAAATTCAACTGTGATTGATTCAACTTTTGGCGGGAGTTATGGCGGATCTACAGTATCCTATAGCATATTCGGCGGTGCAGGCGGCGGCGGCGGCTCGAGCGCAACGAACATAAACAAAACAATTTATGGCGGTGGGGGTGGTTCTGGTGGCTCCGGAGTTCAGGCTACTGCACCTGGTACAGTTTTTGGTGGACGTGGAGGAAACACATCAGTATCTGCATTAGCACCAGGTGGCGGCGGCAATTCTCTTTCTGGAAATACAGGTGGTCGCGGCGAAGTGAGAGTATGGATAATAGGATGACATATTTCAATTTTGATTTTACAATAGCAGATCTATCAGCAATATTAAAGAGTAATAAAGAAGTTACTGTATGGCATATTGCACTTACTAAAATACTTCCCAAGTATGAAATCACTACTAAGGAAAGAGTCGCTGCATTTATTGCACAAACAGCACATGAAAGTGCTGACTATACAACACTTCAAGAAAACCTAAACTATTCTGCAGCAGGTCTTGCGAAAACCTGGCCTAAGCGTTTCATCAGTGAACAAGCGGCAATGCCGTATAATCGTCAACCTGAAAAGATTGCAAACAAAGTTTATGCTGATCGTTTAGGTAATGGTAATGAAGCATCAGGTGATGGTTGGAAATACAAAGGTCGCGGCATCATTCAATTGACTGGCAAAGACAATTATACTGCTTTCGCAAAAACTATCAACAGAACTCTCGATGAAACTGTCACTTATCTAGGAACAAAAGAAGGTGCAGTTGAAAGCGCTTGCTGGTTCTGGACAACAAGAAAATTGAACGCTATTTGTGATACAAAAGATATTACGACTATGACAAAACTTATCAATGGCGGATTATTAGGTCTTGATGAACGTAAAGCAAAATATGATTTAGCTCTATCACTATTCAGCAAATAAGGAACTATCATGGCAAAAATAGATTGGATTAAAGAAAGATGGCGTCCTATGATGGGATGGCAATATATGCTTGTTTGTATATTTGATTTTATCGTTGCCCCCATTCTATGGAGTTTAATTCAAGTAGCAGGTAATGGGACTGTGAGCAATCAATGGCAACCCTTGACATTACAAGGCGGTGGATTCTATCACATTACTATGGCAACTGTCCTCGGAATTACTGCCTGGAGTCGCGGACAAGAGAAATTAGCAGGCGTTGATAAAGTACCGGAGACTAAATAATGTTAGCAATATTATCACCCATACTAGGAATATTCGGAAGTTTGCTCCCGAACATTGTTAAAATATTTGAACGCAAACAGGAACTAAAACATGACATTGAGATCGCCAAGTTACAAATGGATGCTGCAAAACAAGGCGCACAATTCCAACTGGATCTTGAAAATATTAAAGCTGATTCTGCAGAGGGAGAATCTCTTCGATCTCATGATTCTTCTATTGATGGCGGCAAGTTTGTCAACGCATTACGAGCTTTTGTTCGCCCCTTCATTACATACACTTTCTTCTTTCTTTTCTGCGCTGTGAAGATTGCAGCAGCATATGTTATGATACAGAATGGACAATCAATTCCTGAGATGTTAAAAGCAGTTTGGGATCTAGAAACTATGGCATTGTTCTCAACAATCATTGCATTCTGGTTCGGAAGCAGAACACTCGAGAAAATGGATAGCAGAGTTCGTAAAAAGAAGTAATATCGACTCCTTCATAAATAATCAATAAACACGGAGTCGAACATGGCAGTCCCTAACTCACGAAATACATTCAAAGAAACTTGTCTACGTAGATTAGGCAAGCCAGTCATTGAAATCAACGTTGATGATGATCAAGTTGATGATCGTATTGACGAGGCTCTTAGATATTACTGGGACTATCATTTTGATGGTAGTGACAAAATTTACTACAAACATCAAATTACTCAAACTGATATTGCAAACAAATATATCACGCTCCCAGATAATATTCTAGGAGTCGTGAGTATTTTCAATATTGGTGATGCCATGAGTATTGCGAATATATTCAACATCAGATACCAAATCGCATTGAATGATCTTTATACATTAACAAATGTTTCATTAGTCCCTTACTTTATGGCGATGCAACATATTGCGATGATCGAGGAATTGTTGGTAGGTAAAAAACCAATTAGATATAATCGTCATAAAAATATGCTTTATATTGATGCTGATTGGTCTTTAATTAATGTAAACACATTTATAATAGTTGAAGCATATCAGATAGTTGATCCTGATGTTTACACAGATGCATGGGGTGATCGTTGGTTACAGCAATATTCGACTGCATTAATTAAACGTCAGTGGGGTAATAACCTAAAGAAGTTTAATGGTATGCAAATGCCTGGCGGATTAACTTTCAATGGTCAAACGATTTACAACGAGGCAATTGAAGAAATTCAAGCTTTAGAAAAAGAAATGATTGGGTCTTACAGCCTTCCAGTCGCAGATATGATTGGCTGACACATGACTTATGAAGCATTTGTATATTGCTGGACTGATACAGCCAATAAAAAACTCTATGTGGGTTCACATAAGGGTAAAATTGACGATGGGTATATTTGTTCCAGTAAGATTATGAAAGAAGAATATATCAAAAGACCTAATGATTTTGTTCGTCAGATTGTAGCGACTGGAAATTATAAAGACATCCGAAATCTAGAATCTGCAATTTTAAAATCAGTTGATGCTAAAAAAGACAAATCATTTTACAATATGCATAATAGTGATGGCGATTTTTATCTGAAAAAACACAGTGATGCTTCAAAAAAGAAAATAAGTGAAGGCCATAAAGGAAAATTGCGTCCTGATTTATCTGTTAGAAATAAATTGGGAATGACTACTGAACAAAAAATAAAAATGGCAAATACTAAAAAATCTAAGGGTCAATATTTGACGGAAAATTGTCCTATGTTCGGAAAAAAACATACTGATAATACGAAAAAAATTCAATCTGAAATGAAAATCGGAGAAAAGAACCCGATGTTTGGCAAGACATTAAGTAATGAAACTAAAGCTAAAATGGCAATTGCTAAAAAAGCTTACTGGGCTAAACGAAAAGGATTGATTTAATGGCTACTTCTGTGTTTTTCAATAATTTTCAGAACTCCATGGAGCAGCAGCTACTTGAAGATCTGATTATTGAATCTATTCGTCTGTATGGTGAAAATATGTATTATCTTCCTCGCACACTAAACCATAAAGATGAACTATATGGCACTGATGACATTTCAAGCTATGACGAAGCAATTCTAGTTGAGTTGTATATCAAAAATGTTGATGGGTTTGGTGGTGACGGAAACTTCATGTCAAAGTTTGGTCTTGAAATTCGTGACCAAGTTACGTTCACAATTGCTAAGCGTGTATTTGATGAAGAAATTGGTGCAGGTCATGGTTTCTTAAGACCTCGTGAAGGTGATTGCATATATTTTCCGTTGAATAATAAAGTATTTCAAATCAAATATGTTGACAACAAACCAATCTATTATCAATTAGGTGCATTGCAAGTTTATGATTTGACATGTGAATTATTTGAATATAGCGGCGAAACTTTCAATACCGGAATCAGTCAAATTGATTCTATTCAAACTAATTTATCACTTGATCTATTTGACTATGGTATTCAAACTGAAACTGGCGGATTCATGTTGGCAACTGAAGATGGCAATTTAATCGTCAACGAAGATTTCAATATTGAAACCATTGATCCTACAGCAGATAATATAAACATTGAAACTGAAGCATTAAACTTTATGGACTTCACTGAACGTGATCCATTCTCAGAAAATGGAGTCTACTAATGTTCGGACACACATGGTATTTCAGCACAATGAGAAAGTATGTCATTTTATTTGGCACACTATTTAATGACATTCATATTACTAGAACTAATGCTACCGGCGCAACAGTTGATCTGCTGAAGGTTCCTTTGTCGTATTCGGCAAAAGAAAAGATGCTAGCAAGACTTGAGAACGATCCTGAAATTCAAAGACAAACTGCAATATTATTACCTCGTATGTCTTTTGAGATGACTGGTATATCATATGATCAAACTAGAAAACTAAATACATTAGGTCGTATTGTAGTAAAGGACACAACAAACCCTAATAAGTTGAAGTATCAATATAACCCAGTGCCTTATAACTTTGATTTTAAATTGTCTGTTTATGTTAAAAATGCAGAAGACGGCACAAAAATTCTAGAACAGATTTTGCCATTTTTTACTCCTGACTGGACTGCAACTATTGCATTGATCCCCGAGATGAATGTCAATATGGATATTCCGGTAATATTGAACAACGTGACAGTCGAAGATTCTTATGAAGGTAAATTTGAAGAACGCCGTGCTTTAATTTGGACCCTATCTTTCACAGTCAAAGGTTATATTTACGGACCTGTCAAAAAGAGTGCAGTCATTAAGTTTGCAAATACGACATTCTATATACCTGACAATAATATTACAGATATTGCAAAAGCTGCGGGGGTCAGTACACCCAATGATCGTGTTACTGTTGCTCCAGGACTTGATGCAAATGGTGATCCTACTAATAGTGCTGCTATAAGCATTGATAGAAATTTAATTTTAGCAAGTGATGATTTTGGATATGTAACTAATATATCCGGTGTTATATTATCGGAGTGATTTATGGCAAAAAAGCCTAAGGCTAATAACGACCCAATAAGCAATGCATTGGGTATGGCACCGATGCCTGAGAAACCTAAATTGGTTCTAGGTACTGTTGCTATTGATGATAATACAGATTACGAATATGCCCGTCAAAATATTTACGGAGTTATTGAAACAGGTGCAAACGCACTTGATCAATTAGCACAGGTTGCAGCACAAACACAACACCCCAGAGCATTTGAAGTTTTAGCTAATTTAGTTAAAACTATGGTTGAAGCAAATAAAGATCTTTTGAATTTGCGTAAAACTAAAATTGAGATTGAAAAAGCATCAGGTGAGAGCATGAATGATAGTATGGGCGGCAATAAAGTCCAGAACAATTTATTTGTAGGTTCTACAGCTGAATTGCAGAAATTCCTAAAGGATATGAAGAATGGCGGAAAAGATTGAAATAATTGATGATGTAAATTATAGTAACTTTCGAGGCTATAATGGAAACATCAATTTAAAACGTGCTGGTGTAGGTGTCGATTGGACACCTCACATGGTATCTGAATATATCCTATGTTCACAGGATCCTGTATATTTCGCTAAGAATTACATGAAGATTATACATGTTGATAAAGGCCTTGTCAACTTCGATTTGTATGATTATCAAGAAAAAATGATCCGATCAATGCAAGAAAATCGCTATACGGTTCTTGCAACTGCACGACAGATCGGAAAATCAACAACTACTTGTGCATACATCCTATGGTATATCATTTTTCATCCTGATAAAACAGTTGCATTGCTTGCAAACAAAGGCGATACAGCTAGAGAAATTTTAGGAAAAGTTCACCTTGCATATCAACATCTCCCTAAATGGTTGCAGCAAGGTGTTGTGGAATCAAACAAGGGGTCATTAGTTCTAGAAAATCAATCTCGTGTTATTGCGACATCAACATCCGCAGATTCTATTCGTGGTTTCTCGATTAACTTATTGTTTATTGACGAAGCAGCGTTTATTGAAAATTGGGATGAATTTTTCAACTCAACCTTCCCGACGATTTCTTCTGGTGAAACAACTAAGGTTGTTCTCGTGTCAACACCTAATGGTATGAACCACTTCTACAAGACGTGGGATTACGCGCTGCAAGGCAAAAATGAATACAACCCAATCAAGGTTATGTGGTATGATGTTCCAGGTCGTGATGAAGGTTGGAAAGAACGCACACTTGCTGCTATGTCGTTTGACTACGAGAAGTTTAGTCAAGAACATGAAGTTGAATTTTTGGGTTCGTCAGGCACACTTATTGCTGGCTGGAAATTAAAAGAACTCGTTGTGAAACCTGCATTAGTTGCTCGTAATGGGTTGTATCAATATAACGAGCCTATGCCTGGCAAGATTTATACAATTATTGCAGACGTTTCACACGGCAAAGGTCTCGACTATTCAGCATTTCATGTGATTGATATTAGCCAGATGCCATATAAACAAGTATGTGTATATCGAAATAATACTATCAGTCCTATCGAATATGCAGAAACTATTGCAAGGATTGCTAGAATCTATAATGACGCTGCTGTCCTTGTTGAAACAAATGACATAGGTGGTCAGGTTGTTGATGCAATACATAATGAATACGAATATGATAATATCCTATATACTGCTGCATCGGGTCGAGCAGGTAAACAAATTTCAAACGGATTTGGTCCAGGAACATCTGAAAGAGGTGTTCGAACAACTAAAGTGTTAAAATCAGTTGGTTGTTCTTTGTTAAAATTGTTGATTGAACAAAATCAATTGATTGTTCATGACTACAACACTATCCAGGAATTGACTACATTTGCTCGTAAGGGTAGTAGTTATGAAGCTGAAGCTGGATGTCATGATGACTTGGTTATGCCTTTAGTATTATTTGCATGGATGTCTGATCAAAATTATTTCAAAGAAATGACTGATATTAATACATTGATGAAATTGAGAGAAAAGACAGAAGCAGAATTGATGAGTGATTTATTACCTTTTGGTTTTATTGAGGATGGACGTGATGATGTAAATGTAAATGAACTGGGTGTCGATGTAAGCATGCCTTCATGGTTAAACATGAATGATGGCTGGGATTGAATCTGAAGCATTTATAAATAAAGAGAATATATCTCATCATAGAACTTTGAAAAAGGAGAATCCCTATGTCATTCCAAATAAGCCCGGGCATTAATGTCAGTGAAATTGATCTAACTACTATCGTTCCTGTTGTTTCGACAACTGATGGGGCTATCGGCGGCGTTTTTCGTTGGGGTCCTGTTGATCAGCGTGTTTTAGTAGATTCTGAAAATAGTTTGCTGTCTAACTACGGCAAGCCAACAAATCTAAATGCTGAAACCTGGTTGACTGCAGCTAGTTTCACTAATTATGGCATTCGTTTGCATGTATCTCGTGCTGCTAATACTGTCGGAACATCGCCAAAGGTATCTATTGCAAATATTGTTGCAGGATCTGCATCAGTAAATGTTAGCTCTACTGCAAACTTGTCAGCAGGTATGTATGTAATTTCTGTTGGTTCAAATGGCATTAAAATTGGCGCAAAAATTGATGCTATTACCAGTGCAACAGCATTTACACTTTCTGCGTCTTCTGATGCATTAGTTAATGTTAACAGCGGCACAATTCAATTCGCTACTAACACTGCATTCAGCGCGATTGCAAATACAGGATCTGTTGACAACTTAGCTGCACAAATCATAAAAAGCAGCACACATTTCCTTGATAAACCATCATCAGAATTTGATACTAATACCAACTTTGTTGCAAGATATCCAGGTGAAGTAGGAAATTCATTGAGAATTTCTGTCTGCGCCAATTCTGCAGGTTATCAATCTAATATCGCACTAACAGGTAATACTTACAAATTTGTAGGAACTGCAACTGATGGTGTGAACACAACAACTATTAACAGATTTACTACTTTGGTTGCTCCTAATGGTTCAAGAGTTGTTACAGTAACAATAACTGAAACATCTTCGAACGGTTCAATCGAAAGTGCTAATGCTACTGCACTTGCTGCAGCAACAACATTACAAAGTCAAATCAATGCCACTGATACTATTGTATTAGGTAAGGATACATTTAAAGTAATTACAGCAAATCCGGTCACCATTGGGTTGACGCCATCTTCAAACAACACTAATGCAACAGCGACTTTCAGTTTTGTGCTAAATTCTAAAATTGTCAAAGATGCAACCGGCGTAACTCTTGAGTCAAATTCTGCTGTAGTTGCGAATAATACTATCCAGCGCGGATGGGAGTTCAAAGGTTCATTTGATGCCGCGCCAGGAAAATCAAGCTATCAATCTAGCTTCGGAAATACTTCTGTAAATTCAGATGAAATGCACATTGTTGTTGTTGATGATGGGGGCAAGTTTACTGGTGTTCCTGGTACTATTCTAGAAACATATCGTGGCGTTTCTCGTGCAACTGATGCTAAAACAGTTGATGGCGGACAAAATTATTATAAAAATGTAATCAATGACAATTCAGAATACATTTATGCAATCAATAACATGGGTGGTGCTACGACAGCAACAGCTACACTATTGGTAAATTCTACACTTGATGTATATCAGAAAACATTTGTTCAAGGCAGAGATGGTGCTGATGAATCTGATATATCACCTGTCGAACTTTATGACGCATATGCACAGTTTGCATCGCCAACAGATGTTGATGTGTCACTTATTATGACAGGAAAACTACCTACAGGTACTAGCGCACAACTTGCGAATTACTTAATCAACATGGCTGAAAATCGCAAAGATTGTGTAGTTTTCATTTCACCGTCTAAAGAAGATGTTGTAGGTAAATCAGGTAGCGCAGCTGCTGATGCTATTGTCGCAACAAGAAATCTGATCGACCCATCGTCATATGCCTTCATGGATTCTGGTTATAAATACATGTATGATCGCTACAATGATGTATATCGTTGGGTGCCATTAAATGGTGACATTGCAGGTCTATGCGCTAGAGCAGACGTTACAAATGATTCTTGGTGGTCACCAGCAGGACCTTCTCGTGGTCAAATCAAAAATCTAATTCGTTTAGCATATAATCCATCAGTTTCAGAGCGTGGCACATTGTATACTAACGGAGTAAATCCAGTGGTTTCATTCCCGGGTCAAGGAACACTCCTATATGGTGATAAAACCTTGCTAGGTGTTGCGTCTGCATTTGATCGTATCAATGTTCGTCGTCTGTTTATTCTTCTTGAAAAAGCAATCGCTCGTGCATCAAAGAGCACATTGTTCGAGTTCAACGATGCGTTTACTCGTTCACAGTTCAAAAATCTTGTGAATCCATATTTGCGTGACATTCAAGGTCGTCGTGGTATCACTGATTTCTTGGTTGTTTGTGATGAAACAAACAATACACCAGAAGTTATTGACCGCAATGAATTTGTTGGCGATATATACATTAAACCTGCACGTTCAATCAATTACATTCAATTGAATTTCGTTGCTGTAAGAACTGGCGTTGCCTTCTCCGAAGTCGTCGGACAATTCTAATAAATAAACGAAAGAATAGGAGAATAAAATGGCATTTAATATCAACACATTTAGATCACAGGGTCTAGTAGGGGGCGGCGCTCGTCCGTCCCTATTCGACATAGAAATTGCAGGATACCCAGGACTTGAAAAGCTAAGATTTGTTGCAAGATCATCTCAGATTCCTGCAATGTCAATCGGTTCAATTGATGTTCCTTACTTCGGCAGAAAAATCAAATTAGCGGGTGATAGAACATTCGCTGATTGGTCGATCACAGTAATGAATGATGAAGATTTCAAAATTCGTGCTAGATTCGAAGAATGGTCAAACAAGATGAACACATTGATCTCAAACGTCAATGCTGCAGGAAGTAGCCCAGCTGACTACAAGTGCACTGCAATTGTTCGTCAGTATTCTAAGGCAGGTAAATCAGGTGATACATCTAGTAAACCAATCAGATCATATCGTTTCGTAGGTATATTCCCAACTCAAATTGATGCAATTAATCTTGATTGGGATACTGTAAATTCGATTGAAACATTTGATGTTACTTTCTCATATGACTGGTGGGAACCAGTTGCTGATGAAAATAGCACCGGCGCGGTAAATTACGATACAACTATTATCGGAAATGGCTTCAATAAATAAGTTTTTATTCTAGTCTCTGATATGAACTACTAAATTTTGTTTATATGAGGGGCTATCGTAATTGGTAGCCCCTATTATTTTGAAGGAAAATATATGGCATCTCTATTCGGTTTTGAAATCAAACGCAAGCAAGATACGGAAAACTTGCCTTCCTTTACTCCTGAGTATAAGGACGATGGCGCTGTAGTCGTTGCAGCGGGCGGTCAATATGGAACATATATCGACCTAGATGGAACTATCAAAACAGAAGCAGAACTTGTTTCCAAATATCGTGAAATGGCACTGCAACCTGAAGTCGACCAAGCAATTGATGACATTGTTAACGATGCTATTGTCACAGAAGACAAAGTAAAAACTGTAGAGATAATTCTTGATGATGTAAAGATTGCAAATAATGTCAAAAAAGCTATATCAAATGAATTTGACAACATTCTACATCTTCTAGATTTCAAAAAGCATTCATATGACATTTTCAGAAAATGGTATGTCGATGGTCGTCTATATTATCATGTAATCATTGATGATCAAAAAATTCAAGATGGTATCAAAGAAATTCGTTACATTGATCCGCGTAAAATTCGCAAGATCAGAGAAGTAGCAAAATCAAGAAACAAAATTGATCCTAATGCCACAACTATTCAAAAAACAACTGCAGAATATTATGTGTATAATGACAAAGGATTCCAAGCACGGGCAGGAGCTCAGGCTGCAATGGGTTCATCTAGCGGTTTGCGTATTGCTAAAGATTCAATCGTATATGTCACTTCTGGTTTAACTGATCGTGACGGGACTATGGTCCTGTCTTATATGCACAAAGCAATCAAACCTATGAACCAACTTCGTGCATTAGAAGATGCTACGTTGATTTATCGTTTGACTCGCGCTCCAGAACGTCTGATTTTCTATGTTGATGTTGGTAATCTGCCAAAAATGAAGGCAGAACAATATCTTCGTGACATGATGACTAAATACAAAACCAAATTGGTTTATGACCAAGCAACTGGCGAAGTTCGTGATGATCGTAAATTCATGACTATGACTGAAAACTATTGGTTGCCTCGTCGTGAAGGTGCTCGCGGTACTGAAATTACAACACTTCCTGCAGGTCAAAATCTTGGCGAGATGGAAGATGTAAAATACTTCCAGCGCAGATTGTTTAGATCACTAAACGTTCCTTTCAACAGAATTGAACCTGATGCTATGAACTCATTGGGTCGTTCATCTGAAATTACTCGTGAAGAAGTTAAGTTTGCAAGATTCGTTGATCGGTTACGTTTGCGTTTTTCAGAATTGTTTATGGGATGCCTTGAGAAGCAATTGATCCTAAAGAAAATCATGACACCTGAAGATTGGGATGAATTTTCAAAGGATTTTACATTTAAATATGCCCGTGATAGTTTCTTTGCAGAATCAAAAGAGCTTGAAATTTTAGGTGATCGTCTAAGTGCACTAAATAATATCGTGCCTTATGCTGGTAAATATTATTCAAATGAATGGATTCGTAAAAACGTTCTACGTCAATCAGAAGATGAGATGGAATTGATTGATGGAGAAATTGCCGCAGAAGCTATTAACCCACAATATGCTGATCCTAATGCAGAACAAAATCAGGGTGGGGCGCCGCAAGATCAAACACAAGCAGGTCCTCCTGTACCACAGCCCGCTGAAGCACAACAATAAGGAGTTA
>Ga0209191_1002108_pt1 | contig 12545 bp, 29 predicted proteins | sample S_130626_EF_Meta_FD_187320 | JGI IMG/M metagenome (GOLD analysis project Ga0209191, IMG submission 187320) | Freshwater microbial communities from Lake Simoncouche, Canada to study carbon cycling - S_130626_EF_MetaG (SPAdes) (version 2) | ecosystem: Environmental > Aquatic > Freshwater > Lake ... | reverse complement strand
TTTTGTTTTATAAATTCTTTTTTTGTTTCTAAAAATTCAAGTATAATACATCTTAATATTTTACTTGTATTGAAATTATTTGATTTGCAATAATATATAAAATTATTATAGTCATTTTCTTTAATCCTAAAATGAAATCTTTTATCTTTTGCATATCCTTTTGGTAGTTTTGTTTTTGCCATAATAGTTTTATCTTGTTAAGTAATCAATCCAACATTTTGCTGAAGTTAAATTATCGTGTGTACTATTGTCTAATTGTACTATGTAAGTGTGTTTATTTAATACAATTATGTAGCTACCATTATAATATATCTTAAACGGTTTTTTCATACACTTCTGTTTTAAAGTTTGCATAAACACAATAACAAAAAGTTGGAAATGGCATTGCCTTTCTATCTTTCATTTTTATCTTTTTATACATAAACTCCAGTTTTTCTAAATATTCGCCCACAAAGTCCGTAAATTCAACACCAATAACGTGAATATAACTATCCTTTACGTTTTTAATTGTTTCCATTTTCTAATAAATTTTTAGTGTTAAGTAATTGAGTGAGAAACTCTATTTGGTGCGTGTAATAATCAATACTATCTTTTATTAGTATGTTTATTTCCATTTGCATATTAAAGGGTAAATTATCTTGTGTCAAATGATAATCTTCATTAAGTCCCTTTAATTTTATTCCTACAATATCTTTGTAGGACTTTACTTTTTGTAAATACTTTTTTTTGCACTGGTACAACTCAATGTCCATTACAATAGATTGCCTTTCGGTTACTTTGTTTTCTTTCATAAAATTTGTTTTGTAAATTAATAAAATACACTTTTTGAATAGAAGTGTTAAACTATTTAACCAACCAATTTATTTAGTTAAAATAATTTCTATTTCTAAATCTTTATCAATATGATTATTGATATTTTGTTTTGAAACTAAATTTTTTGCTATGTACCAATTATTTTTTTGGTCAAATTCAAATGTTATTTCGTTATTCAAAAAAAATAACATTTTATCCAATGCGTAAGTACCCTGTAATTTAATCCAGTTTGAAGTAATGGAAACTGAATAAAAGTAATCAAAATTAATGTGATTACTTAATGCTTGTAAAATCTTAAATTTGTTTTTCATAAAATAGTTTTTTGTTTTGTGATACAAATATATATGAAACTATTTCATACAAACAAATAAAATTTGTTAAAATAAAAAAAAATGCTGCAAATTAGGTTATAAATAAAAAAACCCCTATAAATAGGGGTACACTTGAAAAACAAACAAACACTATGAAAAACCCTTAATACTTGCTAAAATTAACCCGAACAATATAATTGTACCCATTGAAGCGAAACCAGTATTATTTTGACTGGCATTTACATTTATTTTTGCAATGGTATCCTTTAATCCATTATATACACTTGTTAACTCATTTGCGTAAGTAGGCGAAGTTGCATATCCAGCCTTTTGTAATTCAATAAATTGTCCTTGTGGTGTTGTTGCTAAAAAAACTTTTTTATATCTTGGATAACCTTTTAAAAAATCTATCCAACCTTGAAAACCATTTTCAATACTTGAATAAACTCTAAATAAACTACCCAATGCAGCACCATCACTTAATGCCAATATTCTATTTGCATATTGTTTATTAGTACCATTTATCCAGTAACTCGTACCATTTGCATTATATTCTTTTGTACGCATTGATACAACTTTACCACTCCAATAATTGCCACTCTTTAAGCCAAAAAAATTATTGTACTTTTCTGCTAATTGAGAAAGATTATATCCACTTTCTAAAATTAATTGTGTAATCAAAGTTTCAGGCAGTAAGCCAGTACCCTTTGTTACATTATAAGCTGGTGGATAATATTTATTTAAAAAACTACTTTTTGTCATTTGAAAAATCTTTAGCAAATATTAAACCTACACCAGTAATAATACCAGTAACACCAGTTGCAATATCTCCTTTCAAAATAGTTGCAATGCCAATAAATAAACCACCAAAACCAGCCAATGTTGTTTTTAATGCACCTTTCTTAAACATACTATTTTTCTTTTAATTTTTTATAAAAATCTTTTCCCACCATACCAGCAACACCACAAAGAAATGCAGTTAATAAACTTTGTACAATATCTAAACCACTTATACTTGTTATAGTACCAACAAAGCCACCCAATGTGCCAAAAATAATATTTTCTTTATTCTGCATTTTGTTGTAATGATTGATATGCCTGTAATATTGCTGCTATATCTTGCATGGATTCAAATGTTCCTTTTGCCAATGCTTTATCTATAGCTGCTTTAATAATTTGTAATGCTTGTTTTTTTTCCATTTGTTTTGTATTAATGTACTATTCGTAATTGGTCACCTGCTTCTAATATACTATTATGCCTATATAAATCTCCTACAGATAATCCATTTGCTATTGCATCTGCATTATTAGTAAATACAGGAATATTTATTAAATTATATTTTTGTATATAATTTCCTTCTGCACCCATTGTATTACTTATTGTAAATGCAGCAGAATAAGTATTGCCTGTATCATTATTAAAATAATTACATCTTATTTGTGTTAAAACATTATACAAAGCAGTAAACATATAATAACTGTTGTTATCGTCCCAATCTGCATAATATTCATTTGTTGCAATATTATATGTAGAAGCATTATGTGTAATAGCTACAAAATTATTACTATCTGATTGAACAACAGTGTTAAATATTGAACTATCTGTAATTTCGATATAAGTATTATATCCATCTTCATCGTCATTTAAACCCAATATTATACTTCCTATTTCAAAATTAAAATTCCAACCTGTTCCTGTTGTGAAATTTAAAGAATAATCAGAAATATCTATTGTAGTATTTTTTGTTAATTCTCCACCTAATTCTACAGGACCATAATCAGTATTTAATCCATTTTGTGCACCCGTAAATGCACTGCCTCCTCCTCCAATAATTTGCCAATCAGGTAATTCTATTAATGCATTATATCTATACATTATTAATGTATCAACATCAATAAATATTGTTCCCTCTGCTGCCTGTGTAGGTCTATTAGCTAATGTATTAGCCTGTAATCCTGCACTCCTGCCAAAATTGTTTGCACTATTATTTATACCAAAATCTGCCATAATTAATCAATATAATTTTTCTTAACAATAATAGCATTGTTATTTCCCTCTCCAGTAAATGTAATTAAAAATTGTTTTACACAAATTTCATTTTCATTACCAGTTATTGTAAATGTTTGTCCGTTTGCCAAAGGTATTGATTGTTCTATTAATAATGTTGAAGTACCAGCATTATAAAAAGTAATTGAGTTGCAATTACTTTGCACAAATTGTGTGTTAGAATATTGCAAAACATTAGTTTCGTATTTTTGTAAATGTTTCATATAAAGGTTGAAAATAAATTAATAAACGGTTGGAAATCCACCCATTGTTCTTGGTGCTAAACTATTATCCAATGCTGAATTATCTAATTGTGGTGGACTTGGCATTGTTTTATCTTGTTTGCTTTTCCACCATAAATAATATAATGCGTAAGCCACTAATATAATTGGTAAAGTTTTTTTCATTTTGTTTGTTTTAAATTATTGTCATTACATCTTCACGCAACCAACCAGTCCATCGTACATTGCCACCAACATTTTCTCCACTTGGACTAATTTCACCAACTGGAAACAACTCTTGCATTAAATACCAAGTGCCGTCATTTGCAACTTGTGTTTTAACAAATTTTAATTCCGTTTCAGTTTGAAACGTTTTTAAAATTCTATTATTAGTACCAGCACCAGTACGCATATTTGCACCAACTTTAGCTTTATATTTTTTTGTGCCAGTTGTTGTTGTTGCACCAGCTTTATTTTTAAAAATAAAATATAATGCAACACCAATTAATGCTATAATTCCAAATTTATTTTTTTTCATTTATACTCTTTATAGATTGTATAATACTTGGCAATAATGTTACTCCTACATAACCAATTAAAATAATTGGTGCATATTTTTTAATATTATTCCATAATGTTGCTAATTCAGTGCCAGTACCTAAATTAGTATTCATATTATCAATTATTTGCTGAACGTATGTACTAACACCAGTAAAATCTATTCCTTGCCTTTTCCAAGTTGGTACACTTGGAAATAACAATTTATTTGCTTCTGCATAATCAACATAACGTGGATTTCTAAAATTTTGCCAATCTTGTAATGTTGGATAAAATGCTAAAAATAAATTATTGTTTCGTACTATCCAACTATCAAATATACCTACATAACCACCAGCAACAGTTTTTCTAATATTTTGCAAACCAACTTGCCCTTGCACAAATTCATAAATTTTTACGGGACTATTACTCCACGCATATTTATCAAATAAATCTCCTACTGGTGTTGCTGCCATTTTATTTTCTTAACATTGAAAGTAAAAAATTAAATTGTCCGTTATTGGTTACTGCCATTTCACTCAATTTAATTAAATCATCTCCTAAACATTCATCGTGTTGTTTCAATATATTTATTGCTAACAATATTTTTTCATCTTGTTCTTCAGGTATTCCAGCAAGTGCCATTTGATTACTCATTTTTGGTGCTAAAATTTTACCTAAAAAGTTTGTTACTATTCCAGCCATTGCACTTTGTATTTGTTCGTTTTGTAATAAAGTTTCTACATAACCAGCAATGCCTTTTGGTTGTTCAACTTCTTCTTCAACATCTTCTTCTTCTATTGCATTTAATCTGCTTTCTATTCCAGTTAGTTTTTCTAAAATAGCATTGCTTGAATTGTTTTGTTGATATGGTTGATATGGTTGATATTGTGGCAATTCTACTGGACGAAAAGTAAAACTTGCAATAGTTTCGCTTTTATCAGTAACATAACCACTCTTTTCTTTTTTTGGGTGCAACTTTAAAATAAGTACATCATTATACCCATTTTGTTCTGCTGCCGTAATATTTTCACTTAACTTTTGTACTGCCACGTCCATATCATCAGCACTATTTTGAAATAGTATTGTTTTTTTCGTGTCCCATACTGAAAAGTAAGGGTGTTCTGCATTCGTTTCAAACCAATGCAGAACACTATTAACCCCAACTCCTAATGCTTTATTAATTGCCATTATTTTTAATAGTTTACATCATAATAAACACCAATGCTATATACTACATTTGTAGTAGTCAATGAACTTGGTAAACTTACGAATGATTTCGTCCAACTGATATTTTCTAAATTACATAACAAAGGTTGCAACGAAGTAAACGGTGCTGATGCCCCACCAGTTTGCAACGCATTTAAAGATACAACTGGTATGTTGTATAATATTTGCAAATCACCTTGATATATAGTTAAAAAACTTTTTTGCATATCTGCCGTTGTAACTAAATTACTCCCAGTTAAAGGACTTTTGCTTATTATATCAGTATTGTAAAAAACTATTGATTGTATTTTTACTGGATACCCGTTACGCCCAGTCAAGTTCGGTAAATCTTGAAAAAAAAACTTTGTCAAGGTACTACCATTTGGCACTTGAATTTCAACTGCCTCAAACCTACTCGCTTTAAATTGCATAATATATTTTTTAAAAATTAAAAAAGTGCTTTTGTAGTATTTAGGCACAAAAGCATAAAAGCCAATATAATTAACGTACTGAAGTAGCGTTTTGGATTAAGATACCTCTAAACAATACAACGATAGCTGGATTACTTGCCGTCAATGTTGATACTGCTGCTGGTAAATTAATGTTACAAACGATATTTGCAGCACCATTCAAAATTATACTTGGTTCACAAGGATAAAAACCGTTTTCACTTGCATCATTTTGGTCATTATTGAAAACTGCTGGACTTGTTGTACTTGCTACGTTAAAGTTAGTATTTTGTTGAGTTTGTCCCACCCACAAATGTCTATAAACGTCCCAACTTGGCAATACTTGTTCATTGTTAATAGTAATTGATAATGCACCATTATACAAAGCATTGTATGGATTATTTGCCGCTGCACCAAAAGTTACTGGGTTAGGGTAAGTGTATAAACGTCCAACACCACTTGTGGCACTTGCGTCAGTTAAGAAAATACCAATTTGAGAAACTACAAATAAATCTTGTAAGTTTAATAAACGATTGTTAACACGTTGTGTTGCACTTGTTTGTGAACTAACGATTAAAGGAAAATTGTATTGTGCAGTTGTTGTTGTTACTGCTGCCTCACTACGAATGTAAGATTGTGTACATTTAGCTGATTGTAAACCATAACCTTGACTTGCTGCCAATGCCCTTGCGTTTTCAAACACCATTCTTGCACCTATTTGATTTGCCATTTTTTTTGTTTTTAATTTTAAATAATTCTTTTGTTAAAGGTAGAAAATAAATGTAATTAATACCCTCCAGCCATATACATTCCAGCAACTGGTGGTGGATTGTTTTCTAATGAACTTCTTTCATCAATAGCACCTACCATTGGTGTAGCCCTTAAAGGAAACCCCATTTCACCAATGCCAGAAATACCAGCTGCACTTGCAACTAATTTACTTGCAGCTACAACTTTCATTCCAGTTGCTAACCCTTTAGTAAATGCAGATTTTTGTGGTAATACAAAACCAACTACTACTGGTATTGCATTTGAAATTAAATCTTGAGTGCTTTCATCTAATGGTTTTGTCATTTTGCCTAATGCAGTTTTTACGGCACTTGATACATAAGTTGCAGCAATACCACCAGCAACATTATAAGCTAAATCCATTAGCCCACTTTTGTTTATAGCACCCATTTTACGTGAACGTCTACGTGGAGAACGTTTTACGCTTTTTCTTCTTCTTGCCATTTTTTTTTGTTTTTAAATTATGAAAAAATTTTTATAAATGTTTTTTTAATTCTCTAATATGTGTTTTTTGTTCACTAATTAGTTTTTTTAATTTAGAGATTTCTAAATTAAATTTCTTTTTATCTTTTGTAGGTATTAAATGTTTTGAATTTTCAAATTTAGTCATCATATATTCCATATGATGTAAATTTTTTAATTCTTTTGTAAATTTATCTAATGCAGTATTATTTACAGCACCAATTCCTAATAATTTTCCTTTATCACTTCTATTTTCTCTGCTTTCGTAATAAGTAGTACCCCAAGAAGTTGTTCGTTTGCCTGGCTTTTTTGCTTGGTGTAATTTATCATAAAATATATTACTTGTACCAGTTTGTTTGATTGTTTTTTTAACTGCTGCTTTTCTTTTTGGTGCTGCTTTTTTAACTGCTGCTTTTCTTTTTGGTGCTGCTTTTTTAACTGTTGCTTTTCTTTTTGGTGCTGCTTTTTTAACTGCTGCTTTTCTTTTTGGTGCTGCTTTCTTTTTAGCCATAATTGTAATTGGTTGCTTTTTAATTGTTTCAGTTTTTCCAGCATTATAATCTTTAACTTCTTTTTGCATTAAAGCCATAAATTTATTAATTCTGCTTTTTACACTTGTCCAATCTTTAATACTTTCATTGCTATTTCTATTCGCATAATTTAAAAAAGCATTTGTATTATCATTTCCACTTCCTTTACCAGTTAATATTGTAATTGTACTTCCAGTTTTAGTATCTTCAACAATGGCACTAACATTATTGTAAATATCAAATTGATTTGTTATTTTAAATGGTATATCTAAAAATTTTCCACTAAAACCAATAGGCAATGCACCAACTTTTTTCTTTGATACATTAACTTTTTTTGTTTTAGTTGATTTACTGCCGTAAACGTGTGCAAATGCTTGTTTTAAAGTACAATTAGTTTTCTTACGATATTCTATTGCCTTTATAAAATTTGCTTTTGCCGTTTTTTGTGCTGCCGTCATATATTATGCGTTTGAATTATCTTCTTTACCAGTGTTTGCATTATCTTGTATTGTTTCATCTAAAACAATATCTTCAATTTTTTTCTTTGCCATATTATATTACTTTAGGTGTTGTTCTACGAATACCAGCCATACTTAATTCATCTGGTGGTGTTGGTTTTTTTGGTGAAAAAAATCCGTCATCATTACCAACAACATCACTTGCAAGAATAAAAGGTGCTGCTGGTGGAAAAAAAGCTGCCGCAACGTGTATTAATTTGTCAAAAAAACTACCTTTCCTAAATAATCTACCAACTTGTGCATTAGGTTGTTTATTATGCCTCATATTTCTATACATATTTATTTCTTTTTACTTTTTAAGAAAAACCATACACCAGCACCAATTAATCCTAATAAGGCAAATGTACTAATTCCAGCTTGTGTAGTACCACTACCAGTACCACCACCACCACCACCAGTACCACCTTGTGGAAAAGTTAATTTAATTGTTCTGCCTTCACTTTTTCCATATTCTAAATAATGTTGTAATATACTATTATCCCAACTTTTTGCAACATCTGGATATCTACTTCTATAATCGTCTATTGTTTCTTTTGTTACACTTGGATTATCAAACCAATACCTACCCTCTTTCCAACCATTTTGTTGATAATGCGCCCACGCTGGATATCCAGCTGCTGCAACATCTGGATACATTTCCAAATATTTTTGTTCTGCATAAGGTGTATCTGCCTCACCTTTTTTTGCACCAAACCATTTTTGTAATAGGTCTGTAACTTTTTTTACATCTTCTGGATTAAATTGTTCTTCTTTTGTATTATTTGGGGGTGTTTCTCCCATATAATTCAAAAATTTTCTTGAATTGCACATTGTTGATTTATCGTAACCAACTTGTTTTTTACCTATTGAAGTCCAATCTAACCCAGCAATTTTTGGTACTCCACTAATTTGTACTAATGCCATATTTTTATCTTTAAATTTTGTTGGAGTTTTACTCCTATCATTAAAATAATCTAAAACACAATCACACCAATATTCTTTTCCATTATCATTAAACACTACAAAAACGTGTCCAATTTCTTTGCCGTCATATCCAGCAAACCTAAAACTAATATTATTTTTTAATTTATACTTTCTAATATAAGCAGAAAGTATGCCCATAAAAAATAAACTATATGATTTGCAATCGCACCCTTTTGTTTTTCCAGTTGCTATAATACTGCTTGGACTTCTTAATGTCTGATTTTTTGTACTTTCAACTATATAAATACAATTTTTTTTTAAAAAATCAAATACATTTTTTGCTGTTTCAATTATATCATCATCTTCAAAATAAGGCAATATTTTATCATATTCTGATGCATATTTTTTTGAAGTTCCAACAATACCATTTATAATATCTCCAGTTGTTTGTTCTTCTACAACTACAACTTTCTTATTATTAAAAGGTTGTAATTTTTGTAATAATAAATTGGCACTTACCACACTAATTTAATTTATATGTATAATCAATCGGAAAATTTAAATTTATTGCATTTGCATTTCCTATAAATCTAATATTTCCATTTCTATTTGTTATTAATAAAATTAAATTATTAGCTACACCCATTATACCCAAATTTACATCAAATATTTGATATGTTGTTGTATTTGCCAATATATTTATATTATTACCAGTTAAATTTCCTATAAAATATTTTTTTTTAGTAACATCAACAAAATATAATTTGCCGTTTAAATCTTTAATTAATGCATTTTGATTTGTTTTATTAATAATACCAATAGTAATTTCTATTATTTGTTGAGTAAATGAAAAGTTTAATCTAATCTTTTTAATTATAAAATCCAACTTTTTTGTTAATGTAAATTTACCATAAACAAATAAACCAACAATCAATAATCCAACTGGTACAATTAATTTCTTAAACATAAGGCAAATTTACTAAAAATTTCAAATTTTAGTTTAATGTGGAAAAGATGTTATTAAGAAAGTGTGTGTTTTTAAACTTTTAGTTTTAATAATAATTATTTTTGCGGGTGTATAGCACCCAGCAAAAATAATTTTAAACCACTTTCTTAAACCATTTAAACCAGTTTAAAATTAAAAAAATACATTTATTTTCTACCTTTAATATAATATGGTACAACCTTATAAAATAATATATACTAATTGCACAAACATTCCATTTTGTTTTCACGTTGCCGTTACTTGTATGTATAATGGTAGAATTTTTGTATTTCACAATACACCCTCATTAAAAAATAAATTTGGTGGCAATGTTGTTTGTCAACCTATTGAAGATTTTTTGAAAGATAGGAAAATAAATAAAAGTGAAGATTGCAAAATTACTTTAAATAATATTTTGCAAAATTTTGATGAAGTAAAATATAAAAAATGGAATGGTTATGACTTTAATTGCGAAACGTATGTTAACCAATTATTGTATAATTATAATGGCACAACACAATTAGAAAATCTTTGTAATATTGCATTAATAACGGTGTGTTTATTATAAATAAACTCTCTTAATGAACTTTTGCGCACTTGCTGGGTATTCATACATATTAAAGTAAATACAACCCTTATTTCGCACAAAATCAGCAAATTTTTTTTCGTTAAAAATCTTTCTATACTTTAATGGAGTTTTGTTTTGTTCTACTGGATAAAAACAAATTGCGTTAAATAGTTTTCTTGTATTCATTTTGTTTATTTTTTTTAAGCCAATGATATAAAGTCCTTTCAGTAATGCCTAATAAAGTTGCTGCTGCTTTTATTGTAGTTGATATTTGCAATGCTTTATTAATTAATAAATCAGTATTAAATTTTAAGTTTAAATTTTCTTGCATAAAATTTTGTTTGTAATATTAATTGCCTATATTTGCAATAGAAAATAAATGAATTCTCTAAAATAGGATTTGTTTTGTAGCTTAACCAGTAGTAATACTGGTTATTCTTTTTTATGCCACATTATAAATTTTATCTCGTTTAAAAATTATTTTGTCTGCTATCCACTTTTTTACTATGCCCTTTGCTTGGTTTGTACCAACTCCCAAACTTTCTTTTAAATATTGCACCATATTTTCATAAGTATCGCCACTACCACACAACACACTTAATGCACATTTTTTGTGTTCTAATGTAGTCCAATCGTTAATAGTATGTTTTTTATTTTGACTTACACTAACTGACTGCCACCCATTGTTATACATTAATTGTATTGGTGTAAAATCTATATCACTCCTTAAAAATGTGGCACTCATATCAAAAGTGTTTGTTTCTTTATTTTTTTCAATCTTTAATGTACTTTGTGCATATCTATCCGACTGGCTACCAAAATGTCCGAGTGTGTTTAAATCTTTTTTGCCTAAATGCAAAACACCTAATATCAAAATATTGTATTGCTTTGTTATTCGCTTTATCCATTGTATTAACTCCCTACTTTCTTTTACATCATTGTAATCGGTTAAACAATCTAAAATGCCGTCAATAATTATTACACTGGTATCAGTATTTGCAATTAAAAAAGTTTCTATTAAAATTAAAATTTCGTTGGGATTATCTTCACGCAATGCATATGCGTTAAATGTTTCGGGTAAAACATCAGTATTAAGGAAATATTTTATTTTGTTGATTTGCCTATAAAAATCGTACTCACTACTTTCAGTATCAAAGTAAACAACTCTTTTTCTATCTTTCGGAGTAATTACTTTAATACCAAAAATATCATTGTGAGTGAATGCACTTGCACAAGTAATTGCCATAAAATTTGACTTACCACTTTTAGGTATTCCCGAATAGATAACAAAACTGGATAAGCACCCAATTATTTTATCTTGTATTGACAAAATAACTTGTTCCTCTGCTGGTTGGTAGTCATTTTTATATGCCCTTAATGTAAGTTTCTCAACACTTGAATTAATTAGTTGATTGCTTAACATTATTGTATTATTTGCAAATTACTTTCTTTTGTTTCTAAAATTTCAGTTTTAAATTTTTCTATCTCATCAATAAATTGTGCTGCCATAATAATACATTCTTTTAATGTATCATTAGTATCATTATGGGTATATAATTTTAATGCAATTAACTCAATTCTTGCAAGTCCATTTGGTATAAATTGTATTTGGTTGAAATTATCTTGAATTGGTACACTGGTATAAGCATTTTGAAAATAGGTGTTGTATTTTTTATTCATTTGTTTTGTTTTTAATTTTTATAAAATTGGTTGTGGTATAATTTTTATTTTTTCTTTTTTCAAAACTGGTAAATGTCTATTTATATGATATTCAAAATGTCTAATCCACTTTATTTGAGTTGTATATCGCAGTTTTTCAAATCTAACTTCGTAATAATAAAAAGTTTTACTATTCCAAAAATGTTTAATTGATAAAGGACTTATTTCAAGTTGTTCTATAAATAAAATTTTTGCTTCATCATATTTTGGTACATATAAAACATATTCCCCGTTTTTGTGTCTAATTTTTGCAAGTTTCATTTGTTTTGTTTTATAAATTCTTTTTTTGTTTCTAAAAATTCAAGTATAATACATCTTAATATTTTACTTGTATTGAAATTATTTGATTTGCAATAATATATAAAATTATTATAATCATTTTCTTTAATCCTAAAATGAAATCTTTTATCTTTTGCATATCCTTTTGGTAGTTTTGTTTTTGCCATAATAGTTTTATCTTGTTAAGTAATCAATCCAACATTTT
>Ga0209191_1002101_pt1 | contig 12566 bp, 11 predicted proteins | sample S_130626_EF_Meta_FD_187320 | JGI IMG/M metagenome (GOLD analysis project Ga0209191, IMG submission 187320) | Freshwater microbial communities from Lake Simoncouche, Canada to study carbon cycling - S_130626_EF_MetaG (SPAdes) (version 2) | ecosystem: Environmental > Aquatic > Freshwater > Lake ... | reverse complement strand
GCATTACCTTTAAATTCCCCCATTTCAAGTGAATCATCTATCGCCATTTCATCGGCTATAAAATGATAGGTACTGTCGTCAATATTTGACCTATCGTATAAATAACCCTTTCTGGTACCTGTATTGTAATTACCATTACTAGTGCTAATAACCCTGCTGCCTGTTATAATTTTAGAGGGGCTTAAAAAGTTAGTGAGTTGAGAATAGGTATTATATTCTAGCGTATCGGTAATAATATTATTTTCAGGATCTATTAACTCCACTTTTTTTCTAAATATCACATCTCTAGTTTCTCCAAAGTATAAACCTTCTGTACTTGTTAAGACTGTTTTATTTCTTACTAGCTTACCACCATTTTTAAAGCTGCCTAACTTAGCATTTACATCATAATCTAAAGAGTCGGTGGTTAAAACGCCTTTACCATCGGTCAGTTTTACTTTTTTACGTAGAAATGCTTTTTTGGTAGCGCCTAAGTATTTTAAATAAGATGAATAAGTATGCACACTGTCGGCATCATTGATATGCACATTGCCAAAACCTTCTAAAGTATTTAAAGTAGTATTTAAAATAATACTATCTCCGTATAATAAAGTTTTCCCTTGACGAATTTTTACATGGCCTACTAATATTAAGTAGTCCATACTATCCATCTTTTTTACATTGTATACTTCGGCAGAAAGAAATTCAATGAGTTTAGATCCGTTAGTAACTGGGGGAGCTTGCGCTGTAAGGCTGTCCTTAGAACTTTGAGTGATAGGGCTTTGCCCTTTTACTGAAGAAAAGCTAAGAACAGATAATAATATGATGAGGGCCCATTTATTCATGATTCACAGAATCAGCTAAAGGCTTATCTAATGGAGTCGATTTATCTTTTTTGCCAAACACAGATACATTGATATATCTTTTAGGATGCACTTTAATATCGTCGACAAGGGTATTGATACTTTTAAGGGTGCCTTGTAATTCATTGTAAAAAGCAGCGTCATTCATTAATTTAGAAGCGGTACCATTACCTGAATTTATTTTTTGTAAACTGGTATTTAAAGAAGCCACTGCTAATTGAATAGTTTTGATGGTCTTATTTAAATCGGCATCTTTTACCGATTTAGAAACGCTATCTAAATTGGTAATAATATTATTTAGCTTCTCATTATTATTATTCAAGTTCTTTGTAAAAGCATTAAGGTTATCAAATGATTGGCTCACCGATCCGTTTTGTTTTTGCAACATAGTTTCAATATTGGCCATGGAACTATTTAAACTCTTTGTAGTGATAGCTAAATTTTCTAAAACTTGTGCAAGGTTTTGTCTGTTTTTATCATCTAATACATGATTAATATTATTCAACACTTTATCCAAAGAAATAATGGCACTATTTGTTTTTTCACCTAAAGGAGAAAGGGTATTAACAAAATCGCCTAATAAACTATTAGCAGGTGCTGTTTGAATAGTGTCTCCCGATTTAATATAAGAAGTAGCATTACCTAGTACAATGCTAATACTACTAATGCCTAAGGGATTATCTTGAATACTAGCCACTGAGTTGTTGGGAATTTTATAAGCTTCATTCAATTTTACAGAAACAATAATAGAAGCCAAATTATCTTTTTGGTTTTCAATTTCAAAAACCGTTCCCACTTGGTAGCCATTTACAAATACAGGATTAGAAACAATGAGTCCTTTGGTATCGGCATATTTTGCATAAATATAATTACCTGGTTGAAATATGGTCTTCCCCTTTAGAAAATTAAATCCTATAATCATTAAGGTAATGGCAATTACGGTAAGCGCGCCCACCTTGGTTTCGTTTGATACTTTCATCTTGAATGAATTAAATAATCTTTAAGTAAAATTAGCTAAAAAAGGGGAGCTAATTGGTATTTGTCTTTTTCTGGTTTTCCAGTGAATTTTTATACCTTATGATTGACTTGGTGATTACCTCGCAAATTTGATTTTGCCCTTCATCGCTATTGAGATAATCCTCGTCTTCTGGGTTCGAAATGAAGCCAGTTTCAACTAGTACCGCAGGCATTTGCACGGCAGCTAGTACCCAAATTCCTTTCTGTCTTTGTTTGGCTTCTCTACTAATACGACCAGCGGCCTTAAATTCTTCCTCAATGGTTAAAGCTAAACTAGCTGCTCTTTGAAAAAATTGCTGCGTTAATAAACTTACCATCATAGATCGGGTAGGGTCGGCCTCTTCAATTTCTTTAATTTGTTTAATAGAAACAGAATCTAATTTTTCCACTACATCATCCACTGCCTCATTCGCCATATCTTTCTTTTGGTCTGATTTCCCTACATTATAAATAAAAGTTTCTGTACCCCTTGCTGTACTTGGTGTGTAAGTAGTTTTATATAAAGGCACTCTTCTAGTCACTTTTCTTTTAACCCCTTTTTTCTTTACAGTATAGGTTTTATTGGTATAACCAATGATTTCTCTATCTCTACTAGGATTCGCAGAATTAGTATGTATACAAATAAATAAATCACCTTTGGCCGCATTGGCAATATTGGCCTTTTCCACTACTGAATTATAGATATCAGTTCTACGCGTAAGAACCACTTCTACATCAGGTATGGATTGATTGATATATTCTTCTAGTTTTAAGGAAATAGCCAAGGATACTGCTGCTTCAGTAGAATATTTGCCATTTGAACCAGGATCGGTTCCACCATGACCTGGGTCAATAATGATACGTTTGATGGTTTTGGATGAGTTTTGGGCTTCCGTACTTAAGCTAATAAGGGTAAAAAGGGCTACCAGGCTATAAGTAATTGCTAAAATCAGTCTATTTTGCTTCATAATCAGTGCCTTAATGCTGTTTTAGTTTATTTTTGCTGCTGTGATAATAGCAGGATACAAAAATAACGTAAAATACAGGCGTTCTATTGTAAATGGTAGCATTTTACTAACATTAACAATAGTTTTAATGCCCATAATGGGTGTTTTTGCTCAGGCCAAAATACAGGCAGGTGCAAAAGACAGTATTTCTGTTAAAACAGATACCCTTTCTAAGAAAAACGATACTACTTATATTAGGTCACTTAGAATATCCAAGGATAGTATTGATACCCCCGTTAATTACAATGCAGAAGATTCAGGCGTGATGATTATGTCTACCAAAGAATTCTATTTGTATGGTAAGGCCAAGACCGTTTATAAAACTTCAGAATTAGAAGCCGCCACGATTGTATACGATCAGCAAAGTCAAAATATTAAAGCCTATGGTGCAAAGGATACCACAGGTAATCCTTTGAGTAATCCAAAATTCAAAGAAGGCACAATGACTTCGGTGAATGACTCTATTTATTTTAATATGAAGTCGGGGAAAGGGCTTACAAAAAATACTAATTTTCAACAAGGTGAAATTTTTATCAATGCCACCACTATGAAAAAAGTTACCCAAGACCAGGCTTATGCATGGAAGGCAAGATTTACCACCTGTAATTTAGATGATCCCCATTTTGCTTTTAGAACCAATAGGTTAAAAATAATTACAGATAAAATTGGCGTCTCAGGGCCGGCCTTCCCAGAATTTGAGGGAGTGCCTTTTCCAATAGGAATTCCATTTGGTATTTTCCCTTTATCAAGGGGGAAGCATTCGGGTATGATGGCACCTGCTTTTTCTACGAGTGAAGATTTTGGTTTAGGCTTTGAAGGTTTAGGTTATTATAAAGTACTGAGTGATAATTTTGATGCCACTATAAGAAGTAATATTTATTCTTATGGAGGATGGAGTGCGAATTTAAATAGTAAATATATTTTACGCTATAAATACATTGGTAATTTTAATTTGAGTTTACAAAATTCAAGAATATTGAATAGGAATGTAAATATTGCTAATGAATTCACGGGAGGTAAAACATTTATGATTAACTGGTCTCACTCCATGGACTCAAGGGCTTTGCCGGGTACTAATTTTTCTGCCAATGTCAATTTTGGAAGCACAAAGTATAATAGTTATTTACTCAATAACCCTTATCAGAATTTTCAAAACCAAATTAGCTCTTCCATTAGTTATAATAAGTCTTGGAACAATAAGTATAATTTATCGATGAATTTGAATCATAGCCAAAACAATAATTTAGGTTTGGTGAATTTAAGTTTACCCAATATTAATTTTAATGCATTGACTTTATATCCTTTCCAGTCCAAAGATCAAGTAGGCGGTGGAAAATGGTATGAGAAATTAGGGGTAGGGTACAATGGGTCTTTCCAAAACCAAATGGCTTTTTATGATTCTGCATTTAATATCAACAGATTATTAGATACCATGCAGTGGGGTGCTACACATAATATACCTATTAGTGTTTCTCTTCCATCACTTGGGCCAATTACCATTACACCCTCTATTGGTTTTGATGAAAAATGGTTTGGTCAACAAAACACGAAGACTTGGAATAGCAAATTAAATAAGGTAGATACAAGTTATGAAAAGGGGTTTTTTAGAGCACCCCATGTAAGTTTTGGTGTAGGAACAGCAAGTAGAATTTTTGGTACCTATAAATTTAAAAGCGATTATGTACAAGCTATTCGTCATGAATTAAGGCCCAGTATCTCTTTTAATTATTCACCTGATTTAGCTAAATCTTATCATTATTCCACACAAATTGATACCACGGGTAGAACTTACCGCTTTTCTAAATTTGATGGAGGTGCTTTAGGTGGCGCCTATTCAGAAGGAACTTTTGGAGGTCTAAGTTTCGGTTTGGATAATTTACTAGAGATGAAAGTAAAAGATAAAAATGATACGAGTGCAGAAAGCTTTAAAAAAGTAAAATTAATTGAAGGATTTGGCTTTACTTCTAATTATAACTTTCTAGCTGATAGCTTTCAGTTAGGTAATTTTAATTTTTATGCGCGTACTATCTTATTTGATAAGTTTAATATATCCTCTTCTTTTAGTTTGGATCCTTATGCTACAGATAAACAAGGATTCAGGGTAAATAAATTCGACATTGACCCTACTAAATTTAAATTCGGAAGTATCACCAATGGAGGAGTTTCTATTTCTACTTCTTTTAAAAGTAAATCCAAGGACGATGCAGCTTCTAAGAAAAAAGAAATTCCTTTAGACCCCTTCATGACACCCGATGAACAACAAAGGCAATTACAATATGTAAAAGCCAATCCGGCAGAGTTTACGGATTTTGATATTCCTTGGAGTTTGACTGTATCTTATTCTTTCCAATTTTCTAGAATGATTAAACCCGATTATTCAGGATTTAAATTACAAACCTATTCAAGTTTAAATTTTAATGGAGACTTTAGTTTAACGCCCAAGTGGAAATTGGGAGGAACAGGCTATGTGGATGTGGCGAAGGCAAGTATCCAACAACTAAGTATGTTTATTACGCGTGAGATGCACTGCTGGCAATTATCTATCAATGTGACACCTATTGGTATGTACCGTTCTTTCAGTATTACAGTGAACCCTAAATCGGGTATATTAAGAGACTTGAAAATTAATAGAAGCAGAACTTTCTCTTCTTCAAGTTACTAGTAAGATGCTATCTTATTTCTTCCCATTATTTTCTAAGTAGTAATTAGCCATTACATCATAAACGGCTTGCTTCAAACTATCCTTAGTATGTCCTTGCGGGTAAATAGCAGGAAGAATATGCATATCTATTTTACCAGGGGTAAAATATAAAATAGGCTTTGCAGGTAGAATTTTTTTAGTGTTCAATAAAACAACGGGTATAATGGGCTTTTGTGCATCTATAGATAATTTAAATGCCCCATCGTAAAAAGATTTTAAGGGTTCCGTGGTTTTATTTCTAGTGCCTTCTGGATAAATAAGCATGTCTAAGCCATTGTCCAAAACCTTCACCATTTTATCAAAACTTTCTTTACGACTATTGTGGTCTTTTCTATCTACAATCACAGTGGCAAATTGATAAATCCATCCAAATAAAGGAACATATACAAAACTTTTTTTAGCAATGGTTTTATTGGCCCTTGGTAAAAAAGGGGTGCTAATGGGTATATCAATTAAACTATTGTGATTACATACTACAATGGCATTGGGCATTCCTGTAAAAACTTCTTTTCCTTTAACAGTATAGCTGCATCCAGATAAAAATAAAAATAAGCCCATCCACACTTGAGATACTCTTCTATGGTATCTTGTTTTAAAAGGGTCTGGTAAAAAGAAACATAATAAATAAAACCATAAAAAAATAAACATGGTAGAGGCAAATACGAGTAGTACCCAAATGGCTAATGTTCTTGCAATAATATTCTTTACCAATTTCATAATGTTATTTAAATGGCCCAGTCAATGGGATCTATATTGTTTTTTACTAAGTATTCATTGGTAGCACTAAAATGCTTGCAACCAAAAAAACCATTATAGGCACTAAAGGGAGATGGGTGTGCTGCTTTTAGAATTTTATGTTTGGAACTGTCTATGAGTTTAATTTTTTCTTGGGCGAAATTACCCCATAAAATAAAAACCAAGCCTTTTTTTTGGGATGAAAGTGATAGAATTACATCGTCTGTAAACTTAGTCCATCCAATTTTAGCATGACTGGCAGGTTCATTAGCCCTTACCGTTAGCACTGCATTTAATAATAGAACCCCTTGCTTTGCCCAAGCAGTTAAATTGCCAGAACTAGGAATGGGCATTCCAATATCTTTATGTAGTTCTTTAAAAATATTCATTAAAGAAGGGGGTGGCTTCAACCCATCGGGTACAGAAAAACTTAAACCCATTGCTTGTTGGGGGTTATGATAGGGGTCTTGTCCTAAAATAATCACCTTAACTTTATCATAGGGGGTTAAACTAAAAGCATTAAATATAAGACCACCATTAGGATAAATAGTTGTTTTTAATGCTTTTTCAGCTTTTAAATGGTCGGCAATTTGGCTGAAATAGGGTTTATCGAATAAATCCGACAAAGCATTTTTCCAACTTGTTTCCATTTTAATTTCCATAGCGTATCAATAATTGTAGTTCAATCTGAATAAAGTCAATCTGAATAAAGATAAATGATGTTCAACAAACTACCATTATTCCTTTTACAAGCTCGCATTTTGATATGTGAACTTTAATAATTTGAATCGGTTTGTATTTTTTTCCATGTCAATGATCAATTCTTTTCTGGCCAAGGTTTCAAATACAGGTAAAATTGAATTATTCGAATTATTCGCTTGCAAGCGTGCTAGGTTATCTAAAGCAACATAACCAAAGGCAGCAATTACATTTAATATAATAGATAAATCAGTTTTACGGCTATTCGATACAGGAAGTTTCCTTAGACTTTCATTCAAGGCCTCTGCATGCTTATGGTATAGAGCATAAATAACTTCATATTGTTTGGCTCTTATAGCAAGTGTAATAATACCTTCTTGCATGTCTTTATATATATCATACAAGTCATTGGTTAATTGAATAACGCCTCCTAAGGCATACCAGCTAGCATCTGCTTCTTTTAGATAAGGAGTATCTAAATAATGTCTGCACATAAGTAAACAGAAGCCTCCTTTACGTGTAGTAATAGACAAAAGAGCCTCGTCACTTACTGCTGGATTGAATTGTTCTAAGGAATCTTTTTGGGCAATATGAAGGCCTTCAAAGTCTTTAAAGTATTGAGCTCTATCTTCTACATCATTTAATAAACGGGTATGCGTATAAATAAATACTTTTTCAAAAAATGTTTCTGCGCTGTACTCATCGGGATGATAAAAGATAGTATCTATCTGTTCAAGGGTTAAAGTTTTATCGTCAAAAAAATCGTCATAGACTGAAACCATTATAAAATAAAGCAAATTTCTTTCTTTTTCGTTTGCATTATTAGTACGACCATATAAACTACTAAAACTATCGTTGATAAAATGTTGTTGAATGCTATATCTCTTTACAACTTTCTCCAAGGTTTTTTGATCAAATTTTCCATTGAATTTTATTTCTACGGTATGTAGGTATTCAGTAGCCCATTTTTCGGATTGTTTTAATCCCCAAAAAGTTTTAAGTGTTAACCTTCCTATAGATTTGATAAAACTGTATAAGTACATATTTATTAAAATTATAATAAATTATTTATAAAGGCAGCAGAAATTAAGTAGGCTATTTATTTTTCTTGGCCAATGCAATGGGCTCAAAGGGGCCATACTTATGCTGCTGTTCTGAAAATGCATCACTATAAGGGCCAAAAGGGTAGTCGACTGGTTTTGTGACAAGTAGGGGGAAGTCTTTGGATTTGTCTTTGGATGGTCTTGGTTGTGCATTAATATAAGCAGCTAAATTCCAAGCATCTTGATTACTTATACTAGGAGCATGATAACTAATTCCATTGGGCATATTGTTTTTAATAAAACCTGCAAGTTTAGATAATTGAAATAAACCTGCTGCATCATTATAACTATGCTTGCCCCATACAGGAGGGTATAAATACATATTACCGGTACTATCCATTACACCTTCACCATTGGCTCCATGACATTTTTGACAATTTTGCACATAAGCAATTTTTCCTTCCGTTGGACTTGCTGCAGTTTTTAAATAAGGTAATAGTTCAATACCTGATCCTTTAACTTTTTTGCCTTTAGCTACATCATTACCCAACCATTTGATATAAGCGTATATGGCTTTCATTTCTTTGGAGTTCGTATCTAATGCTTTTCCATTTAAACTTCGCTCCATACAATCATTCACTCTTTTGTAAATAGTTTCTAAGCTACCCGATCTTTCTCTAAACTTTGGGTAAGTAGAATACACGGACCCATAATTTAATCCCCAGGGTTTAGTGCCCGCATCTAAATGACAGTTCTGACAATTCATTCCATTAGTAGTTTGTTGCACTGTTCCTTTTGGCCCTAAATATTTGGCCGTATGTGCAATTAATTCATATCCATAACGAATAAGTTTTCCATTTTCAGTTTCAACGGGAATATGATTAGGGGAGGAACCTACCCAGGCAGAGGTATCCATGCCTTCTATTCTAGTAAGCATAGTCGTTTCTAGTTCTTTAGCATCTTTACGGAAACTATAATAGGCAGAAACTAGTGCGGCTAAAAAAAGTAAACTATAAAAAATACGTCGACGCATAGTAGATTTTTAAAAGCAATATTAATTCACACCGGCTTTTAAATAAGACCAACCTGCTTCTTGTTTTAATATGACTTCTGCAACACCTGAAGGAACTGTATTTGCTATAGAAAGCAATTCACTTTTATCGATATGATGTTTGCGCATTGAATTCTCGCAGGCAGAAAATTGCACATTGGTTTTAGATAATTCAATGACTTCATTGGCTAAATGTGTTTTAGCGGCCACTAATAAGTCTAAAGCTTTTCCATGTATTACAACTTCTACGACTAAATTACCTGGCCATAATTTTTGTAAATTTTTAATATTGCCAATGGTTGAAGACCAAGCTGAAGTATCGGCTGTATTTAATTGAATAACTACTTTATGTTTAACTTCGTTGGTTTGTGCATTTAATTTAATAAAAGATGCTCCTACAATAGTCAAAATTAATAAGAATATAATTTTTTTCATGCTTGATTATTTAGTTTAGTTTAGTTTAGTTACTTGTTTTCTTATTATTTAGATTGTAAAAGTTTAAGAACTCAATAATTTCTTTTTCTGTTTTTATCTTGTCTTTCTGCTTGAGGTAATTTGTAATTATATCCTTATTGGGAAGTATAGCAGACAATGTTTTTATATCAAATCTTTTTATTTTTTGAATAATGTTCTTTTCATTTTTTAAAAAATAATCAAACATAGGTGCAAAATAATAAACATTGATTGCACCAAATAAGGAATCTTTTTTTACTACATTATTCGAATGTTTTTTTAATAATAAAACTTCCCCCTTATTTAGCACTTGCACTAAAGTGGAGTTAGAGAGTTCAGCCTTGGTATCTGTAAATCCATTTTCAAAATAAATGGAGTCTGAACTTAACTCATCAAACATTGATACTTTTTTAATCTTGGACTTATCTACAACCAATTCAATATTTTTCATATCTAAAAAATGAACTTCGTTGCCATTCGTATTTAACCTAATTTTTACCTGCGCCATTTTTTTAAGATCTAATCCATAAATGGTACCATTTAGCCATTCGTCATATAAAAAAGGACTTCCTTTAATATTGTTATTGTAAGGGGTTCTATTACCAAATTTGTCTATCACATTATTCCTATCCATTGTGATAGGCATATCAACAGACATAAACACCGATATCTCTGGATTAGAGCTGCCACCTGATCCAATTTGTGCCTTTGTATTAATACTAACTATTAATAAGCATAGATATAAAATTCCTATTCTCATTTGATATATTTTTCTAAAATTAAATTAAATAGAATATAAATAAGTCAATAATATCTATCCAATCTTCCTAGCATTACAATCTCCTTGTTTACTACAATATTGGGCTTGAATAGAGTGTTCTCAAAACAAAAATAACTCATTGAATTACAATGAGTTATTAAATTATGGTGATTCGGATTGGATTCGAACCAATGGCCCTCATCTTAGAAGGATGACGCTCTATCCAGCTGAGCTACCGAACCTCTTCTTTTCTTAGGTTGCAAATTTAATGAAAAATAAGCCTGATTTCAAAGAAAATAGGCCTATAAATCAATCTATTGTCATTAAATCTCTAATAACAACTGAGGCTACCGTACAGCCAAAAATGGCAGGCATATAGCTTAATGTTCCAATTATGGACTTCTTGGGATATGCATTCTCCGTTTCAATTATACGAGACTGATCTGGTTTCTCTGGACTAAAAACGACTTTCAATCCCTTTTTAATACCCAAGGCTTGCAAACGCTTTCTTACATATCTAGCCAGATTACATTCATAAGTTTTGGATAAGTCGGTGACTTTCACTTGTGAAGGATCTAGTTTTCCACCCGCACCCATTGAACTTACAATATTCAATTTTCTATCCATACACCCTTTTATTAAATCTACTTTAGCAGATAAAGTATCAATACAATCTACCACATAATCCCATTTTTCTTTCTCAATTAATTGAATGGTTTTATCCTCTTCCATAAATTCTTCCAAGACCGTTAAATCGAGTAAGGGGTTAATATCTAATAAACGAGCAGCCAATACTTTTGCTTTTGACATATTGGTGGTTGAATGCAAGGCTGGAATTTGTCTATTAATATTACTAGCATCAATAGTGTCATTGTCTACAATAGTCATTTTTCCAATGCCGGCTCTCACAATCATTTCAGCACAAATACCACCTACACCTCCTAGACCAATAATAAGTACATTTTTGCTCATTAATTTATCTACCTTTTCATCTCCTAACATTAATTGAGTTCTACTCATCCAATAAGGTATCATATCGTATCTTTAAGTCATTAAATAATATTCGTATGAAAAAAGCCTTCATTACTTTAGTTGCTTTTTTGTTGCTATATCAAAATAGCTTTGCGCAAAATTCGGGTAATAATTCCATAAAAATACTCACTCAGAAAAAAGGAGTAAGTATTAGAGGTTTAGCTGTGCCTAATACGAATACCATTTGGGCGAGTGGATCTAAAGGAAGTGTTGCTAAATCGGTAAATGGTGGAACCGATTTTGAATGGATGCAAGTACCAGGTTATGAGTCCAGAGATTTTAGATCCATACATGCCTGGGATGATAAGCAGGCTATCATAGTGGCAGTAGCCTCACCTGCTATCATTTTAAAAACAATAGATGGCGGAAATTCTTGGTATAAAGTATATGAAAATGCAGATACCCTTATGTTCTTAGATGCTATTCATTTTAAAGATGCTAATAATGGTTTAGTTGTAGGAGATCCCATTGCTAAAACTATTTTTCTTTTAAGCAGCAATGATAAAGGAGAACATTGGAATGAAATTCCTTCTTCTTATTTTAAAACGCCATTAGAAAAAGGAGAATCTTTTTTTGCTTCAAGTGGTTCTAATATTGCACAACTTAGTAAAGAAGATTTTTTAGTTTCTGGAGGACTAAGATCGCGATTATGGATAAATGGTTCTGCCATGGATATACCCATCCTACAAGGTGGGACATCGACGGGCGCCAATAGCATGGCCATATCTCCTAATGGAAATAATATAATGATAGTAGGAGGCGATTTTAAAAAAGATACCAGTCGTTTACAAAATGCAGTAGGTTTAAAATTAATGGAAGAACCGAATAGCGATCAAAAATGGCAATCAATAAGAAGAACAAGATGGGTAATTGATAAGTCTATTGGATATCCTAATGGATATAGATCAGGGGTTGTATATGTTTCAAATACTATACTAATTAGTTGTGGAACTGCTGGAGTAGATATTTCAAAAAACAAAGGCAAAAATTGGGATTTAATATCAACTGAAAGCTTCCATGTAGTTCGTAAACAATCTAATACAAAGGCTGTGTTTTTAGCAGGATCGGGCGGAAGAATTGGTTATTATAGTATCCCCTAAAAATCATTTTTAATTTTCAATACTTAGTGTACCTTAGTATAAGTATATAAACCATGAAAAAATTCCAAGCTATAATATCTTTTGAGATGGATGAGGACTTTATGTCTTTAGTGCCACCTCATCGTACTTATATCAATTATTTATTGA
>Ga0209191_1002100_pt1 | contig 12569 bp, 12 predicted proteins | sample S_130626_EF_Meta_FD_187320 | JGI IMG/M metagenome (GOLD analysis project Ga0209191, IMG submission 187320) | Freshwater microbial communities from Lake Simoncouche, Canada to study carbon cycling - S_130626_EF_MetaG (SPAdes) (version 2) | ecosystem: Environmental > Aquatic > Freshwater > Lake ... | reverse complement strand
ATAGCAATTTCATAGCTAACGCCATCGGGACCAGCGCCAGCCAATAGCTGACCAAGTACGGAAAGGGCATCACGAACTGAGCCACCGCTAGCGCGCACAACTAAAGGAATTACGCCTTTGGCAACAATTGCACCTTCTTCTTTGCAAATCTTTTCCATATGTTCGGCCAAGATTCCAGGTGGAACTAAACGGAATGGATAGTGATGGGTACGAGAGCGAATAGTTGCAATCAGCTTCTCTGGTTCAGTTGTTGCAAAGATAAAAATAACGTGGGGAGGTGGCTCTTCCACAACTTTCAAGAGCGCATTGGCAGCTCCTGGCCCAAGCTGATGAGCCTCATCGATAATGTAAATCTTGTAACGACTTTGTACTGGTGCAAAGAATGCTTTGTCACGCAGATCGCGCGCATCATCTACTAAACCGTGGGTTGCCGCATCTAATTCAATAACATCGAGTGAGCCCGGCCCATTTGCAACTAAATCTTTACAAGATTGGCAAATGCCACAAGGTGTCGGGGTTGGGCCTTGTTCGCAATTAAGGGAACGCGCCATGATGCGAGCGCTAGAAGTTTTTCCGCAACCGCGAGGTCCGCTAAATAAATATGCGTGATGTGTTTTGCCTGAGGTCAGAGCGTTAGAGAGAGGAACAGTTACATGTTCTTGTCCGATGACATCTGCAAAAACAGATGGTCGATACTTGCGATACAACGCTAACGACATCTTTATCTACTCCCATTAAGGCCGCGATTCAATTCACTTCTAATTGACCGAGACTTACCTATTCACTCCTGCTTGCTCTACTTAAAGGGACCTCCGGTGCACCCACTAGAGCGTACCTACCCTTGCTGTATTCCTACCCTGGGGGAGTTCGGCACGATAGCGTCGCACCGGAGATCTGATCCAATCTTATGTGTCAGGGAAGAGGCTACGCACCGCTACCCTTGGCACGTTGAGGCTCGCGCCCCAACGCTGGAGGATTCGCATAGCGGCCGAGTGCGCACGCTTGGAAAGCGTGTAAAGGGCAACCTTTCGAGGGTTCAAATCCCTCATCCTCCGCGGTGCACAGCTCTAACGGCTAACACACAGAAAGTTAAAAAAGTGCTGGCTTTACGAAATTTAGGATTAGGCAAAGTCCAGCTAATAAGAAAAAGATAATGAACACGGTCATCCAGATCGGATAAGAAGGCACTTTCGGAGAGTTGAGCAGAATAATAATTCTGTCGAAAAACTTTTTAACCCAACTAGTACTACCTTTCCCGTACTCATGTTCAACAAAATTAGCCCTACTTTGACTTAGCACAATTCCATGGATTGCCTGTCCGTAAATCTGGACTTCTATTTCAGCAAGTTTATTCGAGTCGTGAACTTCTGACGCCCTAAGCCTTGCAAAAGTAAATAGGGTCGCAAAAGCAATTGACATCGCTAGAAATGTAGAGATAGTTCTTGAGAAACGAGATGTTGATCCGTTCAGAATGATAGTAAAGAGAAACGACTCTCCAGTAATTGCAATCATTGGTACTTGCCATAGGAGATTATCAAACTGCAATCTTCGAACGGAAGCGGCAGCCTCTAGCCCCTTCAAGAGTTCGTATTTAGTAATAGAGCCTATCGATTTCATATGCTCACTGATTCACACTTTGTGCTTAAATTTTAGTGATCTTAGTAGAATCGAATTTCACTCTATCTTGGTATTTTCCTTCCTCCCAGGAAATGATGAGCCAATTCGTAGTCCACCCTGATTCGTCTACTTTAGTGATTACGCCTGTCATGCCTTTCTTAACATTAGAAGTTTCGCCAGGGTAATCTTCGTTAGCAATAATTTTGTCACCAGCACGTAATCCCATGATTTGCTCCTCTGTCGTTAGTGGCCGAAAATCCCGACCTTTATATGGATACCGCCGAGAACAAATACTTTTATGCACCTGGAAGGTATTTTTTCGTCTTGGTAGCTCAAGAATCGAATCCTTTGGCTACCAGTGCGACGAATAGGAACGACTTCCTAATTAGCTAGCCATTTAATCCGGCGAGATCATCGGCATATGCTTTTGACCAAGCAATATAGGCAGTACCTGCTTTAGTAAGTACCTTGTTGCCGTTTTGAATTGCTTTAGTGTCATTCTTGTTTATTGCAGTCTTGAGAGCAGTAACTGCCTTTTCGTAAAGATCCATAGAACTCGTAAGCATGGAACCAGATTTGGCAAAGCCTGAGGATGGCGTTAGCGCCTTCAATTTCTTTATTTCCAAGAGGAATTTATCAGAGGACTTAGTGGCTCTGTCTTTGTAAGCTTTGAATTTACTTCCGAAGGCCAGTGTTGGTGGATTGGCGTGGGCCTTATCGTAATCTGCCGCAACTTTTGCGAATGTAACTGTCAATTGACTGACTTGTGTTGAGTAATCGACATCAGCTTGAGTCGCTGCTGCGTGTGCCGGGATTAGGGCAACTGTTGAAAATGAAAGACCCATCACCAGCGCCACGGCAATTAATTTGATTCGAGAAATTTTCATTTACAAGACCTTTCGTCCCACTGTCGCTCAAGGCCGGAAATCCCAACCTCTAAATTGATACCGTCGAGATGGAGCGCTTTTATGCACTGATGAGGTCTTTTTTGCGCTCATCAACTAAAGAAGTGGAGCCGTTTTCTCACTATGCCGACTTTAGGAGCCTCCTGTAACCTTTTCTAATGGCGGGCCTAAGTCGGAACTCACGCTCAACCATCGAGAGCGAATTCACTGCCTGGCTGTCCATTCATCAAAAAAATCTTATAAAGAGTGCTCGAATAATTTGCTTTGACCGGCAAAATGCGGATGATGTATTACAAGAGGCGCTAGCTGACATATATCAGCGCTGGAGCAAAATCCGGAACCACGAAAATTTAGAAGCTTATACGGTGAGAGTGATGATGAGTAAGCACGCTGATTTACGTCGTAAATGGGCCAGACGCCAAACTGAGTCGGAGACAACTCTAGAAATGGCTGATTTTTTCTTGGAATCTATCGATAATTCAGATGCAGTAGCAGAGAGTCTTCTTGTACAAGCTGCCCTGAAATCTCTTACTGCTCCCCAGCGTGCAGTATTGCTACTCGCCTATAATTATGGATATTTACTTCGAGAAATTGCCGAGATACTGGATATGCAGCAAGGCACAGTTGCTTCACATTTAGCTCGCGGTAAAGCAGCGGTTGCTCAGTATGTTGAATCAGTACCAGCGCTGGGGAATAGAAGTAGAGGTCAAATCCAAAACTCCTCTGCAAAAGATGCACAAATAATCGAAGATGCGCAGGTGATAGAAGAATGATGCAAAACATTGATCCTCTAATTCAACAAGAGTTTGATCGCCTTGGCATCAATATTTTGGAATCAGAGCACTTGGCTGATCTTGTCATTGCAAAAGTTCGCTACCGGCGCACGCGCAAATTGATACTTAATGCACTTTATGGCGCCCTGGCTATTAGTCTTGGATTAATTCTCTATTTGGCAGGTTTAGCTCTTACTGGAGCCAGCGGTGAACAAATTCAACAAATGCAATCCACTTCTCTTCAGTCGCCAGCAGGGGCCAACGGGTCTCTTTCACTGCCTCAATTTGCAGTAATTAACGTGGATACCACCAAGCCTGAAGGAAGAAATCTTGGATTTAGCTTCGACCTCAAAGCTAAAAATATGTTCGAGATTATCTCCGAAATTCCACAGACAATCCGCGGTTTAGCCGGTTCGTTAGAGGTTTATCAAGTCAATCCCGATAAGAGCAAAACCTTCTTCACAAAATTTGATTTAGGGTCAGGTACCCACATTAATGACTTTTCAGTCCCTGCTGATGGGCAGTATCAGATTGTTTTTCGATTCTCTGATCCAAACTTCAAGGGCAGAATCAGGTTGGCATTTCTCGAAAGTCGTTGATTTAGCTGCACAAATCCGAACTCTTTTGACGGTAGTAGCTATAAGAGCCAACTACTGGAGGATTTTGTGAATACAGCAAAAATACGATTTGGCGTTTGCCTAGCTTTGTCCGCTATTTTCATAACAATTCCCCAATCTGCGTTTGCAGAAAATACACCAGAGGACACCGCTTATTCTAAAAATTTAGCTTCTAAATACACAGAAGTATTCTACGTAGTTGATAATGCTTACGTTGTTATTGCCAATTCGCCAGATGCTAATCTAAAAAGCACCAGTACAAAATATAAGGCATGGGTAAAGAAAATGATCCCTGCAATAGATAAGGTTTTAGCTTCCATCCCAGCTGTCATAGCTCTTACAACCAGTCCCGGCTATGCAAAATCTGATCCCCTTCTAAAAAAATACTTGAAGGGTTTGACAACAGAATTGACTCTAAAAAAGAAAATTCTTCTTGCAAAAAAAGTTGTGAATTCTGATCTCACTAAAGATGCATCGCTTCTTTCGCTTATAACAAAAGATATGGAAGCATGGTCCGCGGCGTACCTAGCTGATTCTGCATTGGCTAACTTGAGTGCCCCTACTACTTGGCCAACAGTAAATTTCTCTTTCTCGCGAAATCCTGATAAAAATAATGAACTGACCTTGTATGCGACTATGGTCGACTCGGTAACTTTTAACCAAAAAGCTCTGCAAGTTACTGGCTACACATTTGAGTGGTACGAAGGAAGTATTTCAGCAACACCAATACCAAGTAAAGTTCTAATGTCAGATTTGAGTGAAGAACAAAAGAAAGAGCCAGTTTTCGTTGCACTATCGGGAGTTGTTTCAAAAGGCACCTACTTGTTCCGGGTAGCTGCTCTTAACTCGGCAGGACAAGGTCCCTGGTCGACTCCATTCACAACAACCATGCCATAGAGAAGTTGAATAGAGTTCTACTTTCTAGGTGAATAGGATGATGAAGATGACGCGTTTTTGGAAACTAATCTCGATTGTGATTTCTCTCGGAGTCTTTTCATCACTTATTGCATCACCTGGATTCGCTGCCACAAAGAAGAAAACCGATCTGCAAATTCTTGGTAGTCAAATTGCAGTTAACGCACGTAAAGATTTTTTACTACAGATCAAAAACGCCCCAAATAGAACGCCAAATTTAGAGTTTCATATTGATCCAAAGATGAACGCTAATCTGCTATCAGGAATTAAGATTGACACAGCATTGAGTGCTAATTTTTGGTCATCTCTGCGGACGATAGACCAAAAGGTACTCGTCTACGTTGCCCCGACTGAAAACTTTCAGTTCTTTATCGACGAATTAAAACCAACGCTAACTCCCCAAGGTCTATTTGGTGATTGGCTTGGACTCAAATTAGCACAAGCGAAAGAACATCCTCACGGATTTTACGGAGGTGGGGCCCCAGCTTTTGATAAAAATGATAATCCTGTTTTCATCGTCTACGCACCTAACGGACAAGATTTAGGAAGTGGTTTTTGGACGCAATCAACTTCTCACGAATTCGTGCACGTTGTACAACGTTATCTAATGGGTGGGAATATGTCGCCAATGCTTGGTTGGGTGATAGAAGGCCAGGCAGATTACATCGGAGCCAACTTTGGGACTCGCAACAGCACGGAAGCGTTCGCAAGTTACTGGGCACAATTAATTGGGACGATTCCAGAAAATTCGAAATTTCCAGAAATTATAAATTGGAATAAGCAACAGTTTATTAGTTGGTTTAAGGAGAAAGAAATTACTCTTGACCCACAAAAAGCTGGAGATATACCAGTTGAAAACTATGTTCTTGGAGCAATGGCAAGCCAGTATCTCTATGGAACATATGGATATAAGAAAGTAAATGCCTACTACAACAATCTCAGCCAAGTCGTTCCAGATTGCCAGAACGGTGATTCAACCATTAATTTGCAATGTAATCCAAGTCGTCAAAAAGCTTTCAAGGATGCATTTGGGATTTCAATGGCAGATTTTTATCCTAAAGTTTCAGCATTTATAGTCTCCGAAATTGCATGGTCAAAAATTGCCGCGACGCAATATCCTAAAGACTTACTTAAAATAGCCCCTTCTCCATGGGTTGGGTCAAAAATGCCAGGGACCTACGTTGCTCCGCCAAATCTTGGGCCAATTAGTAAATATGCCCATCCGGAAGAAAGTTATTCACCTAAAGGTACGCAATCAAACGGTGGAGGTGGAAATCAAATGGTTGATACTTATCCGCCAAATATTGCAGCTCCAGGAAGAAGTTGTCCAGACATCAACAGTGTTGCGACCCTTTATGGAGCATCCATGACATGTGTCGGAGTCGGAGCGGCGGGAGTTTGGACACTTGACCCCGGTCAAGTTGTTGGGCCAGCAACTACCAAATAGCGGCGAAGCGAGCTTCAACTAAGCCACACATTTAATAACTAGGTTCAGCTTGCGCCTAGGTCTAAAGAAGAAATCACGATTATTCTCATCCTTCGCAATTAAATTTAAATCTCTACCCCGATGTATTTGGTCTCGAGGAATTCGTGAATTCCATCAAAGCCACCTTCGCGCCCCAAGCCGGATTGCTTAACTCCACCGAATGGTGCAGCGGGATCTGAAATCATTCCGCGGTTTATTGCAACCATTCCAGATTCAAGGGCTTCAGAGATCTGAACCGCGCGCTTTAAATCTTCAGAGTAAACGTAACTGATCAGACCGAAATCAGTGCTGTTGGCTAACTTGATTCCTTCGGCATCGGTATCAAAAACAACAATTGGAGCAACTGGGCCGAATACTTCGTGGTTCAAGATCTCTGCGTGCTTTTCTACCTCAAGAACTGTTGCGGGATAGAAGGCACCTGGGCCATCAGGAGTTTTACCGCCGGTTAATACCTTGGCACCGGCTTTGATTGAGTTATCTACAAGTTCTGCAATTTTATTGCGTTCTTTAACTGAAACGCTGGCACCAAGTTGTACACCCGCATCACGACCGCGACCCATAACAAATGCGCCCATGGCAGCGGCAAACTTTTCGGTAAATTCCTTTGCAACCGGGCGTTGCACATAAATACGATTTGCAGCAGTGCAGGCTGCGCCGCCATTGCGCATCTTGGCGAGCATTAAACCTTTAACGGCTTCATCCAAGTTGGCATCGTCCATCACAACGAATGGGGCATTGCCACCGAGCTCCATGGAACAGCGAATAACGTTGTCGGCGGCTTCTTTCAAGATGATGCGCCCGACTTCAGTTGAGCCAGTGAATGATAGATTTTTAACTCGCTTGTCGTGTAACATTTTTGCGATCGCAGGTCCAGTTGGTGTTGGCAAAATTAAATTAACTACACCCTTTGGAACTCCGGCGCGATCCAAGATATCGACAATCGCAAGCGCAGTAAGTGGAGTTTCACCTGCTGGTTTTAAAATCATGGTGCAGCCAGCAGCAATTGCAGGACCGATCTTGCGAGTTGCCATTCCTGCAGGGAAATTCCAAGGGGTAATTAAAAGCGATAGCCCAACAGGTTGATGGGTCACGAGAATTCGCTTGTCACCACTTGGTGACATTCGGAAATCACCGGCTATGCGAACTGCTTCTTCGGAGAACCAACGGAAAAATTCGGCAGCATAGGCAACTTCGCCCTTTGCATCTGTGATCGCTTTGCCATTTTCTTTTGAAATCAGTTCGGCTAAATAATCTGCCTCTTGGATCATCAACTCAAATGCTTTACGTAACATTTCAGCGCGAACTCGGGGCGCGACCTTTGCCCAGTCAGGTGCAGCGCGATCGGCGGCGGCGAGCGCGGCCTCAATTTCGGCGTCGCCGGCAGTGGCAACTTTGGCGATTACCGAACCGTCACTTGGATCAATTACATCCAAAGTTCCGTTTCCATCGACCCATTGACCATCTATATATAACTGAGTGCGCATAAGATGAGCATACTGAAGAGGTAATTAGACGCGCCAGCCGCGGTAACTGCAAGGAGTTGAAAGTGCCAAAGTCATGGACAGATGGTGCTCCGCAGCCCGTAGCACTTCAGGATCATGCTCACTTAAAGGATCCGCTTAGCTACAAGATCAAGCGCGCTTTTCTAGGTGGTGCGCTAAACCGTCACTCACTGGGCCATCAACGTTTATCAAAACGGTATGCCCTCGGAATTCTCTCCTCTGACTGTATTTCATCCTCTGCTTATGGCAGCGAACAAATTTTGATCGCACTTTTGCCAGCATTTGGTCTTGCAGCCTTTGCAATATTAATGCCGATGACGGCAGTTGTTTTAGCGATCTTAGTTTTAATTACTCTTTCATATCGAAATGTCATCGATGTTTACACAAAAACTGGTGGGGCGTACATTGTTGCCCGCGATAATTTTGGGCCAGTTGTTGCGCAGATTGCTGCCGTTGCCTTGATGCTCGATTACATCGTAACTGTTGCAATTCAATCAGCTGCAGGTGTTGCGGCAATTATTTCTACCTTCCCATCTCTTGCATCTTGGAAGATGCCGATGATCTTTGCGGTTATCGCACTACTTACTTACGGAAACTTGCGCGGCGTTAAAGAAGCAGGAAAGGCATTTGCCTTCCCAACTTATTTCTTCGTAGGTTGCATGATGATTGTCTTTGGTATGGGGCTTTGGCGTTTATCGCAAGGAACATTGCCAACTCTTGCTACTGATCTACCAGGTGCGGTTCATGTAGGACAAGAACAAGGGCTATTAACTGGCGCTGCCATTTTTATCTTGCTCCGCGCCTTTGCAAATGGTGGATCATCACTTACTGGTTTAGAAGCGATCTCAGATGGTGTGGCACTATTTAAGACTCCAGAGCATGTAAACGCTAAGCGCACCTTGGTAGTTATGAGCTGCATTCTTGGCTCACTAGTTCTCGGAGTTTCTTACTTCGCACATCACATACATGCGATGCCTTACGAATCCGGCACACCAACTGTTATCTCGCAGATTGCAAAAGCGGCAGTCGGTGAAGGCACCTTTGGCAGCATTATGTTTATTCTGGTTCAGCTAGCAACGATGCTTATTCTCTTTGCTGGTGCAAACACCACATATAGCGCTTTCCCATTGCTCTGTAACTTTGTTGCCACAGACGGATATCTACCTCGTCAGTTAACCAAACGTGGCCACCGTTTAGCTTTCTCCAACGGTATTTTATTGCTTGCCGGCGGCGGACTTCTATTAGTAATTATCACAGCTGGTTCTGTTGAGCACTTAGTTGCCTTCTATGCGCTCGGTGTTTTTACTGGATTTACCTTGGCTGGGTTTGGAATGACTAAACATTCACTTCGAACTAAGCCGAAAGGTTGGCAGGTACGAGTAGTTATAAATGCGATCGCTGGTTCAGTTTCATTGGCGATTGTAATTATCTTCTCGGTTGTTAAATTTACAGAAGGCGCCTGGTTAGTTCTTGTTACTGCACCAATTCTGGTTATGTCATTCTTACGTTTGCGTCGCCAATACACACGTGAACAAGAAGCTCTCTTGGTTCGACAGGAACAAGAACGTGCAACAACTATCGCTCGCCATAACGTAACTGTCTTGGTAGATAACGTAGATCTTGCAACTGTTGGTGCAATTAGATATGCCCGCAGCCTTAAGCCGCGTAATTTAAGCGCTGTTCACTTTGTAATCGATGATCGACGTGCGGAAGAAATCAGAGATGCCTGGGCAGCATCCGATGCTCTCGATGACGTGACTCTCGAATTAATTGACTGTCCTGATCGCCGTTTAGCTAACGCCGCTGTTGATTATGCAATCCGTATGACTGAGAAAAGTGATGTGGAATTAACACTTCTGCTTCCTCGTCGCGCGTATTCAGGTTTCTTGGGTCGTCTATTGCATGATCAGACCGCTGAAGAAATTGCTGCTCCGATCTCTCAATTACAAAGAGTTGTTGCGACTATTGTGCCTTTCGACGTTGAACGTATTACCTCAGGTTCACAATTAATCCTTCACCCACATCCAACTGTAAAGAGCGCACCGGCAGCAAAGGCGGCCGAGTTCAAGGCAGTTAAAGATGTAATAAAGCCAGTCGAGCCAATTAGCCATTACGCCGAAGACTTAACTCCAATTGGTGAAATTACCTGGCGTATGCGCGCACAGGTGCAAGGGCAAGTAACTGCAATCAAGAGCGCAGCTAAGGGTTCAGCTCCGCTACTGCAGGTAGAAGTTTGGGATCAAACCGGAGGGGTAACTCTGCACTTCTTGGGCCGCCGTGAAATTGCTGGCCTGGAAGTTGGAGCACAAATTCGTGCAGAAGGAATGGTTGGCGAAGAAGAAGGCGTATTAACAATATTAAATCCGTCTTACCAACTGCTCGTCTAGATCAGCGCTGTCCTTCAAAGAATTGCGTTAATAGCTTCGCGCACTCTGCTTCGCGTATGCCAGATGTAACGTTGATTTTATAAAGTGATCGGGGATCTCTAATTACATCCCAAACTGAGCCAACTGCGCCCGCTTTTTCATCCCAGGCGCCGAAAATTAAATTTGAGATACGGGCTTGGGCGATCGCACCGGCACACATCGCACATGGCTCTAAAGTTACGACCAAGGTGCAGCCATCTAGCCGTGAGTTTTGTAAGTAACCCGCTGCATTACGAATCGCAATAATTTCGGCATGTGCAGTTGGATCATTATTTGCTTCGCGTTCGTTCGCGCCGCTGCCAATTAATTCGCCATCACTATTAACAATGAGTGCGCCAACTGGAACATCACCGGTTACGAGCGCTTTTTCGGCTAACGCAATCGCTTTATCCATCAGTAATTCAGGGGATTGTTTAGAAATTCTTATAACTCCAATAGCTGCGCGAATTGTTCAGCAAATCCCAGACGGCTTGCGATCGCCTCTAATTGCTCATCTGGAAATAGTTCTGCATCATCACAGAGAGTAGAAAGCTCCATTTGATTTATTCCCAGGTCTGCCAAAATATCTAAGTGCCCAACTGGCAGCGGTTCTTCATCTTCTTCTGGAGAATCTAAATCACAAAGTTCTAATAAATCAGCTGCAACCTCATAATCCATCGCACAAGTTACATCGCTGAGAAACATGCTTATGTGAGAGCCTAAAACGCGAATCACCATAAAGAATTCTTCATCGATTGCAAGTAAAGCGATTGCGCCGCCGTTGGTTTGCTGTGATTTCAGGCGATCAATAATGTGCGGTAGGTCATGTGCATCAGGTAAAAGTGCCAAATTCCAACGGCCATCTTCATGCCATGCGGCAACTGCGATATCTACCTCGTTAACCATTGCATCCGTCACATTGGACATATTCCCACTCATTGGACGAGATAGAAAGCCCTGTAAGGTAGGAGCCATGAAAGTTCATGTCGCCGACCACCCGCTGATTACCCATAAATTGACCGTGCTGCGCGATGAAGAAACCGATTCCCCAACATTTCGCCACCTCGTTGAGGAACTTGTTACCTTGCTCGCCTACGAAGCAACCCGTGATGTGCGTACTGAAAAAGTTTCGATTAAGACTCCTGTTACTACGACGGTCGGCCTAAAACTCTCTGACCCACGGCCGGTCGTTGTTCCAATCTTGCGCGCCGGACTTGGAATGCTCGAAGGAATGACTCGTTTGATCCCAACTGCTGAAGTTGGTTTCCTCGGAATGGTCCGCGATGAGAAGACACTTAAAGCCAGCACCTATGCCAATCGTTTGCCCGAAAATTTAGCTGGACGTCAATGTTTTGTCCTCGACCCAATGTTGGCAACTGGCGGCACATTGGTTGCAGCCATTAACTTTTTAATTGAACGCGGCGCTGATGACATCACCGCAATTTGTATCCTTGCAGCTCCCGAAGGAATTAAAGTTTTGGAAGATGCCTTTGCTGATTCAGGTGTACCAATCAAACTTGTAACTGGTGCCTTGGATGAAAAACTAAACGAACATGGCTACATCGTTCCCGGACTAGGCGATGCGGGCGATCGTTTATACGGTGTTGTTTAAATGGCCTCAACTTCCCCCGGATACGGAATAACTATTCGCGTTGAGGGCGCACCAGAACTTCAGCCAGTTGCGCTAATTACTTCTGTAATTACAGGTGCAGGTGCGACGATAACCGCCCTCGATGTCGTTGAGTCTCTCTTGGAAAAAGTTGTAATTGACGTAACTTGTGACACTTTAGATGCTGATCATGCACAAGCGATCAACCTTGCATTAACTGCACATACCGGACTTACTGTTCGCAAAGTTAGCGATCGAACCTTCTTATTGCACCTCGGTGGCAAGTTAGAAGTTCAATCAAAAGTTCCCTTAAAGACAAGAGATGATCTCTCGCGTGCATACACACCTGGCGTAGCCCGCATCTGTCAGGCCATTGTTGATGATCCAACCGATGTGCGTCGCCTAACTATGAAACGCAATACCGTTGCTGTTGTTACAGATGGCTCTGCAGTGCTCGGTTTAGGAAATATTGGTCCTGCTGCTGCGCTTCCTGTGATGGAAGGTAAAGCTGCGCTCTTTAAACGATTTGCTGATGTCGATGCCTGGCCGGTTTGTTTAGATACCCAAGATGTCGATGAGATCGTCCGCACGGTCCAACTAATTGCCCCTGTTTATGGCGGTATTAACTTGGAAGATATTTCTGCCCCGCGTTGCTTTGAAATCGAAGCGCGCTTGCGCGACTTGCTAGATATTCCGGTCTTTCATGATGACCAACACGGCACAGCAATTGTTGTTTTAGC
>Ga0209191_1002098_pt1 | contig 12572 bp, 7 predicted proteins | sample S_130626_EF_Meta_FD_187320 | JGI IMG/M metagenome (GOLD analysis project Ga0209191, IMG submission 187320) | Freshwater microbial communities from Lake Simoncouche, Canada to study carbon cycling - S_130626_EF_MetaG (SPAdes) (version 2) | ecosystem: Environmental > Aquatic > Freshwater > Lake ... | reverse complement strand
CACCGAGAACGGATAGTCCGAAACAAACGCGATGTCCTGGTAGCGCTTGAGTAATAGAGGCTGGTCGTTAGACACGAAGGTGATCTTCTGTGTGAACGGCTGCCCGTGGAACTCAAACGAATTGTCCTGGTTGTGTAGATACAGCTGGCTGTTACTGCCCCAGCCGACAAGTGTCTGGCCGAAGTTACAGAACAGCTTGAAGTTGTAGTCGTATGTAGACCTCCATCGCATGTTCACGTAGTCGAACACCACGTGGTCGTACTCAAAGCCGCTGGTCGTGTAGTACGTGCCTGGCTTTTGGTAGTCTGCAACGTCTGGGGTAACGCCTGTAAGCGTTATCAGTGTAAAGTCGTAGAACTCAACATATGTCGCCACGCCTACGTTGCCCTGGTAAGAGTTTCCGCTCTCTGGGAACGTGATGACCATGTCGTATCCATACAGGTTGGTATGGTCTCCGAGTATAATGAAAGCCTCTGTTGGATGAGACGGTGGATTGAATCCCCCAAATGCTGTGCCCGTGTACTGTGTGCCGAATCGGAACGCAAAGCCCACCTCACCCATAACCTCGTTCACGTATGTGCTCACGATGGCAGAGTCGTCTGCGTTGTACCTTGCAGCAAGCTCCTTGGTCTTCGCCCTGAACTTATAGTCCTTGCCCGTTTCTGGGTCTATCTCGCTCACCACGATCTGTCCGTTTGCGGAGGAGTAGATGAACATACCCGCGTTGTTGTCGAAGTAGATCGCCGTGCCAGATGGCAAAAGGGCTGTAGCCCCAGCGTTGGTACACCCGTACAGGCTGCGATAGTCGAACCATGACGAGAACGTCTTTCCAGAGACACGGACGGTTGAGTCCGAGCCTACCTCGTTGGGGTAGTACTGGATGTATATCGAGTTTTCCTTCTTCTCCTGTATGCACTTGAGCGTCTTACCCTCGCGGCCTGAGTTGTAAATCCTTACAATCTTGCCGTAGATAGGGTTAAGCTCCTGTATGTTGTCGTTGGACAACGAGAAGTTTGAAAGCCCGTTTATCTCCGTGCCGAATACATATGCGGCGGAGTGTATAGCAACCGCCTGCCTGTTTACCATCTTGGCGTTGGGGTCCTCTAACCTAAAACGTCCAAGCTGATGTATGTCGCTCAGCCAGTAGTCGGAGTAGTGTGGGTCCTCTATCCAGTAGTAATACACGGCACTTTCGCTAATAAGACCAGTGCCATAGTTTCGCTGTTTTATATAAACGTCGCCGTACTGTAAGTTTAACTGAGCTGGCTGTACCTGTGAACCGCCAGTATACTCCTGCACCTGGTTTTGTGTAAGTAGTATCCTAAGACTATCAGAACCACCAGTTGACGGAAGGCTAGTGCTAAGAAGCGTTATGTTTTGGTCTGGGGAATAGTTTGCGTTGATTATGTTTACCGTCCCCTGCGAAACAATTGTGTTATACACGTTAAGTTGTTGGTAGTCCCATGTGGTACCCGCAAGTTCGGATGTATCCCCCCATGTGTATTTGTACCAACTCTCTGCCTCTGCATTGTATGCGTAATGTATTGTATACGAGTCGTATACTACCCCGTGTGACCTGTCCTCTGTGTGGGCGTTGTTGATCGGAAGGGCTGGGGTAATATCCTTCCACTCCGAGACAAACAAGCCATTGTTGTCGTCCGTAGCTGGACGTGGGGTGTATATTTCTATAAGCTGACCAAACAGGTTTCCGTTGCTCAAGTCAAAGTTATCCTCTACTGAGCCTTCGTTAAATAGCGTGACATATATCACCTGCCTTTTTGGTCTACCCTCGTCTGCCGTTCCCCCTACTGGATCATATTCGAGCACCTCAAGTTCGAGATATGGTATATACTCAAACGTGGTACCGTCTGTTTGCGAACCTTCTGGACGCTGTCTAATGAAACGTACACGGTCGCCTACCTGTATCTGATGGTTTATTGTCGCCCCCTTATTCTGGCTAGTGTAATAGTTATCAATCTGCATCCTGTAGCGATTGTTGGTCTGGTTGTCCAGAGTAATCGCCGAGTTGTAATTGTTTCCATTTGCATCGGCAGCCGATGTGACCGTGTATTGGCCAAAGCTCAATATCTCTGTGGCAGGCTTTGCCACTATCCAGTACTTGTCCGCCCATACGGGGGGTTGGTGGTTTATTGTAATGTTAGTGCCTACAGTGAACGGGTTCTGTGGGTTGGATAATCCAGTCCTGTTTATGTCGTAAAACCACGGCACAAAAACGCTCATAGTATTTTGCGTAAGAACCGTGCCGTCTCTATAGGCCCTGTCTCCGTATACTATACCAAACTGGTGCGTGGCGCCCACCTTTAATGACGGCGTAGGCAGTGTCTGCCTAGTGCTCCTTACTCGGGGGTTGGTTATCCCATTTATGTTTGCCCCCGCCGTAAAAGAATATTTTACAGAAGTTCCATTGGGTAGTGCTGTTCCATGCGCATATCCCAGCTGATCCATGAAGTTGTCACAAATCGTCTGCATGACATATATGTTCCAAGACATTGGAGTAGAACCAGACGCCAAAGCACTGTTGATAACAGACTGGCTTAGCTGGTAATTCATTTGACCAAGCGGTACGCTGGTAGGCGCTGGCCCCCAAAAAACTGTACCCGCAGAAAATGGGAACGTAGTAATTGCATTAAAATCCGCAGCGTCTGTCTTTATAAACGAGGAACCAAATGCATACGTTATGTCAAAGTCTATAGCGCCAAAAGGATTCCATTTAATCTCGCTAAGCGTGTAGTCCATGTTGACGTCCAGAGCGATCTTGTCGTATGACTCACGAAAGTTGGCGTATACCAACTGGTTTGTTGGGAGGTATTCCTGGCAATCCGAAGTGATGGGCAGCCTGTCGTAGTTCTTGAGCGAATCTATAGCCCCCTTGGTTGCCACGTTGCCGTAAAACTTTACCGTCCAGTAAAAATTATCTGGCATGCTGTCCACTGTCTTGTCAAGTTCCAAGAACACACCAAACGGGGTTATTGCCCCGCCCGTGGTCTGGTCGAACTCCTGCACCGCTAGATTGAACTTCCTTACAACCTTTGGCCCCGTGTTAAAAGAAACCGTGACGCAGTTGTCGTTGTTGAGACCGATAAAGTTCGTGCCCGTTACAAGTTCAGACTGTGTAGGCAAAGCCAGGTTTGAGTACATGGACCACACGCCTATTTCGCCGTTCTCGTAGATCGGTTGAACGATGAACTTGAACAGCTTCTTGCGTAGCTTGTTGTCGTTACGCGTGATGTCCGTGGTGAACTCAGAAATTGGCGGCTCTAATGGCCACTTGATGGCGTCGATTGCCTGTAAATCTATTGACGTGTAGTATCCGTCCAGGGCCTTCTGTAAGTTGATCTGGAACGGTGGGTTGAAGAGGCGGACACCATCGGCGTCGTACATCTCTGGGTCCCAACGCCCGTCGGTCCACTTCAGCAGGTCGTCAACCACGTTGGCGTGGTATACGGGCCAGTCTGGGCTGAAGTTAAACTGTTCGGTGGATATAACCGTCTCGTGTGTCTCGCTGTCGATGTAGTACACGCATATCGAGTCCGCGCCTACTGGGCGGTAAACGAAATAAACGATTGCACGCCTCTTCAGCCATATTGTAGCGCCCACCACCTGGTCCTGGAACTCGATGGATGGGTTGTTGATTTCAATAGTTCCTAGTGAGGTCTCCACGGCAAAGCCGTTACCCGAGTTGTAACCGAGACGACAATAAGAAAAGTCACGGTAGTCACCCTTGGGGAATCCCTGTGGGGTATCGTCGGTGTTTATGCCGCCCCCAAAACTTATGGTCTCGTTAAAATCCATTATCCTAGGTTAAATTCTGACGCCTGTGCAAGCGCGTCGATCATCTCGCTGAGGCGTGGCGCCTTGACCAGCAGGTTGGCGCTCCATTGGGCCGCCTCGTACTGCATCTGAAGTTCTTTGTATTTGCTCATGTCCCCCTGGCTTCCCCTGTGGAAACAATACTCGCTCATCAGGTACAGACGGAATGGTTCCGCGTAGGCCACGTCAATCATGGTGTTCTCGTTGACCTCTGATCCGTTTGAGAAGTACTCAATAATCAGCTTTCCGTCTGGGATGTTGTGGTCAAAGATGATGTTGTTGCCGTCGATGCGGTAGTAGTTCTCGTTACGGCCACCGCCCATGGTGTAGTTCGGGTAGTTGTAGAAGTACCCAAAGTATCCCGTTGGAAAGAATCCGTCGGCTATAACCGAGTCGTTTTGATCGCTCTCGCACTGGAAGAACTCCTCTGGGTAAGTGAGTGAGTTGTCTGGGGTAAGCGTCCATATGCGGCGGCCAGACCTTAGTCCAACCTTTGAAATGCGGATGCAGTCCGACGGCATGGTGAACACACGGGCACCAGTGTCGATGCTTGCGTTCACGGTCTTTAGGGACACGTTGCCGTCGAGCGGACTCTTCTCGCTCAAGTAGTCGATGGCCACCTGCGTCATCCACGTAAGCTCACGACCTGTAGGGTTTTTACCCAGGCGGTATAGAGCCGATGTGGCAATGTATTTTATGTTCTTAATTGTCATCCTTGAGTCCTTTGAGATTGAGCGTCAACACCGTCGTTATTCAAATCGTCTTGGAACCCTTGCGTAGAAAGCAGCTGCATGCACGTCTGGAACAGCATGGTTTCACCCTTGCCTGTCTCATCGCTTGGCACAATCAACACGTCGTCGTCTCCCATCTGGTACACGTTTGGTACCATGGTAACCGTTACGTCGCCCGTAGGCTTCTTGTTGAAACGCAGCTTGTCCTTGAAAAGCACCGCAGCAGAAGTGTTCCCCCCACGCAGCACGTTGAGCGCGTTTGATTCCGCCTTGGTCTGAATCGAATAGGCGTTGAATCCAGACGACTCGTCCTCTACACTAAAAATGGCAAGAGTCCCCGCGATTGGCTGTGGACTCAGTGTTACATAGTAACCGTTTGCATCTGATGATGGTGTGAAGACATAGGGGACCGACATGTCGCTGGCCTCGTATGGGTCTCGGCTCACAATGTCGGCAAGTGCCAGATTGAGTACGCGCGAGATAATCGACCGAGGATACAGGCGGCGCAAGTCCTCTGGGACGTCGCCACCAGTCAGCCTGTGCTGTATTAGTTCTATGGCCTGGCGTTTCGTAATCATACTTTACTTGGCATTTGAGTTTGAATGTCCCACTGATCTTGGTTTCCAATTCCAACGTAGGTCTTGAGCATATCAATCAAATGGTCAACACAGCTTTCTGGGTATTCAAATTCAACACTTAAACTCGGCTGTCCGAAGTTCGGGCCAGGTGTGGTGTGAACCGATCCTGGTGGTAAATATACGGGAATCCCGTTAACAATGTCGTAGTCAAAGTAAGGAACTTCTGGAGTTCTTATGTATGTAAACGTGATCCTTGGCAGGTAGGGATAGATGAAATACTTGTCGTTACGGGTAACAATAATTGGGTCATTCTCCTGTGGATTGTCCACGGGGCTTGTGATCGAGTTACGCATCTTGGCGTCAAACTCGTGTTGGCTTACAAACTCTACGCTTCTGTAGTTAGTCTCATACCCGCAGTCCACGTTTAGAATCTCAAGGTAACTTGAATTTGCCTGATACCACATATCTAGTGGAATGGTAGCATAACCTCCGCGTTCTGGTCGTCCCTGCAACACAGGTGTGAAAGCAAGCGCTGGGTATTGGGGAGAGCCTAAAGTTTTAATGAACGTCTGTAAGTCACTTGTAACCTCACGGTCCTTTTCAAACACGTCAACCAAGCGGTTCAGATATCTCTGATTAACCGTGTTGATTGCTAGGTTGAAGGCTGTCGGTGTAACGTAACCACCCCTCAGGTCTTTACCAGCCCTGAAGAGTAGATCATTATATATTTGACCGAGGTTAGTAGTCATTATGAGTAGATTTCAATCTTAAATGATGCATTTACCAATAAACCATCAGCATATGTTGCAGGTCCTGCACCCGAAGAATCTAATCCAACTGTTGCGAATGTTATAGCTTGAGTGGTTTGAGCAAACGCTTGTATTCCTGCTGGGTACCCCGAACCACTAGATCCATAATTTATAAAAACAGCGGTTTTATTTACAGTGAACGGAGTGCCAGTAGCTATGCATTGATAAATACCAGCCCCTATATAATTAAAACTTATTGTTTGTCCTGTAGTATTGGAAATAACAGTTGCAGTTGGAGCGCTTGAGCCAGACTGATTAAGTAATGCTACATAAACTTTAGGTGTGGCTGATGTTTCAACAACAAGACCGCTTGATGTAACTCCGAGGTTATATGCTGGGCTAGTCTCAATAAAGGTTCCGTCACCGTAATAAGGGATAAACACATGGCCATCTTCAGTCAATACCATTTTAGATGTTATAGAACCTGATGTTGATGTCTGAAAATCTAATTTAGAATCAAGCGTTCCAGGATTTACCCACTTTGTAACTATTGAACTTGCGGCAAACTCTCCTGCGGAATTAGCGGTAAGTCTTGTGTCAATAGTTCCACCATAGCCATTGCCTCCACCGCTTGTCTTTTCTCCAGTAAGTTGTAATAGAGTATAAGCAGCATTAGATCCAGCGCCAGTAATTCTTCTTGATTCAAATGGGATTGAATTAGAGGCAACCTTTAATGGAAGGAATCCAGTTGTTGACGAGACGGAAAGTGAATGACCATTTGCGTCTATTACAACGTCACCAGTCAGCTGTCCACCAAGCTCTACATTGTTCGCGGTCTCCGTCAAGCCGTTAGATGCGCTTACTATAGCGTCGGCTTGTAGCGCAGACACGTCACCTTGAAGGGCGATAATATCAGAGTCGTATCCAATGTTTGTCAACTGCTGTAAGGCAAGCTGAGTGGCCGCCTGTGTGAGCTGACCTTGTACATTGTTTGCTGTAAGTGGTGCAAGTGGATCGGCCGAAACATCTGCCGCTGTAACAACAACCTGGTAGTCGAAGAACTTAACCCAAACAGCTGCCCCTGCTGTGTTGTCTGTGCACAGGTAAAGGATGTTCGTGTTGGTGTCTTCCCAAATAGCTCCATTTTCCACACCCTGTGTGCTGTCCTCGTTTTCGGCTGGTATGCCGTCAAACAAGCGGAACTGAATGGCGTTGATGAGCGTGTCGATTGTAGATGCAGCATTGTTGTCAACCCATTGGAACGTGTCTGGGTCGCAGCATCCGCAATCACAGCCCGAAGCATCGAGTTGGGCCTCGATAAGCGCAAGTGTGCTGCGATACTTTTCAATATCACCGCAAGAGCGGTAGTTTTGAGCCTGTGTGTAATAAAGCAACACGTTGTCTACAAACACCTGGTACTTAGAGATACGGTTGCGCTGAAGTTCTGCGGCGTGGGCGTTGCGAAGGCTTTCCATGCAGGGGATTAGTCCGCAAAGAGATCCAACACAGCTAACCACGAACTCTTGAGTCCCCGAAGACGTGTACTGAAGGATCAAGCCATCGGTCTGGGTCTTCTGAATAACCTGGCTCAACGACACGCCAAATGTTCCCGTAGCAAGCACGTTGTTGCTGTATGGGAGCGTGTTCGTTACAATCTGAGAGTTGAAAGTAGGCGTTAAGCTGGTCCAGGCTGGGTAATTAATTGTAGCGTTTAGGCTTGCAATTGTTTGGCCGTTCAACACCGTTGAGTTGGCTACCGCAAATGTTCCGTTTGTGCCGACCTCGCAGTCGTATGTAAACGTGATGTCCGTGGTCGCCTGTACACATCCAGAGTAAGAATATACAGCGTCAAGCTGTACGTTGGTGATGTCAAAGTTTACATTGATGTCTACGTCGTTGTCCAAACCTGTTGTGACAATCGTCATATAGGTTTGATCAAGGCTAAGTGATGCAGAAACAACGGTTGCAGTTGTGCTGCTAGGCAACATAAGCAACTGGTCTCCTGCCTCAAAAAAGTTTACGTATCCAAGATTAGTGCTTGACTGTATGTCGTTAGGGAAGTTGATGGCCACGTCAAGTATCGCCCCAGCTAAACGAAGCGAATAAGTGAACGTGTAAACCCCATTTGCTACATTTCCGTTGGTGTCAAGAGTCAACGGAAAGGTGTAAACTGGGGTCTGCCCTGGATTGAGCGTACCCCAGTTTTCTAAATCTATCATAGGAAACTCATCCGTGTTCTTGTCCACGATGATGTCCCCGTTAAAAGTGATTATACCCTTCCCCTTTGCCTGGTTTGTCAAAAGGTCTATTCCCAACCCCCCAGGTCCTGAGTAATTGGTTGAGTCTGTTACGATACCTCTCGGCTCTAACGCGCCCGTTGTAGGGTTTGTGTACGTTAGGTCAAACGTAAGGGTTACGGTACTGATCATCTTTTATAGTTTTCTTAATTTACCTAATAATTCTTCATTCACTTTGAGGTGGTCAATCAAGGCAAACGCAGCCTCGCTGCCAGCTGCGGACTCAAAAAATGGCGTCTTTAGCCATTTGGTTCCGTCACCTCTACGGTCGCGAATATACCACAAACCGTCCTCATTTTTGATAAAATTTTCACCCAAAAGTCTGTTTACCAGCTCGTGTACTGACTCTTCTGTAGAAGTGGTCGCCTGCTTTGGGGTTACTGATCCAACAATTTCAAACGCGTTCTTTCTGAATATTTCACTTCCGTTCTTAATGGCATCATGAAGCATTACGCGAGTCTCCTCTTCACTAAACATTGGAGTCAATCCGAGGCCGTCTACAGCTTTCAAAATTGCTGTGTAATCCAAGTTGAAGTAAATAAGATCCTCGAGCTGACGAGCCGCCTTGGCTGTCTCGATTTTGCTCTTAGCGTCAACTTGCTTCATTTCATATTCATACTTTACCTCAGCCGATTTATGGAGAGCCTTGTTATTCTCCACGATTGGACACATATATTGAATATAAAAAAGAAGATCTTTTTGATGTGGTTGGATTTCAAATCCATCAGCAATTTCAATTCGATTTGCTGAATAACTTACGCTGTTATTAATATTAGTAGGAGCTATGCTCGTATATATTAATGTATATTCTGACTCAGTTTCTTTATCGTAAAAGTTAGCCTTTGTCTTTATAGACATAGCTCCAGGAGATTGAACAAACAATCTAGGCTCGGAATCGTGACTATTAGACGGAACCTTCCATGTTTTAAGTTTAAATTGATCCCTAACCCTCAATACCACGGGGCGTTTGTTTTTGAAGAAATCAGGAAAATCATTTCTTAATTCATCTTCTGCCCATTTTGGAACATCTACAGGCTGGTTGTTGCTTAAATCGTATAACATTTTGTTTTATTTATTTAAAAATAGGGAGGGATTGCTCCCTCCCCATTTTGAGTTTACACTAAAATTAAACTGTGAACATACCGTATTTGTTGGCATTAACAAACTTGAAACCAACTTCAGATACAATGTGAACACCAAGTTCCCAGTTCTCTGTCTTGTTAGCAGCCGCACGGCCACCAGTTTGCCACATGTTCATGAATGCACCTGGCTTGTGGCACAGACGAACATACTTACCCATGTTGCCGATACCGTCGTCAACACCTCCGTTAGTACTTAACGGAATGAAGAACGCAAGGTTTTTCCAAGTGTTATCAGTTTGATTATTAGCAATACTAGAGCCAACACCAAACATGGTTGGGTTGTCAAAGATACCCATACGAACAAATCCGAAGTTCTTATTGTTGAACACGAGGTTGTTGAATGAGAATGTACGGCTCATCAAGTCAGCATAAGCACCCTCACCCCAGAAGGTTTTCTCCATCTGAATCTTGTTAACGCTTACGTTGTAGTTAAACGGATTAGCATTACCTGAACCTAAAAAAATATTCTGCTCCAACCAACTCTGCATATAACCGCTTGTCCACACCATGTAGTTCTTTACAGAACCATCTTGTGATGTCAAAGCGGCTTCCATTGCATAGAAATCAGTAATATCAAGAGCGCTAGCTACACCAACTGAAATTGAAGTACTAGAACCACCATTGGTTCCAGATGCATTGTTCTGAATCGCGTTGTACAAACCTTGAGTAGTTTGGAATGAAGAACCAACAGGCAATCCGTAATTAGTAACTCCTGCTGTTCCTGGGGTACCAGCAAAGAAGGTGTTTACCATAGCAACTTGGTGTTCACGCTGCAAGTAAATGATGTCGCGTGAGTTAGAGTATGGAGTCTGAACCCCGTTCTCCAACTGTGAGTACCAAAGCTGGTTGTAAAGCGCCTCTGAGCTAGACTTGGTGTCGTTACGGAAAGTTTGCAAGTAAGAGGTGTGAACCGTGTCAAATGTAAACTTAGCACCAAATGCACCGCTATTTTCTGGAGCTGAATTACCTATATAGTAGTAATAGCTACTAACAGGGCAAGCAGTCGCAGCAGTTGCAGTAGAATCAAGAGGGCGAAGAACAATTGTCGAGTTGGAAGGAGCTGCAAGAGGTGCAGTCGAAACAACCTGGAACAGGTAACCGCTCTTAGCGTTTTTCCAAATATCACCAGCAGTTGGCCACATATAAGGAGAACCACCAACACTTGTAGTGCTTGCCAAGCTCAATGTCACAGTGAATGGACCACCTGTAGCGCCAGTTGCAGCACCAGATGTTTGCTGAATAGGCAACTCCATACGAGTCATTTCAAACCAACGAACCTTAGGGTTTTTAGCAATCTCACGATTACCTACAGCGTTCATGATCTGGTTCATAGCGTCCCAGTACTCATCACCAAAAGGCAAGTAAGCTACTGAGTCAAAATCTTCCATCAAGGCGTCCCAGTTGTTCTGGATACTGCCATAGTTCATACCAGCGGTACCCAGACTTAACGGGTTAATCGCTGGGCTTTGTACAAATGCCATTTTATTAAATTTTTTTAATTGTTAATTATGATTTCATCGACTGCGACGGCAAGGGGATGCCACGCTCCATCAAATCTCTTTGAGCTGGCGTGAGATTCTTGTTGTCAACAGACGTTTTGCCTACACGGTTTGGCGTCTTAGGCTGACCGTTATAGACCTCGCGCACTACCCTTTTTTCGGCTTGGGCAGAAAGTGATTTAGCAATTTGAACTCCGATGTCCCCAGACTGAACCTTATGAATGAGGACTTGGTTCGCCAACCAATCACGTACCGCTTGCTTGCCTTCCTTTGTGGTAGCATCAAAGGCTTGACCTAAATAACCAGCATACTGCGACTTCAAAATCGATTCGACCTCTTCGTTTGAAACTTGTAACGAAACTTCCGTATCGCCGAATTTGTAGGGGACCTCCTTTAGCTGTTTGGCGTAGGACTCTGCCTCGCCAAATGCTATGGTCTGTCTTTCCGCAATATGTCTTTGATTCTGGCTCTTTAGCTCTTTAGCAAAGGTAAAAGGATTTTTAACATCCTCAACCTCTTTTTTAGTTTTATTTATCAGATCAATCGCGTCGATTGCGTCTGACTTCATGAGTGCGGTGGCGTAGTATTCACCGTCTCCAATGTTGTACTTTTCACGAATCGCTTCCTCAATGGTGTCCTGGCCAAGCTGCTTAAACTTGTTAGGGTTCTTTACAGCCTCAGCAATTACAAGAGCCTTCAACGGGTCCTGCATCATGTTTGACTCGTCCATAGAGACGATTTGGTTTGCGATAGATGAGCTGATACCCTTCTTGTTAAACGCGACAATTGTCTTTATGTCATCGTTACCAGCAAATGGATCGTCGGCCTCTTGCAACAGGGCTAACCCCTCTTGGATTTCGCGTTCCTTCTCTGCGAGAGATGCAGCCAAGCCCTTGTATGACTTAAGCTCCTCAAACTCGTTCTTGAACGTGTCCTCGTTGTCGTAGCCATACGCGGCAAACCACGGCATGTCTGCTGGGTCAATCTGCGTTTCTGTTTGTCCTTCTACTTGTTCGTTAACTTGATCGTTTACAAGTTCGTCTTGGTTTTCAAATTCGTTGTTTTCCATAATGTTTATACTCTACCTGTTATTTCGTTTCCGTATTGAGCCTCGAGTGTTGCCTCTAGCTGTATCTCGTCTAGTGTTTGTTTTCCTTTTAATAGCTGCACCTGGTATGCGGCGTCTGCCTTCATCTTCTGGAGTTCCTGTTCCTTCATGAGGTCCATGTTAGCCATCTCTCTGTGCTTGGCAATCTCCATCTGGGCCTTCTGCATCATTGTCTGGCGCTTAGCCTCCTCCGTCATCATAGCGGACTGCTGCTGGCCCTGGATGGTCTGCTGCATCATCTGCTGCGCGTACTGCTCCTCACGCTGGCGTGCCTCTGTCTCCTCTGTTGCCATGTACCAAAGAGCCTCGTCTACGTCACCGTTCTTTAATAGCTGGGCTACACGCTCTACGCTCGACGGACGGAGGAGGACGGAGCCATCTTTTGTGGGGATCTGCGACATGCCGATCGCCCTTTGAAGAATCGCGCTCTTTTCCTTTTCGTTTGGAAGAACCTTGCAACTAATAGCAAGATGGTCCAAAGACAGGCCCTCAATATCATCAAGAGCTTCAATAAGATTCTCTCCAATGATTGACTTATAGAACTCACGAATTTCGGTGTCATATTCAATATCTATTCGGGCCTGGTGAATCATTCGCTCACCCAGCTTCTGTTTGAATTGACGCTCTGACTCGCGAA
>Ga0209191_1002095_pt1 | contig 12575 bp, 19 predicted proteins | sample S_130626_EF_Meta_FD_187320 | JGI IMG/M metagenome (GOLD analysis project Ga0209191, IMG submission 187320) | Freshwater microbial communities from Lake Simoncouche, Canada to study carbon cycling - S_130626_EF_MetaG (SPAdes) (version 2) | ecosystem: Environmental > Aquatic > Freshwater > Lake ... | reverse complement strand
ACAACAATAATTAATCGGTCACCCCTATCAACAATCGAAAGTTGTTGCATAATGTCTGATTTGAGTTGTTCGATATCTGTGAGGGGAGTGTGCAGTACACGCTCGGTATCGATACCAAAGCTGTCAAAATAACTCTGAGGAGTACCAAACTCACTATCGTAGAATAAAAGAGCCGCATCGGGATATTTGTCCAAGTAAGATTTTGCCATCAATAATGAGAAGGCAGTTTTAAAATGTTTGGATGGTCCAGCCCACATAGTAAGACCAGGAGTTAAACCGCCATCTAAACGACCAGAAAGTGCCACATTGATAATTGGCACAGAAGTTGGAATCATATCCTTATCAGTAAAGAACTTTGATTTCGACAGAATGGCCGAATCTTTAATACTGCTGTTCTTTTTAATCTTGTCAAGTATACTCATTTATTTTCCTTTTTACGAAATGCCAACTCAGCATCATCTACATACATACTATCTATCTTAGACTTCCGGTTAGGAAATCCACGTTTACTCTTTGATATTGGAGGAATACTTTCACCAGAAGCTTCATCAATTACAATTGATTCTTGCTCTGGAATATTCTCCTCAATCTCAACAATATTTTCTTTAGGTATTTCAACCTTATCTGTTTCTTTTGGTTCTTCTTTTTCAGGCACAAACACAGGAATATCTTGTGCAGTTACTCCAACAATTTCACCATCTTTAACGATTGGTTTACCAACTGAACTTCTATTCATAGACATATTTGCCGCTATCAATAATAACACAGCTAATGGGTCAAATACAATCATAATCAACATGATTACCAAACGAACTGCTTTATCAATTGCATCAGCATCGTCTGTACCATAAATCATATCACCAACATACTTAATAGGTCCCACCTCTGCCACAAGTTTATTGGATTCTTTTAGTAGTGGTAATTTTCTTTTACTAATTTCATTTAATTCTTTTTGTGTATCTTGAATTTGTTTATCTAAACGATTGCTTGCTGTTGACGGATCTTTGGCACGAGCAAGAAGATAATCTAATCTTTCTTTGGCAATCTTTTCTTGTGTGTTAAGTGTTTTTACTTCCACTTGATTTGCGCCAGCATCTAATGTAGAATCAATGTGTGATTTAGATAAGAAACCAAAAATACCCATACTTGTAATTAACATAAGAATAACTACGGCAAATGTCAAGTATGATTTTAATAAAAGTGGGCAGGTTTTCCAATTACGATACAACCATGATGTAGTCACCAATTTGCTCATTTCTAAAACCGAGCCCATAAAGACGATTGGCCAAAATGCGCCAGTAAAAATTGCAGCAAGACCAATAACGGAATAATAGGCTGCAATACCTGATAATAGTAGTGCTGATAATAGTGTTAAGAATATCATGAGAAAAAGTCCTCGAGTGAACTTACCCTTTCAGTTGTCCATTTCATACAATCCAAAATAACTTTAATAGGCTCTAAGAAAGCCTTATCAAATTGTAAATCATAATCAATATAATTGTCAAGCCCCATCTCTTTTGGTAGTCTTGTAGGAAATGAAATGACAGTATCTTTAAAATGGTTTGGCATCTTCAGATAGGCAAACTTAATTTTTTCGCCTTCTTGGATGAGTGGATATTTTTTGGTAAGATTATTTTGTTTTAGAAAGTTATTATACAGTATGGCACCCTTAACATGAATAGGAGTACCAAGTTTATAAATGTTTAGCGAATCGGAATATTTAGCCAATCCGTTAATTCCACGGGGAAAGGAAACATCTTCCGATGGGAGTTTTTTAAATTCTTCTCTAAATTCAGCAATAAATTTGTGTACATCTTCTTCTGTACCAGTTACTAATAGTTTAATCAACTCATACATCTTACCACGAATAACGGATGGTGTCGATGACTTCACCATTTCAAGACCCATCACCTTCAGTTGTGGTTCGTTGTATTGAACACCTTCATTGTTATATACATTTAGAATGTATCGTTTCTTGGCAGTCCAAATACCTTTGTCAGAAAGACCTTCTCTTTTCATTTCCATTTTCTGAGAGAACGCACAGACATACTCTGCAAGTTCCTGATAACTCTTGTCAATAAAAGGTTGAAGCTTATCCTCACAGATACGATCCATGATGGAGATAACTTTTGCAGTTTCAGTCTTTGTTTTAACAATGCTATCAACCAATGGACCAAGGTTGAGATAAATCGAATCTGTATCCGATGCAATAACATAATCTTTCTCACTCTTTAAAAGTTTGTTCATGTACTCATTAAGTTTGCCTTCAATCCATCTTATGGATAACTGGCCGGCAGTAGTAACGCCAAGAGCCATACGCAAATCATAGAAACGGAAATACTGAGAGCCCAAAGCACCATAGGCAGAGTTGAGGGATACTTTTTTAGCCAACTGGATATTGTTGTATTTGGCAATTCGTTTTTCGATTTCATATAGTTTACTTGGGTCTTTCTCATTCTCATATTCCTGTTTTGCTTTTAACATTAAGTTCTTAAACTTCTTACGGTCAGTATACATTTCTTCCATCATTTTAGGTAAGAAACCTTGGAAGTCTGTACGGAAGAATTGACCATTAGGAGTAATTGTTGCACCTTCAAGTTTTGACAAATCAACTTTCTTGGCCAACAGTTTATTGACATCAACACCAGATGAAAGTATTTCACGCATCTCATCTGTGTAGTTTTCAGGTTCAATCAATGTTTCAGGACTGATATTGTATTGCATCATCAAATGCGGATACAAACTATTCAAGTCAAACGATGCGACCCAATCATGCTTACCTACTTGTACTTCTTTAACATAAGCACCTTCAAATGCAGAATCTTTTTCTTTAGTGATTCGTGGTGGAACAATAATGCCTTTCTCAAACAGATAGGCATAAGTCAAGGAATCCCACATACGAGTTTGAGCAAACACATCTTCAAAGTTTGTTTTGGTATCATACGCAAGAGTTACTGCCAACTCAAGTAGTTTTAACTTTTCTTCTAATTTAATAATGAGTTCAACGTCTTTAATGTTATACTCAATAAATTTTTGAAAGTTTAAACGGTATAATGAATGTAAGTTATCATACTCATCATAGGAGATTTTACCTTCACCGAGTTCGACTTGAGCGATAGAATCCAAACGATAACTCTCTTGTGACTTACCGCCAGGAGCATACCATTTATACAGTTCAATATAATCGAGTGATTCAACACCAAGTAGACCATAGGCAGTCATCTGACGGCCATTGATTGTAGTGTTTCTTTCGGAAATATAACCCCAAGGAGATAATTTCTTGGTTTCTGGTTCGCCAAGAATCTTACGAAAACGATTAATCAAATATGGTATATCAAAGAACTTAGTATTCCAACCAGTAATGATATCAGGATATTTGTCTTTCCAAAACTCCATAAATTGTTTACAGAGATTATACTCATCTTTACAACGAATGTACACTTCATTACCTTGTACTTCATATTCACCACAGGCAAATACAAAAGGAGATTGATTTAAAAACTTAACACAAATTGCTGTGATAGGTTCATTTGCTTGATAAGGGTCAGGAAATCCATTCTCCGAACCTACCTCAATATCGATTACGGCAATTTGAACTTTAGTGAAATCATAATCAACCATACCATGATGTTGGTCGGCAATAAAGGCATATTCAAATCGAGTTTGGCCATAGATTGTTGGTGCACCAGGTACACCTTCAAATTGTTTAACATAATCTCTTGCTGCACGAATGTCACCAAAGATTTTTTGGTCAAGATAATCACCGTTTAACGAGGTAAACTTAGTGATTTTTTTGGATGGAATGTAAAGCGATGGAGAGTATTCAATTCTCTCCCTTATTGCCTTACCATTTTGAATGCCTCGATAAAGAATATTATTGCCGAAGCTTTGTACATTAGTATAGAAGTTGCTCAAGTTAGCCTGTAATGATTTGTTTTTGTGGAGGAAGAACAATACCAGCACCAAAGATTTGTTTATAATTATTGACAAAATCTTCTGCTGGAACATAGGAGTATACTACATTACGCTTAGCGATGGCAATAGTAGTATCAGGCTTTTGGTCACCATGAAGTGGAAATGGAGCCAGACCCACATTAGGACTACCATCTTTACCACGAACCACAGCAATGCCAACTGGATTTACTAAAACAAAATGAGTGTCATCTTCAGATTCTACTTCAGATAAAACCTCTTCCAGAGTGATTAATTTAAATACTTTAATGTCCATGATTACCTTTCTAATATAAATACTTATGATGATTTGAATCACAATTATACTATTATTTTGTCTTTTCTGTCAACACATTAATGGTATAATTCAATGTCTGATCCAATAATTACCGGCGCTCAAGGTGCCGTGAGTACACTAAAAGGTGCTCAAAATGCAGGTAAACAATTAGGTAGTGTGGTAACTGACCAACAAGCAGATATGGAAAGGTCTGTTGAAGAACAACACCGCCAAAGAATGCTAGCCAAAGCTAAAAGAGAACACCGGCAGGCAATGGCTGAATTTAGAGCTTTTGAAAAATATGAGAGTAATAAAGCTCATGCTAAAGAAGTAGAAAAAATTAGAAACGAAGCAATTGCTAAATACGGCAAGAATGCTTGGACTGAAATTGAAGCTCTTAAAAATCAGATGGAAAAGGATCGAGCGGCCGAAGAAAAATTAATGGACAAAGACCGTCAAAAACAAATAGAACTTTTTTGGTGGTGTATGACGGCAGCTGCTTTAATAACCTATTTCTTTAAGTTGTATAAATGAAAGAACAACCATTAATTTTTCTTGTGGTTTTAGTTTTGTGTTTAGTTTTGATGGTAGTAGAATCGGGAGCATTCAATATACGTTAACTAACTGAGGTCGTTATGAACAAATTACCAATTATTATATTTGTATTCGTTTTAGTATTTTCTTTACTGTTGACCATTTTAGAATCTATGGCCAAATGGCCGCACTAGGTTCTTTGTATTTTTTTTGTTTTTGTTCCCGTTCTATACGGTGAAACTCATCATCTTCATTTTTTGAATCCTGTTCTTTGACAGGATCCAATTCTTCTACTTCTTTTTCAATCATCTTCCTCTCCCAGCCTTCCGTTGAACAGTCATCTTGGGAACAAATTTAGGTTTGTTTATTTTAGGAGCAGGAGCTACTTGTTTTAAGTTACGAACTTTTAGTAGTTGCTCTTCACGAAATTTTTTTTCATCTGACATATTATCTCCTTATTGGTTGCGGATACTGGACTCGAACCAATAACTGAGGATTATGAGTCCTCTGTGATACCTTTTCACCAACCCGCTATAATCTTATATAGTCACCGCTTCATAATCTTCTTTACCTACACCACATTCTGGACATTCAAAATCATCTGGTAAATTTTCAAATTTACCTTCTACTTCATCATCGTGGACATGGCCACATACTATACAACGATGCTCTATCATAGTGCCTCCAATACATTTTTATAAGCATTTGCATGGCGTTCTTCCACTTTGGCCAATGCTGCAAATCGTTTTTCTGCTTTGAGAAGAACTTGTTTGAATTCTTCTGCGTGTTGTTTAGATTCTTCTATCTGTTCGTCAAACTCTTTACTAGCAAAAGATAATCCTTCACCAAAGGCTTGATTCTTAAACTGTGGATACATTGTAGTAAACTCATAGGTTTCACCTTCAATGGCTTTCTCTAAACATTCTTTAGTAGATGGTTTACCAATCAATAATTCAAGATGTCCCCATGCGTGGAGAATCTCTTGGTCTGCCGTGTGTTCAAAGTGTTTTGCAACATCTTCAAATCCTTCTTCACGAGCAATCTTGGCAAAGTATCGATACTTGATATGTGCCATAGATTCACCAGCCAAAGCGCTTTCTAAATTTTGTAATGTGTTACTCATACAACCTCCAAATAATTAATCATGATATTATATATTAGTAATAACACTAAGATTGTGTTATTTCATTTATGAAATATTTTAATGAATGTTATGAACAAAATTGATGGAGCGGGATATTGGAATCGAACCAATAACGAAAGGTTGGAAACCTTTAGTTTTACCATTAAACTAATCCCGCAAATCTGGAGCGGAGGCTTAGATTCGCACTAAGTGAGTAGATTGGACACCTACTCTGGTTCTATACCCCGTCCGCATATTTAATACTATACACTACTTATAATACTTTGTCAATACTTTCTTCTGGTATATTTTTCCAACCGATAGGTTGTATTTCAATGTCCGAGTCCGGATTAGAAACGCCTGCGAATATTTCCCAAAGTTTTTCTTTGATAGCAAACTTGGTAAATAATCCAGCTTCATAACCATGTGCTTCTATTTCCCAAGGTTGAACCCAATAATCAATAGTATCGGAATCAACTCTTTGGCCTTTCCAACGAGATAATCTTTCGTTGGTTTCACCGTAAACATATTGCTTAACATGAACCATTTCATGTGCCAATGTTTTGAGAATATCATAACCACCAATGCCAGAATGTAACTCAATTTCAAATTCTCTTGGCTTACCGCTTTCGTTATAATCTTCTACCGAAGCATAACCATAAGCAGGTAAATTTTTACTAAACTTTATCCGAACAAAGATGTTTTCTAACATTTTTTCAGATATTAGTTCTTGAGCGTAAAACTGAGCAGCTCGCTTGACATAAGGTCTAAAGCGTTCTTTATCGGGACAACCAACTATACTTAACTTCATTAGGTCTCTCCTTAGTAAATTGACCCAATAATTTTAGCGCTCGGTACCTGCTCACATAACCCTATTTATGAACTATCTTAATTTCACCTGGTGAAATATTTGTATCACCAATCTCCGTTGTCAAACCATAAACGAATCGTAATCGGTAATAATTCAATCACCAAAGCATCTTGTTCCCATGCCTCGTTTGTTTTGTTGTAATTAAAACTAATTCTCCAATGAAATGGATTCAATTTAAAAGTGATATTACAACCTGAATACATAAACCAATTTATCATTTTACCCCCAATTGAAATTTAACATATTTGTCCTTCATCATATCGGGTATAGTTAGATATGGTTCTTCTAACAGAAACGGACAAGGAAGCCATTGTGGTGATTCACCCCATCTATTTTCTTCTAAGAATTGTTTCAATAAAGCAATATCATTTTTATGTGTTGGATTAAAAGGACGCTTGCAATTTGTTAATAACTGATGTTGTATTAGAGAGCTCACTTAACATACTCCAAATTATCTTTACGCATATAGTGGATTACCTGTGTTTCGCCGCTAGGCATTTCTTTAACAACAGGAATAAAAGTTATACCTTCAATCTCATTGGTTGCCCAATTTGAATAGGTATAATAGATGTCTTGATTCGTTTTTGAACGAACTTTTTTGAGAACGGCTTTACCGCCAGTTGTAGTGGCAATATAACCGGGTCGAGAGGGTTTAGTTTTGTTCCAGTTTTTCATGATATAATTATAACTCAAAGAAAGAGGCCAGTCAAGGCCTCTTTTTATTATTTACCGTTTGGGTAGTTCAATTGTTCCCATTCCTCATCGGATACAGGCCACCAATTACTCATCTTTCGATTTTACAGTAATTTTCTTTACCGCATCTTGAACCTTTACCATATTCTCTAACCAAACTTTAAGCATACCATTTGTAATTTCGGCATCCTTAATCTCTACCTTATCGGCAAGAGTAAAAGCACGATTGAAATTACGATTAGCAATACCTTTGTAGATATAGTTATCTTTATCATCGGAACTATCAATTGTAGAACCTTTGATTACCAACTTATTACCTTCTAAGGTAACTTCAATATCAGTTTTAGCAAAGCCAGCAACTGCCATTTCAATGACATACTTGTTGTCTTTTACTTGTTTGATATTGTATGGAGGATAAGAGGGTGATGCTTTGGCTACTGTTTCGGACACTTCACGGATTTGGTTCAATACGTCATCAAATCCAACTGAGAAAGGATCCAAAGATTTGGATAGTGTAGCCCATTGTGGGAATAATAGATTTGTGCTTGTCATGTGTTTCTCCTTAAATTCAAGCGAGTTAGTCAATAAAACTGTGGCCTCAGATGAGCACCACACCATAAGTATACTAGTATTTATACTAGTTTGTCAATAAGCACCTGGTTTTTTACCAATATTATATTTGGGTGTCAATTCCCAATCGTCTTTTTCTTTGTGGGAAAGTATCTTAATCTGTGATAGGAAGATAGGAGGTGGTTCCTCAATCTGTTTGGTATTAACAATCTTTACCAGTCCCCAATCGGATAATAGTTTAGCAATGGCATTCCTACGAGATAAGTCATTTTCAGAAATGTCAGTTGGTTTACCATCCAAAGCAAATAGTTCTTTGAAATGTACGATGTAATACTTACCTTGCTTATGTAGAATGTGGCAAGATTGGTAAAGTATTCTGTCTTTTTTGGAAGCAACACCAATGCGTGTTAATGTTTCACGAACTTTTAAGAAATCATCTTTTTCACTTAGTGTAACTTCAACTAAATCAATAATTGAAATCATTACTTGTTCACTCCGCCTTTATCTGTTTTTATTATTATTTCAGCGATTTGTTCTTCAGTAAGAATACGCAAAGCTTCTTTAGCTTTCTCATTGGAGTAACCAAAGTATGTTTTAACGGCCTCTATATTTTTATCAGTCGATGTTTTCTGCCAAGGTTGAAATTTCCTTTTCATCGACCTTATTGTATTTAGATAAAACTGATACTGCATATCTTTATCCATGCCAGGATTGAGGTTTAACTCATTGGAATACAGTACACAGTCTTGGTGGAACGACAAGGCACGGTTAACCACAAACGGAACATAGTCTTTATAGTCTAGTTCGTCCTTAAAAGGATTCTTTTTAGTTTGTAGTATTGACGGGACAATCTCTTTAAATAAATCAGGCATTTGTCAAATTCCGAACAGCATTGGCTAAAGCATCATCAACGTGCTGGATTGGAAATACTTTATTTAATTTATCAACATTCATATTACAATTAGACCGTGGTGCGTTTGTGGCTGCAGTGAATTCTTCTTCTGTAAACCATTCTTTATTCAGACCCATAGCGTCTGAACATTCTCTAGTGGTTTTGGTGCCAGCATTACCAACATTATAAATTCCTGGTTTAGGTAAATTTATGGCAAAGAATACTGCTGTAGCAGCGACATCATTAATATAACTTAAACTGTTTTCAAAGTCAATTAATTTGTCATACTTAACCAATTTTGTTAGATAGTTTTTAGGATTGTGTTCGTCACCAAAAGGCAAACGAATACGCAACAGATAAGATTTATTCATGTATGGCATTAATAGTTCTTGAGCAAGTGCTTTTGAGCCACTATAAAATGACCCATTATTGAAATCAAAATTCGGTGGATCTTCTTCAGTCCAACCACCATCTTTATAACCTGTATATACACAACCACTACTGATGTGTACAATAGAAGTATGACGATTATTCAATTCTAATTTTAAAGGCCAAATTACATTACCATCAATACATTCTTGTTTTTTAATTTCACAGGTATCAACATTAGGAAATCCAGTATAACCAGCGGCATTAATAATAACTGTTGTGTCGAATGGAATTTCATCTGTGTGAGAAATCCACTCATAATCAAATCCTCGTTCAAGTTTTTGTTTTTCTAATTCTTTTTGAATGTGTTGGCCAACATAACCATGCCCAATTAATGTAATCATAAATTTGTTACCTCGATAGTTTTAGATTTATAAGATTCGATAAAATTTTTGTTTATATCTCTATTGTTTTTTAATTTATTTAATAAAGATTGGTAGTCCATATCAATTATTTCCGCAAAGTCTTTTCCATTAATATGGTTAAAATTATTAGTTAACGGAATAATATGTTTACCTCTTTTTGAGGGTTGAAACCCAAAAAAATTAACAAGATAAATTTTTGTAGTGAAATTCAAAAAATTAATATTAAAATGATTTAACATTTTTAAACCAGTATTATTTTCAGTTTGACATTGTTTGGAATCCATATTAAACATATTTGATTTTACTTCACAAACATGAATTGTTTTGGTTTCAGGTTCAACAATAATAAAATCTGGAACAACACCATCAATATTTTGTTTGGATAATAAAGACTTTTTGGTTACTGTATTAATTTCAGAATAATCAATAATAGGAATTGAAACAGATTCCCTAATTTGTTTTTCTAAATATGTTCCAAACTTGGCGGTAGCAGATGCCAGATTGCTATAAAACTTTGCAGTTTCTAAATCACCGGTTAAAAAATAAATAGGTGCGTAAAGAAATTCATCGACATCGTTTTTTCTTTCTGTTATAATCATTTAAATTCACAGTCCACCATAATTTCAGTCAAACAGGCAACCATATTAATTTCATGGTCGGCCACGAATGCTGATTGATATTGATATTTAGATAGGTGTAGGACCAATTGCGGAACCGAATTGGCTTTAAGAACTTCGTATAAACCATCATAGAGTTTACGATAAATCTTTACGGGGTCATTATCAAGATTGTTGGTGACCCACTTACGAACAGAAGCAAAGTCTTTATCTTTTAACGCTGCCACCAAAGGCCCAAGTTGTACATCAGCAACAGAGGCAACAATACCAGCATCGATATTTCCAGAAACGGCATAACGTTGCAGCTCATTAAGAACCCTACGATTGTCCGGAAAGTGTTTTGTAATAACTGCGGCAACGGCATCTTTCGAATATGTGATACCTTCTTGTTCAAGAATCCACTCAACTCTTTTAAAGAATTGTGCAGCCATTGCTTGTTTAGAACCGTTGATTTTAAAATCAATGACAGAGCAACGAGAGTGGATTGGGTCAATGATACGATTTTTGAAATTACAGGTGAATATGAATGAACAGTTTGAAGAAAACTCCTCAATTGCACCACGCATCGCTGGTTGAGTTGAATTAGGATTAAGATAGTCTGCTTCATCAATGATGACGACCTTTCTTCCACCCGAAAGAGAAACTGATGAAGCATAGTTTTTAATTTTAGTACGCAAGACATCAATACCAGATTCATCGGAGCCATTGATAACAATATAGTCGCAACCAATCTCCTCACAGAGTGCTTTTGCGATTGTAGTTTTGCCAACACCAGCCGAACCCGATAATAATAAATTTGGTATTTCTTTTCTAGCGACATACTCTAAGAATGTGGATTTGATTGCATCCGGTAGGATACAATCTTCCACTTTGGATGGCCGATACTTCTCGACCCATAATAGATGATTCATTCAATACTCCCATGATAAATTTACTACTCAATTATACTTTACTGTATTTTGCTTCAGATGCAACCCAATACTCAATATCATCTTTGGTGTTTTTGAAATGACTAATACCTTTAAACGAAACCTGAACTTCATAATGACCAGGAATCATTTTAATATTTGCTGAACTAAAAACAATTTTAAATGGTTTTCCATTTGGCCATCTACCTTCAGAAATCTCAATGGAATTTGTGTGTGCCGAATCATCATCAGCATCAAAAGTAATTAACTCAGCTTTGGTGCCATCGGATTGAATGGCAATATGTGGTGAAGAAAGTACTTTGGCAGTATCCGAAATCCACTTATAATCTTCTTCATTTAAAGTAAATGAACATTCTGGATCAACAATGTTTAAATCTTTTTCTGGTGGAACTGTAATCATTGATTTATCAGTTTTACGATAAGCCATTTTTTTACGACCAGATTTGAAAATAACATTCGCATCATCAAAGTCCAATTCAGCAGAATCTTTAAATAAAGAATTTACTGATAAGAATTGGTTCAAATCATAGATACAAAAATCTTCCGGAACTTCATCTTTAATTCCGGCTTTTGCCAGGACTGACTTGCCGCCAGACATAGTTTTAAGTTGTTTACCTTTTTTGAATTGAATGCCTTGGTTAATTGAGGCAAAGTTTTTCAATACATTAAGTGTTTCGGTTGAAAGCTTCATTTTACTTCTCCATTATCTAAAAAATCAATTGTATCATGTTCATATAAAAACATCAAGCAGCACAGCGCATGTGCTAAGTGATTCTTACCAGTTTCTTGGTCAAGTTGTTCACCTGATTTCCAAGCCCAAAGATGCCGTTGCATAGCATCAAAGTATCTACGCTTGGCATCAGGAACTTTTTTCCAATTATCTGGTTCATACTTTTCTGCACCAAAAGTAAGAATTTCTACTGTTGCTTTTAGTGCGTTTGGTGGTACTAAACCATATTGCAATTTACCACCATCAAACTTACGACCACCTGTGGTGGCCGTTTGTGATGCTTTAACAATATCTTTAACGGCAGCATCTTCATAACCAGGATGATATGGTGCTTCTTTAACGAGTTTAGCAACATCATCGCTACTAAAAGCACCATAAGTTTTAAAATTGCCAGTTGTACCGTAAGTTTTCATTCTGTGTTCCTTTAACCAAGCTTTTGAAGGTTCATGTACCGTGTTTTCACCGTCAGGTGTACGCATTACATTTCTCCAACAAAATTAGCAACTGCTGGCATATCTCCTTGGAAATGGTAAGTACCAATGTGTGCTGTTTTCATCCAAGGACACAACCAAATTTTACCGCCAATGTTACGCC
>Ga0209191_1002092_pt1 | contig 12592 bp, 14 predicted proteins | sample S_130626_EF_Meta_FD_187320 | JGI IMG/M metagenome (GOLD analysis project Ga0209191, IMG submission 187320) | Freshwater microbial communities from Lake Simoncouche, Canada to study carbon cycling - S_130626_EF_MetaG (SPAdes) (version 2) | ecosystem: Environmental > Aquatic > Freshwater > Lake ... | reverse complement strand
TGTTACGCCTGTTTCAATTTGGTTAGGGTCGTGCATTAGATTCACATTGTTTTGATACCCTTTCTTAAAATACTTTTGCACAATCTTAACAATCGTGTCTTTAGAAAAAGCAACATAGTAGTCACCAAAATTAGCATCACTTCTAAAGATAGGAGTGTCAGCCAACATAGCGCAGCCACTAATAATATGCTTATCTTCACTAACAATTTGAAACTTCTGTTCATTTTTAAATGCATTCCAATTCTTTTGAATTGCAGGTCTATCTACTAATGAAACGAATTGCACCTCTGCATCATCATTCAAGTCATCTGATATTTCCAACATATATAAAGGTAATTCCATACTCATAAATATATTTATTTTAAATATTAACTAAATCGTGCTCTTTGTCTTATTGCTTCAACTCTTTGTTGATTATTTGTTACATCACTTTCAATCACATAAGCCTTTACTGCTTGATTGCCCATTTGGTTAATTGACTGTTGACTTATGTTTGTAGTTTGTGCTTGTGGTGTTTGTGGTGCCATAGGTGCAGCAGAAGCTAATGATGGTACGCTTGAAGTAACTGCTGATACTGATGCTGATTTTGAAGATAATAATCTTTTTGCATTTGCTATGTTTGCAGTTATTCTAACCATACCTGACAAAAATTGTGTTAATCCTGCACTACCAAATGTCCAAGAGTTTAATGGATTTTGTTCTGAGTTTTTAACCAATGCTGAAATAGCTTGTGCAGTATCTATACCAATTTGTGTTAATGCTAACCCTTTTGAAATTGCTTCATTCTCACCGGCTATTGCATTTAAATTTCCTAATATACCAACTATTGCATTTGCATTATCTATTTTATTTTTTGTTACTGCATCATCACTCTTTTTTAATGCAGCAGCTTCATCTTCATTTATTTTAACTCTAGCATCAGAATATTTTTTCCTTATTTCAGTTCTTTGAAATTCAGTTAAATCAAGATTTTCTAATTCTAGTGCTTGTTGCTCAATTAATAAATCTCTTTTTTGATTATATCTTTCTATATCAGCATTAAAATCATCATCCTTTTTTAATATTTCTTTATCAATTAATTCCATCTTAGACTGTAAATAAATCTGTCTAATACCTCTTTCTTCTTCTTGTTTTTTTAATAATGCTTCCTTATCTTTCTTATCTTGTTCTTCACTTTGCTCTTTATTAATTTTTGTTATCTCAGCATTTGCTTTATTACCTAATTCAATTATTAAAGCAGTTTTAGTTGAAGCCTTTAATTTTTCATTAGCATTAACCTGATTTATTTCTTGAATAAGTTGTGCATCTACTTCTGCTCTTTTTGCTTGATATTCATCTGTAATTCCTGCAATCTCAACCTCTGTCTTTAATTTTATTATTTTATCTTGCGCATCTAATTCAGCATCATCTTTTTCTTTTTGTAATTGTTTTGCCTTTTCGTTATTTTGTTTACTTATTTCAGCAGCTTTTTTACCTGCATCTTCATTTTGCTTTTTTTGTTTTAACTGAAAATCATTTTGTGCTGCAATACCATCTGCATTAATTTTATCAATTTCTTCTTTATCCTTTTGTCTAGCATCACTATTATTTGCACCAACTTCTTCATAATGTCTTTGTAAAGACCTTATCCTAGCTGCTCTTGCATTTTGTTCAATTTCAAAAATTTCTTTTTCACTCTTTCCTGCTAATTTTGCTTTTGAGAGATTTATTTTTTCTTGATTACCTAAAAAATCTTGTTCAGCTTTTAATCCTGCATCAGCATATTTTAATATACTTGCATTAAGTTCTCTTTGTGCTTCTGCAGCTCTTTCAGCAGAACTTTGGAAACTTTGAAATGCTGCTACTGCTTCACCCAATGCAATAATAAGTACACCAATACCTGTTGAAATAATAGCAGTTTTCATTACCTTGAATGAAGTAGATGTAACCTCTGCTGATATTCCTAACGCTTTTAAAGAAAATGCTGCAGCTTTATTAGCCATCTCATTTGCCTTTTGAAAAATTGTAGTAGATTTTATTACTGCACCTAATTGCTTAAATGAATCTATGCTTTCACCAACAGATTGCAAACCTTGTGAAATAGCCATTGCTGACTGAACCTTTAATAATGTTTTTTGAACATCTTCTGATTCAACACCAAATAATGCCATAGCACCTTGTACTGCTCCAAATCCACCTGCAACACCTGATAGCGAAGAAGTTAATGATTTAAACTTTGCATCAGGATTAAATGCTTCTGTTAATGCCTTAGCATCACCTATCGCATCCTTTAGTTCAGCAGCTTTTTTTGCTGCATTAATTGCTTGTATTGAAGTAGCACCAAACTTTTCAGCCAATGCATTTACTTCATTCTGTGCTTCTCTTAGTTGCTTTTTAAGTGAACCTACTGAAGTTGTAGCACCTGATGTGTCTACTGTTAGTTGTAAATTTAAATTCTCTGCCATTAGTACGTTGTTTCAATTACTTTTAATAAACTTATTTTGGTCGTATTGTATTCCATTGGGTTATAACCCATTACCTTATTCAATCTAAATAGCACACCATCTATCCAAATGTATTTACTGAAATCTAAATTAAATATATCTATTGTATTTAATAAAGCTGAACAGGTTAATAGCTTACTATTCTTATCTGTTATCTCTGCCATATATGTACTATGAAATACATTAAATAAATTGTTGCTAGTAAAGTTATCTGAACTATAAAATATTTCTTTAGGTGAACCAAAGTTAATATCATTCTGTGGATTTGAAGGGTCGTCTAAATGTCCTGCATAACCGTATGAAGTCAATGTAACTAATGTTGTTAATGAATTTTTAATAGACCAAGATGTTACTGATGGAATCTTCTTTACTTGCATTATCCTAATTATACTATCCATATTATCCTCTGCACTATTAGCATTAGATTTTTTATAAATAGCAGGATATACTTTATCAGTTCCAATAGCTTTATATAAAACTGATGGTGCAAATATTACATCAACAGTTTCTGTATTCTTACTAAAATCAAATGAACTATCATATAACCTGTCACCATAAGATTCCGAATATTTCTTTTTATAGTTTTCATTGTAAAAGTCGCTATCTTCTTTAAATTTATAATTGTAATATCTAGCATTTATTTCACTCATTGGTTTAATACTTAAAGGCTTTGACCTGTCTATTTTATTAGACCAATCATTTGCGTTGGAACTGCTAACATCATAAAAATCAATATAAGGTTTTATGATAATGTTATTCTCTTGGTACCTATCATCATATACATATAGATTAAACATTTTACAAATGCTTAAAAATAAGTCTCTTTGAAATATACCTTTAGGAATACAATCATTCATTAATAAACTATCCCCTATTGATAATGGTACAGGTATTAAAGAAACAGAATTAAAACTAACATCTCCATCATTTATTGTAACAGGATTGTCAGCTTTATTATCTGCTTCGTTGGCAAATCTAAATTGTATATAATCATTCTGTATCATTAGTATTTCAAAACTTCCACTAATAAAAAAGTCATCAGTAAAAAATTCACTATAAACAGTAACACCATTTTTAAGAATACTAAATGTTCCCATTGTTGAATTTCCGGTAAAATTATAATCAAACTTTAGATTAAATGATGCAGCACTTGTATATGTGAATTTAGAATTAGCACTTGATGGCACTAAACCTGAACCGGTAACTGTTGTAAATCTAACAAATGCAATATTTAATACTTCCTGTGGTGCAGTTAGTAAAGCATTGTTTAAGTCACTTGTAGTCTTAGTTAATTGCTTTTGATTATGTGGTATAACCAATCTTTTAAAATAATCTGTTTGAAAGAAATCACACTCATAAGTGTAATCTATATTAGCAAACATTTTATCTATATATTGTTTAATATATATTGCCGGTCTAAATGTAGTATATTGAAAGTCTATTTTATTTGTACTTACATTTCCGTAATCTATTAATGGATAATAATAACCTGCACCTCTTGCAGCATCCCAACTAGCAGTAATATTAGTTGTATTGTAAACGTGGTTATAAGCACTAAAATCTAAATCTTCTAATTTCTTATTACCTAGTGTAGTCATAAAACCACCTAACTCACCAAAGACGCTACATTGATATTCAATAGTTTCTTTATCTACAACTATTTCTAAAATCCTTAATGTGCCTTTAAATATTTGTACTCTGTCAATATATATAATACACTTAGCAGATTTACTTGCATTGAAATTATAATTTACATTTGGTTTAGTTTCATCAAATTCATTAGCATTACCAATATCAAATACAAAGCCAAATATTTGGTTATTCCTAGCCGTACCTGATAAAGATATTGTTTTACTAAATGATGTGTTCTTTGAACCAAAGTCTGTAATGTCATCTATTGTATAAGTAAACTCAGTACTTATATCCTGCAATAAATCCAACTTGCTATCTTCAATATATATTTCTGTACTAATCATTATCTAAATTGACTTGTTAAATATTTACCAATTTCAATATCTATTTCAAAGTTAAATAACTTATCACTTGTTTCTAATTTATATTCATAGTTACTGCTACTAATTGTTACAGGGAAATAAGCACCTTGTACTTCCATATATACAATAGTACTTGCAAATAACTGCGCTAACCATTCATAGTCCTGTTCACTTACCCAATCGGATATTAGATGGAACTTATCCTTATGCTGAATAGCATAGTTCAATGTCGTTTCATTGTACTTGTTATATGAATCAATGTTTGACATTGCATTGCCGGATAGCTGCCAATCGTTTCTTCTATATGAAGCCCTTTGTAATTCAGTTGACCTTTTATTAACCAATGCAAACTTCATTGTGTCCCAACCACCTAGCCTATTAAGGAAATGCAAATTGTATTGCCTGTATTTAGGATAGCATTTTTGTATAAACTGTAGCTTTCTAGATATTGCCACCCCTCGTTTTAAATAAACATTATACCCATAAGTATTTTCTGTTATCAATGTTCTACCGGCAAAAGTATTTATATGCCCTGCCTGACAGTTAAATAGATTCATTTCACCTGTGAATGTTATGCCACCACTTACTGTATCTATGACCGAACCTGCTTCGTTTATAACATCTACAAAAGCATTATATGTACCGGCAGTAATCTTAAAATATGTAGCATAGAAATTATCCCCATATTCAATAGTAATCTTTTCATTATCCCTTTCCGTTATCCAATCATCTGTAAAGTTTTCTAATAATAGATTGTCATAATAATCGGATAGCACTAATGGTGTATTGTTATTTACGAATAGAATATCTGCAAATAATGGTGGATAATAATTGTAAGCAGCTAATGCACCGGATGCAAGGTTAGATGTAGTTATCAAATTACCACCACTCACATATTCTTCACCTACTCTAATTTGGCTATCTACTTTTATCTTATCATTAGATGCTACTAATATAGAACTGCCGGATGGTTCAAAGTAATTAGTTACATATGAACGTACCATTGGTGATGCGTTAAACACCCCATAGCTGCCCTCTGCTGATGGGGATGGATATACTTTTGTTCTGCTTACTTGCGCATTGTTTACATATACATCATACACAAACTTAAATGCAGTTAACCCAACATTTGTTGAACTTGATACGAACCATAAGTCATCGTGCATACTTGAATAAGGTGCAGGGCTACTTTGTATTGTTATTGCCATTTTTTATTTCTTTACCTATTTGTCTAATTTTAATTTGTATATCTTTACCTAGTGCTGCCTCCATAACTTCATAGAAGTTTTTACCAAATGTTTCTTTTTGTGCATTGTCAAAATAATGCGTTGACCTTATTCCCTTTCTATGAATTGACCTAGCTAACATATAAGCTAAAGACTTTTTACCATCTATTGCTTTTTTTTCTTGACCTACTTTCTTATATTTTTTTACTGCCGTTACTTTTAATTTATTATAGCCAAGCCATCTTTGAGCAGCAGCTATTGGAATAGCTTTTTTTCCTGAATTAAATTTATAAGGAGTATTTGAATCTGCCTTAACATTTTTAGTTCCCTTTACCCCTTTATTTATAAAATCCCAATATTTAGAAGCCGGTTCAGTTTTAGGATAACCTAATGAAATAGTATAGCTAGTTGCAAATTTTGTGAAATTCATCCTAATATCATTGATAGCACCGGATGCAATAGATTTGTTTTTGTTTAAATTCTTTTGAGCAGTAGTTATAAAGTCAGCACCAAAGTCTTTAAGCAGTCTTTCAATAACAGGCATTTCCCCCTCTTTCATAGGTTGCTCACCTAATGTATTTAGAAACCCATCTCCTAATGCTTGTGCCTGTGCTCTGCTAATACTCATACTAATAAATAGGGCAAAGGTACAAAAATAACTAACCCCCACCTTTTTAGGGCAGGGGTCAGCAAATCAAAAAACACTATCTATCTAACCTTCTTTATTTGCTCATTGTCATAATCATTCTTAGCTTTTAAGTATGAAAGTATATTTAAACATTCTATTGTGCTAAGTTCATATGCTTCTGTAACTGTGCAACTTTCGTACTCGGCAATAAGTTTGGTTGAAAATTGCCATCCAAAATAGTGCATAAATTTTGAACCACCTCTTTCGCTTTGCCCTGTGTCATTCCTGTCTGCATCATTTTGGTCTCCAAATAACCCTTTGAAACTTCTATCCAATTTCTGTATACTTGATAAAAAAAAACAAGCGAATGATAAACATCTATAAACCTTGCAGTCAGCATATCACTTGAATATTGTTCGTGTTTACTAGCATCATACTTTTGTTTGAACCAAATACCCAATATCCTTTTCTGTGGGATAACCATTGTCGCTGCTAACTTGTGCAGGTTATTATATAAGTCCTCACTAAAGACTTTGCTTTCAATATACCTAGCAAATGGCATCTTGCTCACATCATAGTTTATCTTATACCTTTTGGTTTTGTTAATTGATATATACTTAACCGGCTTCCCTTCAATGGGTTTAGTTAGAAATATAATGCTCCTCTTTAGCTTTCTAAATTGGGTTAGTGATAAGCTATCAACCTGTGCATCCGTCATATTATTGACTATTGATACTAGCTTAGAATCGACTTCTATTTCAGTTAGGTATTTGTCCTTTGAATTATAGACATTGTATATCTGTTGGTATTGCCAAACATTTATTTTGTTCCACATATGCTTTTGATTTTGCATAAAGATAATACAATTACATATATTAAACAAGCTATTGGAATACTTATGATAAAGAATTTAATATACTTCATAGGTTAGTCTTTATAAAACTCCTCTTGTAATGATATGAATTCCTTAGTCATATTTTTAAGTTCCAATTCCTTTTCAGCTAATTGCTTTTCAAGTCTTTGTATCTTTTGAATAAGACCATCTATTTCCATCCTGTCTAATATGCCTTGTTTTAGTTCGTAGTTTGTCATAATAGTAGTTTTTAAAATATCCCTGCCCATCTAGGAAACTAACCAACATCCCGATTGTTTAATTTATTTGATTGTTTGTTGCAGGGATAGTATGTTTAATTATTTTGAATGTATGCAGTTGCTAAGATAGCTAGTATCATTATTACTACTGCCTCAAAGTTATATTGTTTCTGTTTCATAGTGTTTGTTTTTAAATGTGCGTTGGTCAGTCGCACCCCTGACTTTTTGGGTTAGTTATTTAAATAAATACCATATTTAATTTTATTACTTATTGTTAAATATCTTATACAATATTCATTTGTATTTAAATACTTATTTGAATAAGCAATTTTTAAATCTTGTAATTCTTTTTGTAATTCGTTTAATGTTTGTTTCATATTGTTTTTGGTTTGTTTGATATATCAAATATATAACAGTTATCAATACCTTTTATACATTTTGTATACTTTGTGATGAACGGTAAATATCAGGGATGAACGGTAAATGAGCCGGTTATCAATCAAATACGGCTCAAAGTTGCACTATAAAGCAACTTCTTATGATTGATTAAACAAATGAGTATCTGCCGTTACCCCTCCTAATACTAAAGTTAGACCACGCTAAAGCCAATGCCATAACGCAGTCATCGTGGAATCCACTAGGTGCAGAGTACTTAACCCCATTAGCAGTAAACTGATACTCAAAGACTTGTAACTCATTAGTAATTGCTCCCTCAGGGAAGCCTATCCTGCCCTGTTGGATGGCAGTAGCAAGACCCTCCATTAGCTGCTGCTTACTTGAACTTGTAAACTTCAACCCCTCAATGGCTATCCCTTCCCTTTGTAAGTCCTCTAGGATAGGGTCACCAACTCCGGTGCTATCGACCAATATAGGGCATCTAGGAAGCCGTTTAATATTTTCCTTAGTATTATGCCAATCCATTTGATACCTGTCAAAATAAGCCACGTTACCCCCATTATCAAGCCCTATTATTACTGTGTGGTCAACTGACTTTGCAAGGTCAATACCAAATGCCACTATCGGCTGATTGCTCATAGGCTTTGTGCAATCCTGTATAAATTTGTTACCAAATGGGTTCGCACTATTCTCACTAGGGTTTGCCATATACTCTTGCTCAAATACTACATTCGGCAATTGCATCCTAGCTTCATCTATTTCCTGTGGGTCTATAAATGGGTTGTCATAGCTAGTAAACTTAAACGAAGCCCAATCATTCTCACCGGCTTTCATAAACAGACTATAAAAATAGTTCTTACCTCTAGGGGTTGAAAGGAATATAGCTTTGCCCTTGTAATCGGTCAGCGTTGGTCTAATACTATTTTGCCATCCGGATTCTAATTCAGGGATAAAAGATGCTTCATCTATAATAACCAAATGAAACTTACGACCTCTAAGATTATCCAATCGTTCCCCTGTAAAGAATTCCACCTGCCCACCGTTAGGGAAATCTATTTTAAGGTCAGATTTGTTTTTAGGCAGTTCTAGGGATTCAGTTAGCTTTGCAAAGAAAACCTTTGCCAATCCATAAGTAGGGGTTATATAAGCCACAGAAAGCCCTTTAACGGCATAGGCTACTGAAAGTATCTGTGATAGTTCTGACTTACCAAATCTGCGACCACACATCACAACCCTGAAACGCTTGTCGCATTCTAGTATCTTCTGTTGGTTAATATGTGGGGTTGGCAGGAATATTTGCACTATAAAATAGTTTTGCCATCAATAAAGATAACCTCAATTTTATTATCTGTTTTAATATCCATCTGTTCTTTTGGCTTACCATATACCCTAGTCAATAAAGTATCTAGTGAATACAGGCTGCCTTTTTGTAGGCTTTTATTCATAGCACCTGCAATAGTCTTTTCTAATATTGTTGCCTTTGGATTCTTATATACTGCATTTAGTTCTTCCATATCCATTGACATCATAACCTGTATCGTATCATTTATCTCGCTTAGTTTATACCCCTGCTCCTTCAAAAGACTAACATACTTTCTAGGTCTGCCGTTTGGGTTTCTTATCTCACCCTTTTGAACAGGGATTAGATTTTGTTCGTTTGCCATATCTTCTTATTTACTTCTTTGTTATTACAAAGGTACTCCGTTCTTTTTAATTACTAATGTAGGGTCTAAGTTTTTCATTCTGTCTATAATCACTTGGCAATACTTTGGGTCTAATTCAGTTCCATAACATCTCCGACCTAATTGGTGTGAAGCTATCATTGTTGTTCCTGAACCTAAAAATCCATCTGCAACTAAATCTCCTGATTTAGAACTGTTTGTTATTTGATATGCAATTAGTTCAACAGGTTTCATAGTAGGATGCTCTGCATTTCGACTAGGTCTATTAAATTCTAATATTGTAGTTTGTTTCCTATCTGAATACCAACTATGAGATGCACCTTCTTTCCAACCATATAAACAAGGTTCGTGCTTCCATTGATAATCTTGTCTTCCCATTACCATAGAATTTTTTACCCATATTAGACATTGCTTAACCATTATACCGGCATCTGACATTGCTTTTCTAAAATTAGCACCCTCACTATCAGCGTGCCAAACATACCAAGAACCTCCTGCTTTAGTATAAGAACCAAGTGCAGTATAAAAGTCATAAAGGAACTGATAAAAATCTTCATCTCCCATACTATCATTTTGTATAGTTAATGCATCTTTAGTTTTTCCTGTATAAGCAACATTATATGGAGGGTCAGTCACAACCATATCTGCATACTCTGGACCAAATATCTTACTCCAATTATCGGTTTCAGTAGATGAACCACATAAAAGTTTGTGCTGCCCTATTTCAAATATATCACCTAATACAATATCTGTTTCGCTTCCACCTAAAGGTACATCAAAATCATCTTCTTGTGCTTCGGCATTTTTTATAGCAAAGTCAGGAATGTCTAATCCCCAATCTGTTAATTCTTCTACATCCCAATTATTTGCTAAGTCATCCCAATCCCACTCACCAAAGCCTACGTTATCTTTTACTATAAATTCCTTTTGCTTTTGTTCATCCCAATCTACTATTTGAATAGGTGCTTCTTTCCATCCGGCCTCTTTCATAGCCTTTAATCTCATATTGCCACCTAAGACAATCATATCCGTATTTACTACGATAGGTCTTACATTAGCCATTTCAGGAAAACCTTTAATGCTTTCAACTAATTTCTTAAACTTATCATCTTTGATAATTCTAGGGTTATTAGGGTTAGATTTAATGTCGCTAATCTTAACGACTTTGATTTCTATTTTTTTATCTGTCATAGTTAGAATTTACCAATGAATTGATTATTTTGGCATTTAATATATAACCTACAAAATTGTTTAAACCATTGTTTCATAGTATTATCTCCCTTGTCCCTTGTAGGGTTTTGGTTTAGGTGAATGCTTGTTATAAGATTTCTTTGCCTGTCCTGTTTTTCTTTTGCCGAATGTTAATTTGGTTGAATCGTTTTTACCCTTTGCCATCTAATTTCTCTTTATGTTTATTTTTTAAATATTCCATATGTGTTTTAGTGTCACCCATAACTGTATGACAGTATCTGCATATTGCCATAAGGTTTTCTATCTTGTCTGCCTCTTTGTTTCCCCCCATCCCTCTTGCTTCAATATGGTGAATGTCAACTGCCTTTGCACCACAACTTTCACAAGGGATAAAATCTTCTATTCCATATCCAAAGTAGTCTAAGTATATCTTAGTATGTTTCTTCAAATTTAACTCCTCGTGCGTTTGGTAATGCATTTACTTCCGTAATTACATCAGGGTTATTGTCAGTATGAATTTCTATTCCTAGTGAACTAATCTTTTCAACCTTAGCTTTATTTGAACCTGTTGCATAAACTCTGTCTACCGGTATTCCTAAATCTTTTGCAGTACCTAGCATTGTTTCTTTGTCTCCTCTTGCTGAAATAATATAAACTAAATTACCTGATACAATATCTCTCTTTGCTTTTTCTTTTCCGGCATCTGTACTTAGTACACCATCATAATCATAGCTTACTTTTTTAGCTGCCATTTTACCACTAGCAAGTATTGCTGCCCATACCTCTGCAGCTTTTTCGTGTGTGTCGTATATACACCCACCTGTACCTATTCTATATTTTCCGTTGCTGCATTTATATATTGGCATTACCTATCAATTTATTATAAATAGCAAATCTCTTGTTATTTATAGCGTCAAAGTTATATACCCTGTCACAGTATTCAAATAGCTTCTGACCGTATTCAATCCTAGCTGCATCATCAAATGTCAAAAGTTTAATCCAATAGTACCAATCCTTTTGATTATTTACATAGCATACCGGCATATCTTTATAAGGATGTACGTTGCTAACAATAGCCGGATTTCTTTTAGATGCAGTTTCTAATACCTTTAAATTAGATTTCATTGCGTTAAACTTATTATCTACCAAAGGGATAACACTAATATCTGAATCAGCATAAGCACCCATATATTTAGTCACACCTGCATAGTCATAGATAGTTGGATTTAATTTTAAGCCATTTGTAAACACTCCTATCATTCTATCCCAAATATGCTTCTCCCCTAAATTGTAACCGGCAATAACTGTCTTTACAGGGAAGTTAATTTTTTTAATTGGGTTGCGTAGAATATCCATATCCGGTGCGTGTGTGCCTGAACCTGACCAAAACAATCTGACCATATCGGAATCTATTTTGTCATCCTGAAATTGTTCTTTGCCATAAGGTAAAGCATTAGGCAGGATTTCTACATTGGTATTATACTTATATATTTCATCAGCCAACCTTTCGTGTGTGCAGGTGCAAAGGTCAGCCACTCGCATATATTCTGTTATGACTTCTGATATATTACTTTCTTTATACCTTTCGTATAAAACGTGAGACGGTGGCAAAATCCAATAGTCATCATTATCTACTATTAATTTAAAATCATATTTTAATTTCATCTTAACCAAGAGCTTTGCATCTGTGGATGTTAAAAACCTATTGAATATAACTATGTCGTAATTGTTATCAAATACTAATTCATTAATAGTATCTGTAATCATACAATAGTCTTTTCGCATATTAACTAAAGGCATCATTATTCTATGATAGCCAACCCCACTAAATTTGCTTGTTACTGCTAGTATTCTCATAGTGGTAGGTAGTAAGTTTTATTTCCGTTTGAGTAATTACATA
>Ga0209191_1002089_pt1 | contig 12603 bp, 12 predicted proteins | sample S_130626_EF_Meta_FD_187320 | JGI IMG/M metagenome (GOLD analysis project Ga0209191, IMG submission 187320) | Freshwater microbial communities from Lake Simoncouche, Canada to study carbon cycling - S_130626_EF_MetaG (SPAdes) (version 2) | ecosystem: Environmental > Aquatic > Freshwater > Lake ... | reverse complement strand
GCAAAATTTATTTTCATATATTATTTGACTCTCCTTATGCGTTGTCCATATATCCTTTGCTATGTTATATACGTATGGTATATCTTCGAACAACATCTTACGCCATAAACTCATATTATATATTATCAATATATATTATTTTATATTCTTTTTCCCTAAAGTTCAATTTTTTTGTAAATCCGAATAAATTTTGTATATCTATTATATATAAAAAATGCAAATAGCGATTCCTTCCTACAACCGTGTTTCTACATTAAAAACCAAGACAATGGCGTTATTAATGAAGGAGAAAGTTCCACCAAATCTCATTACTATTTTTGTAGCAGATGAAACAGAAAAGGATAAATACCAAGAGGTCTTTAGCGATGTTCGTATTGTGGTAGGGGAGAAGGGGATTGTCGAGATTCGGAACTTTATCACAAATTACTATGATGAAGGCGAAACGTATTTATCTATGGATGATGATATATCCCAATTCGTGTATCCTATCGGGTCCAGTCTATTGATGGAAATTGATAAAATGGAAGAGAAACTAAAATCCAGTGAAGCACACTTGTTAGGAGTGAATCCAACAGGAAACAAATTCTTTATGAGGGGGGAGTGGAAGGAAGGTCTCTATTTCTGTGTGGGGTGTTTTTTTATGATAAAAAATAGAAAAGAAATAATCGTGCAAAACCAATTAGACGACTATGAACGAACAATGGAATGTTTTATACGTGATAATAAGGTAATCAGATACGACCAATTCTCATTCAAAACGAAATACTATGCAGAAGGAGGGATCTCTACTGAAAGGAATCTGGAAACATACACATATATGGTGAATGATTTACATCAGCGATACAATCGATTTTTAGCGCTAACCCAAAAGAAAAACAAAAAAAATCTGAAAATCTTTGGACAAGAATCCATCCCGCATCTTCGGTTCCGAGAAAAGAAACAAGCAGTCTTCTGCAGTGCAGATTACAGCATCGATGTCCTACCTCCGCTGGAGGAAGAGGTGACTGATAAATTATTTGCTATTCTGAAAAAAACAAAATTCCGAACCCGATCGATGCCTGCTCGATTTAAAGGACAAGAGGCGCTGACGTTTGGGTGGATACGTGGTATGTTATCGAACGAATATGACTGGGGGATTAATAACGATAAATTCCCAGAATTATGGGAACTACTCAAGGAGATAGGGGCCGCAATTGTCCCTCACGAATGGAATGCAGTGCAGGTCACACACAATGCAGTGTGTTCAAAGCACGTGGATTCGAAAAACAGCGGAAAATCAACGATATTTAGTATCGGGGAATATGTCGGGTGCAATCTGGTCATCAACGGGGTGGAGTATGATGCGAGACAAACGCCGTTAAGTTTCAATGGGGGGATGCTGCTACACTGGAACACCCCCTTTCTGATTCCTGGCGATAAATTCAGTGTTGTTTTTTATTAATTTCTTTATATATGTTTGAAAAGAATAAATAATTGTTCCCCCCGATTTATTTCGATATCTTCAGAAAATAATTTCTGGACTTAATTTATAGAAAATGTCCGAAACGCCCGAAGATCCCCAAGACACCATCGAATCGCCCAAAATCGAAGAAACACCATCGGCCCCAATTCCGCTCTCAAGGAGTCATAAAAAAAAAATTCTGAAAATAATAGTTAAGAAACCCGCAGAGAAGATTGTGGAAGTCGATACTTTAGAAGAAGCGGAGGAATTGACTTACAAGCAAAAATACGAAGAATTGATGAAATCGAAGGTGCCGAAAGAAAAGAAGCAAAAAACACCCGCACAAATGGCGGCGTGGGCGAAAGCATTGGAGACCCGAAAAACCAACGCTATTAAACGTAAGGAGGAGATGCAAAAGATTGCAGACTCACAGCGAACGGAATTGGAAAAGAAAATAATAAAAAAAGCGATATCTATAAAGAAGCGTGAATTGAGAAGCAGAATAGCGTTGGAATCAATCCCAGACGACGACGAACCAGTAGAGGAGGTTTTAGCGAAAACAAAACACCTACCCCCAAAAACACCAAAGGCGGTAGTCCCCCCCACCCCAGTATGGACTTTTGTCTAAATCAGAAAACTACGTTTTCCGAACCTTTCCTTTCAAAATAAAAATCTAATAATATTGTATAAGGAAAGGTTCGGAAAACGTAGTTTTCTGATATGTCTCTATTCTCAAATATATACAATGGACGCAGCAAATACAAGGGAAAGGAATGCATCGATTATATCACAGATGCAGAGACAAGACGTAAGAATTATGTCGAGTGTTTCTATCGACAACACCCCTCCCTATCAAGGGACTGTGCAATGGCGTATCACTGCTTGTTATACAACAAAGATTTAACAGAAGAAGATCGAATTATTTTCAATGCACGATTGGAAGAAATCCGAAAAAAGGAAGATGAAAAGATGAAACTGTTGTATGCAGAATTTCAGGGTAGGATTCAACTCGAAGACAACCAATTAGATATCATCGAACGAGAAATGGACGAGATGGCGTATTATACGGAAGAAGGAAAAGATATGCACGAGATACCATTAGTCGAATCAGGAAACTACGTTTCCCGAACCCTTCCTGTAACACCAGGAAATTAAATATCTCGGTAATAAAAGGAAAGGTTCTGATATGGACTCCACGACAACATATGTAGATATTCGTCAGATTGTTTTATCATCCAATCACGGAACATCGTTTAATGATACCTATAAATCCAATATGATGTTCCCATTCCAGTCTATACTCACGAATGATGCAGACATAATCCAGACAACAATCAGCGTAGATAATGCGCAATTTCCAGTATCATTCTACACTGTGAATTACACGAACAACATCCTATCTATTTTAGCAAACACGATTCCATACACAATCACAATACCGATCGGAAACTATAATTTCAATTCACTGGCGAGTAAAATCGAGACGCTGTTCAATGCACTCACGATACCTATGACGATTACGATCAACAAGGTGACGGGGGTGCTTACTTTCACCAAAACGAATTCGCCCGCTGTATTGTCTTTTGGTTCACACGCCAATTCCATTATACCTATTTTAGGTGGATTATCAGGGGTCACCTATAATTTTGTAGCAAATAGTCTGACGTTACCATATCCGATGAACCTATTAGGAATTAAACGCTTGTCTCTGGTATCGAATCTATTACCAACATACTCCTACAGTTCTTTAGGTGTTTCGAATATTCTATCCACCATCGACGTGAGTGCCCCGTCTTTCGGAATAATTAATTTCCAGAATAATACGCAAGTCACACACGTTCTTCGAGTGAATAATGTAGCAAATATCGACATCCAGGTTTTAGACGAAAATGGAAATTTCGTTAATTTTAACAATGCCGATTGGACCATTTCATTGACTCTTCAGATAACCCGCCGAATGAAACTGTCTGATACCACCTTTAACGATGTGATGGCGGGGATGGTTCCCCAAGAAATAACAGACCAATCGGCCCCAGAACCGCCTCCAGAACCTACTGCCGAGAATCAGAATCTGACCAATGAAGAAGTTCCAGATTTTGAATTAAATCCAGACACGGATTTATCATTATTATTGATGTAATTCCAGAATTTATTATCTTTTTGTATAATATATAATAAAATGTCCGTACTTCCTTCCACCGTGAATTATGGCGAACAACACGCATCTTTACCTGAAGGAACGAAATCGCTACTTCAAGTTATCTCACCAGTCAATGGTAGCACCTTCGCACCGAATTCCATCTTACAGTTTGACCTATTAAACCGCGGGTTCCTTGTGCCTGATAGTCTCTACATTCGTTATAATTACACGCTAACTTCGGCAGTCTCAAGCGAAACCATTGGAACCCCTGCATACACACCGTTCCTGCGGAGCGAGGTATTAGTAGGAAGTGTTATCATAGAAAGTATAAATCAGTATAATCAAGTGGTAAATATGCTCGCGAATACGACACTTTCGGTCGCAGAAAAATATGGGCAACAAGCGCTATTTGGATACAATGACTCAACTTCAACTCCCTCTTTAGCACAGTTGGATGGACGTTTGAACACACTCAATGAGACTGGTGCTTTCGCAGTACCCCTTCCGAACATTTTGTCGTCAGCGGAAAAAATGATTCCGCTCTTCGCCTGCCCACAGATCAGATTGCAATTGACGATGGATGCGCTCGCGAATATGTTCACAGCAACAGTAGTGCCCACCAACTTTGTTCTTTCCAACGTGGAGTTGTGCTACAAGGTTTTGGATATTCCTTCTGCTCAAGCATACACAATGAGTTTGGATAAATTCTACATCAAATCCACTTCTTTCACCAACAGTGCTACTACTCTTGCCGCATCCACTTCGGGTCAGAACAGTATTGTCTATAACGCCCGTCTCGCCAGTATCAAGGCCGCTTTCATTCTATTCGCAGGAACAGATGGTACGACTGCAAAGAATCTCTGGGGTGACGCAATGCACCCGAGTGCAACAGCGACCTATCAACTTGCTGTAGCAGGTGAATACTTCCCACCTCGTCCAATTGGTGCCGCAAATAAGGCAGCTGTTTTAATGGAACTCAAAAACGCAATCGGATCTGTTTATGACCGTAGTAACGCAATGAGTATCAACGCTGTGGAAATGGCGAGAACAGTTGGTGATACTTCAAGTTACAGCGAACCTGGAAAGGCGTACGTGGGTATTTCACTTGAAAAGATGCACAGTGGTCTCTTGACTGGAATTTCGACGCAGAACAGTCCTATTTCGCTCAATCTTTTCACCACTTCCACCTCTAAAGCGGTCAATGTGAATCTGATTCTTAACTATGATACTTTAATTGAAATTGACCCACAATCAAAACAGGTGTCGGTAAAACAGTGAGAAATCAGATAAATATCTATTCCTATAGTATAAAGATGATATCCGTAGTAAAAAAAGACAAACCAAATATGAAAGTCTGTGAGATGATCTGTGACGGGGGGTTACACGAGAAACTGAATAAATACGAGATGACGAAATTTCTGAATACACATTCGACTACGTTGTTCATAGGTGCTCCAGGTTCGGGTAAGACTTCATTGTTATATTCTTTCTTCCAATCAAAAGAATTATTTAGAAAAACATTCCACAACATTTATTTATTCCAACCCACAAATTCACGAAAAAGTATGAAAGATGATTTATTCGATTTAATCCCATCCGAACAGAGATATGACGAATTGAATTTCGAAAATCTGATGGAGGTAATGGACAAAGTGAAGAATGAAGACAAAAAATACAATAACGTAATCCTATTCGACGATATGACTGCTGCATTGAAGAACGGGGATACTTTAAAACTCTTGAAAGAATTAATATTTAACAGAAGACATTTATCGTGTAGCATCTTTTTCCTGGTCCAGACGTGGTTCAGTGTTCCAAAAGATATACGCAAATTGTTCTCGAATATTTTTATTTTCAAAGTGTCGAAGAAGGAACTGGAAACGATCGCAGATGAAGTGATAGAACAGAAGAAGGAATATATACCCGCCATTTCCAAGATGGTGTATAAAGAACCATTTAGATATCTATTTATAAACACGGATACAGGAAGAATGTTCTCTGATTTTAATGAGATAATCATAGACGAGGAATAATTATCTTTTGTTATATTATATTACAAAATGAAGTCACCAATGTTCAAAACGCTTCAAAGTTCTGGTCGTGCATTCGGAAGAATCATTAATTCCAAACCAGTTTCCACCATCTCGAATGTGCTGGAGAAAGGCGGAAGATTAGCGGAAAAAGCACTGGATAATCCAGCGGTTGCAGGGTTGGCCGCCAGTGCTGGACCCGAAGGTCTTGCTCTTTATGGTGCTGCACAAGGGGTCGCACGGGGGTCAGTGGGGTTAGGAAAAGGAATCCAGGCGGTGAAGAAGGCGACAAACCAAACGCCATTTAAACCTTCCTATGTATCTGCATAAGAATTAATCTCTAATACTATATTATATCGATGCCCAAAAAATATAACATAGTATTCAACAGTCGTAAGGGGACCCAACCAAATGGAAATAAAGGAGATACGAATTATACTTTTGATTTTGGAATACTACCAGAAGGAGAATATGAAGCATCATTTACTTATATGGGACAAGAAAACGATTTAAGCATATCTGCATCTCATAATTATAAAATAGCAGAGGTGTATATAGATATTGGAAAAAGCAACGATTATCAGGCAGGGAATAATAGTGGAACAATACGATATTCCAGCAGTAACTTTATGGGTTTTTTAGATACCAATCGCAATACGAACTATGCTTATTTATACGCAAAGAAAAAGGACAATAATGAGGTGTTTATTAACCGACCGACCAATAATGTAGTAAATATTAAAATTTTGGATAATTTGGGTGCTTTATATACGGATTCAGGAGGAGTAGATTTAAATCACTACGTCCTTGTATTACATTTAGAATTAGTTAGAGAATATCATAATACAATCACAAAAACAATGATAGAAGATAAAGAAGAGTATGAAGAAGTGGAAGTAGAAGAAGAAGAATCATACGAGATACCGAATATTTTTGTCTCGTCATAATTACAGGAACCAATGGTTCCTTGTACGAACCTCCTTTTATTTTCTTATTATATATTAAATGAGCGAAGAAATATATACAATCGTATTCAACAGCAGATTAGGAAATCAAAAGAACACTGTTTTATCATCTACATCCGTAGTTCTGCCGACACAGAGTTGGAATACTTATTCTTTTGATTGGAATCTGTTACCAGCAGGGAAATACAAATGCAGTTTTTCTTTTCTATCAATGGGACAAATCTCATTAATCACAGTACAGAATAATAAAATTCCTACGGTATATTGCAATTTTGGAAACACCAATATTTATGGTGCCGTAGATAATATTGGAGTCAAAAATACGACATCTCAATTTATAGGGTTCTTGGTTCAAACACCTTTATCCGCAACCGTTAGTTCTTTATACGCAGACAAGACTATGAACGCCCCCTTCTATTTAGAAAGACCGACTAACAATCAGATGGAGATCAAGATATATGATAACGCCAATCCACCTACATACTGGACGGATGCTACGGCATTGGCGGCAGCAACAGCGCCTTTTTGTCCTCACTACGTATTAACACTATTTATGGAGAAAATTTAAATATTCCAGGAAACTACGTTTCCTTGGACGAACCTTCCTTTTTTTTATATTCATACTATATAAGAGTATATTATGAAAAAAAATCTGATTAAGAAGGAGGGGTTCGGGGGACGTAGTTCCCTGAATAATATGAAAAACAAATCTTCTGAAAAAAAAGGAGGTTCGTACAAGGAACCATCGGTTCCTGTAATACCAGTAAAAATATCCCCCAATTCATACCAAGTCGTATTTAACAGCAAATATGGTAGCAATAAATCAGCACTCCCAGTATATTCATATAGCACTGAAATTTCAACGATTACTTCTCAAACAAATATTACTATAAAATCCAATTCGAGTGGGAACTATTACTTTCCAATTATAACAACAAACACCATTACTTATTTAACACCTACAACCAATACAATATCATCACCAGCAGTGGTAGTAAATTCTATAAATCAAAACACAAGAGTAATAGGAACAACAACAGCACCAAACGTCACCATAGTATCCACCAGTATTGCCTTTTTTTGTTCTACAACCAATCCGCCAATCGCCAATATGGTGCTAACCGCAACAACAAATAGCAACCTCATTCCCTTAATATCATCAGTCGGTATGTCTTCCATTTCAATAGGAGACCAGATTCAGTTTGGAAATGACCGAACTACGATTACGAGTAGTACCGTTACTGCAATCGATACAATACTTAATACCGTCACGATAGCGGATAATAAAACGATTCCAGCAAATACCATTCTCACGTTTTTCAATGCTACAACTCAACCAATATTGAAATACGCGAATAACGTGGATTATCAGATAGACTGGACGTTACTGGAAAAAGCAAAATATAAAGGAAACGTGTCTATGGAATATTTTTTTACAACAAACAACATATTGACTGGTTCAAACACACAGATGCTACCACACATATATCTCAATCTGGGTGTGGATTTAAATACGTATGAAGCAGGGTGTCCTTCTATCGCTAATAATCTTGGTGGAACAAATAGTAATTTCGTAGGAGTATTAACACCAGCACCCATCCCATTACCATCCACCTTAACCACACCCTATTTTACAACCAGTTCAAAAACGACCAATGATTTTTATATAAACCAGAGACCTACTTCCAATACAGCAAATATATCGTTTTTCACACAGCAAAATGCTACCATTCAAAGTATTTTTACCAAAACATTATGGATGGATGGAGCAGGGTTCAGCGATTATACGCTAACACTTAATTTAGAACGAATACCAGATGAAACACTCCCTTTTTACAACGTGGTTTTTAATGCGAGATGTGCTACGTTAGTGAATAATGCTTCCAATTTCATCCAGTCGTTTTATTGGGATAAGTTTTTACCAGAAGGAAAATACAGGTGCAGTTACTATATTGTATCCACAGCACAAACAGCAACATCAACACAAGTAACAAGTGGATTAATTGTGGTAAATCAATTATACTGGAATATTCCTATTACCAATACGTTTGAATTAGGTTCGCCCGATGGAGTCAATCAAACACAATCCATTTGGAGTTTGGGGACAATGAATAATTTTGTAAGGAACCAAATATTCCAATCGTGGATTACTTATACCACAGCGAATTTCCCATTTATCATCTCACGACCATACCAAACTAACGTTCAGTTTAGATGCCTATCTTCGTATGATAAAGCAATTAATCTGATAAGCACCGCATACCCCTATTATACATTATGTTTGAAAATGGAACTATTACCAGAGAAATAATTTAGCACCATATAATAAAGATGTCGTCTTCCACTAATCAGAATACAAATGCTAGGTCAATGAATGGAATTATTACGATAGATGACGGCAATGGAACGGTGATAGAAGATGGAGTTATCACCACAAATGGTATAGAAGTGAATGGAGATCTAAACGCCAATAACATCAATGTGAATCAAGAAATCACCGCAGACATCTTTTCTCTCTCCTTTCCAGATTCCAGTAGTAAATTTCAAATTGATGAGATAAGATATATTTCAAAAATTTATGATGAAACAGACGATAGATATTACATAAATATGAACGGGTATTTATATGTAGATGGCGATTTAAAAGTAACTGGCGATTTAAAATTTCCAACCGAATCCACAGGGTTAAACTGGAATAACTACGCCCGAATATATTACAATGGAGCGGATTTACAGATAGAAACAGATGCATTGATGAATATACAAGCACCATCAGGACTACATATAAGTTCATCCGCAACGATGAACGATGGAGACATAAATTTTGTATCCAATTCCACTGGATTAAACTGGAATGATAACGCACGAATCTATTATAGTCTCTACGACACAAAATTACAGATAGAAGGTACCGAATATATTGATATTTCAACACCCGCAGGAGTGTTTGTGAATTCCGCAGCAGGAATGTATGTAGATACAAACGTTCTCACACCAAAACTCACTTTAAATTCCACATCAACGGATATGTATCTCACTTCGTTAAATGGTAATTTCGTTCAACTTTTTAATAATACTACTGCTTCTGCTGGTTTTGGATTTTATAATAATTCAACCGAAATATGCACCATAAACTCACAAGGAATTAATGTAAATACAAACGTTCTCACACCAAAACTTACTTTAAATTCCACATCAACGAATATGTATCTCACTTCGTCAAATGGTAATTTTGTTCAATTTTATAATAATACTTCTGCTTCTGCTGGTTTTGGATTTTATAATAATTCAACCGAAATATGTAGGATAAACTCACAAGGAATTCGTCTTCCACAAACCAGTGGCGGATATGCTTTAAAATGGGGGAATGATTCTACCATATCAAGTAATATTTATGATAACGGAAGTTTACACATTGATACGGACGATCATTTGTATATTTCAGCACCCACATCAGTAACTATCACCACAACAACATTATACAGCACGGGAACAACATATATAACAAATAACTCGGCGAATGCAGGAACTTTTATTTTAACCAATAATACGGATGGAACAAAATATTTACAGATGTTTAATTATCAACCCAATGGACACAACTATATGGATACGAATAATGCCCCCCTACATATCAGGTATGGCGTAACTGATAGAATTATTGTAACATCCACAGGGGTAGATTTATATGGGACAATAACAGGGGTTTCAAAAACGATGGTTGGATTGGGAAATGTAGATAATACGAGCGATGCGGACAAACCAGTATCCACCGCAACAGCGACCCAATTAGGAACAAAGGCGTCATCTGCATCTCCTTCTCTAACAGGGACACCAACGTGTAGCACGCCAGCAATCAATAGCGTCACAAGTCAAATTACAAATTGCGACTGGGTTAGCAATCAGATCTTTATAAATATTGGGCGGACTTTTGGCGTGAAATTTTCAGGCGAGTTACGAACGACCGCACCCGACACATATTACTGGCAGTGGAATACCAATGTGGGGTTTATTTATTATATTGATGGTTCAATTGTTTCACGACAAACAGGATTTTTAACCACGATACCAGTGGGAACAGAAGCAGCAGGACAGAAATCATTTTTTATTGGATTTCCTTACGCCCAACCGAACGCCTACTATTATCCGCCTACTGACCTTGATTTATTTCAAGTGGTTGGGAGCGGAGCAACCGCAGATAATCTTGCGAACACAGGAACGAACGCAATTATGTTACGAGTTACAGGGAGAAGCACAAGTTACAATTCCTCTGGGACTGCTTATGTATCAGGAACACGATACTGTGGTTTTTGGTGTAAAATTATTACACTTGCTTCCAATCCTAACTCTACGACGCTCTCTCATACTAGTTATGGTTACTTGAATATCCAAGTTTCTTATTAATAAAATCAGAAAACTACGTTTTCCGAACCTTTCCTGTATAAAAAGGAGGTTCGTACAAGGAACCTTTGGTTCCTGTATAAAAAGGAGGTTCGTACAAGGAACCTTTGGTTCCTGTATAAAAATCTCCATAGAATATATAATGGAAATTTCGGAAGCATTTTTCTATTTTCTGGTATCCACAGGAGTATCCGCAGTTCTGATTATTAGCAGAATGATTTACAAATCCAGATGTGGTGAAGTAGATCTGTGTTGTTTAAAAATAAAACGAAATGCCGAAGACATTGAGGAACAACACGAGAATTCCAGACAATCGATTACGTTATCCAGGACGCAGAGCAATTTAGTAGATTTACCAAACATATACCCGAACAGTTCGACATAATTTTTATTATCCACCTATAATATATATTATGCCACCGAAAGTGAAAAAACCGAGAAAACCGAGAACCCGAAAACCGAAAGTAACGGTAACGAAGAATGAAAGACAAAAACAAAAGCAGGCGGTAAATGTAAATGTTCGAATCGACCAGTCCAAACGAACAAGGGCGGGAGGTAGTGGTGGAGGTGCAGCGACGAGACAAGCACCGTCGAGTATTATATATTTTCCTTCGAATACTCCCGTGAGTGAAATCCGATATAACCCCGATTATAGGAATCCACCTGCACCGCCAGAACCTTCCGCCCCATTAGGTATGACGGAACCATCAAAAGTAACTGAAAATATTCTAGCGAAGACTGACGATGAACCCATAAGGATATACAAAAATCCGAATCGAACAGAGACATCGAGTCTTTTAGGTACCGTAGGTTCAATAGGAGTATCCTTTTTAAACGATTCTTTTCCCGATGCTGTTCAACCGACGGAACCGAGTGTATTAAATGCCGCAACATCTGTGGGGAGTCAGTTGTTATCAGAGGCGTATCCAGAATACAGCGGTATTTTTGATTTAGCAAGTCAGTTTAGTCAGTCGAATGTTGGTAAGAAAATCGGAAAAAGGGTAGCAAGAAGTGTATATGACGCTTGGGACAATCTATCATTTACCGCTTCTAAATCTGCACCGAGAACAGTGGTATCTGCAGATACGTTGAGTATGAGAGGAAATGCCCCGAGTGTGGATTCGACGGTATATAGTTCGAACGTGTATGACTGGTTAGGACAAGATTCCGCAATGGACAACAGCACTATTCCGACACGTTCCACGTTACCTGTTAAGAGTAGCGATTCGTCGGTTGGTGAAACAAAAGTGAAACCAGTAGATTACACGAGTGAGACATTACTGGAACAGAGAGTCCCTGCAAAGGTGAATAAGATTAGTAGCGATGAGGAACCGCCATTCCAAGCGGGGATCGTGGCGGGGCGGGTGATGCAAACTGAAAATAGAATACGTAAAACACGTGAGGAAAGTGCATACGACGTATTTAGGCGTGAGAACAAGGGGAGATACACAAGAGCACAGATGTCTGAAGCGTGGGCGATAGAGAAGAAGAAGAAGGGGATGTAATTATACAGGAACCTCCTTTTTTATAAGGAGGAGGTAAGGAGGAACCATTTGGTTCTTCCTGAACCATCCCCGCCATCACATCGTTAAAGGTGGTATCAGACAGTTTCATTCGGCGGGTTAT
>Ga0209191_1002088_pt1 | contig 12606 bp, 14 predicted proteins | sample S_130626_EF_Meta_FD_187320 | JGI IMG/M metagenome (GOLD analysis project Ga0209191, IMG submission 187320) | Freshwater microbial communities from Lake Simoncouche, Canada to study carbon cycling - S_130626_EF_MetaG (SPAdes) (version 2) | ecosystem: Environmental > Aquatic > Freshwater > Lake ... | reverse complement strand
CGATGAGGCAAGTTATTCAGGGACATCTTTAAAAGAATGGCCTTTGATTACTTCTACTCAAGCTGAAGAATTACGAGGAATTAAATTTCACACAGTTGAGTCTATTGCAATGGCAACCGATCACAGCATCCAAAAGCTAGGAATGTTGGCAGGAATGTCACCACATACTTTTAGAGATAAAGCTAAGGCTTTTCTTAAAATGGCTAAAGAGGGTGCAGATGTAGCATCAAGAGAAGAAGAAATAAACAAACTTCAAGAAGAAAATGCTAAAATAAGGCAAGAAACAGATGCAAAGATGTTGGAAATGCAAACTAAGTTTGAATCCCAAATGACATCTCTACTTGCAGCCGTTGGTCAAAAAAGAGGTAGGAAACCAAAAGTAGAGGAATAATATGTCATCGACAATGCTCGAACTCATGCAACAAACATCTAGTGAACTAGGTCTAGTTGCACCAACTTATGTCGCAGGCAATACCCAACAAGATGTAATTCAGTTATTAGCTTTGATGAATCGTGCTGGTTATAACCTGATTAAAGAATACGATTGGCGAGCATTGCAAAAGGAATATCGTTTCTACACACAAGCGATTAGTACGACTGGCGATGGTGTAAATGGTTCTTACAATCTGTTAAATGTAGCAAATACAACAGGTTTAAGCACTAAATGGCAAGTAACTGGCACAGGAATACCACAAGATTGTTCTATTGTTTCTGTTGCTGGTTCTACTGTTACTCTTAATCAACCATTACAAGCAACTAATGTCGGTATAGCACTCACATTTGGTCAAATGGAATATGATTTACCATCTGATTACGAGACTATTACAGATAGAACTCATTGGGATAAGACAAAACATTGGGAAATGCTTGGGCCAGAGGATGCACAGCAATGGCAATGGTTAAAGTCAGGATATATTTCGACAGGCCCAAGGGTAAGATGGCGAATCTATGGCGAGTATTTTCATATTTGGCCATTAATGAACACACAGGAGTATTTAGGATATGAATACAGATCAAAAGGGTGGGCTGAAAGCTCAAATGGAACTGTTAAAAACAGCTTTACTGCTGATACTGACACGACTTTCCTTGACGATACAATCATGGTTCTTGCTACTAAACTCAAGTTCTTCCAAATTAAGAACTTTGATACTACAAGCCTACAACAAGATTACGAAAGGTATTTGAGTGTAGCTAAAGCAAACGATAAGGGTAGTGCTACATTGAGTTTTGCACCTTATCCAAGCAAGGTATTGATAGGGTACGCAAATATTCCTGATACTGGGTATGGCTCATGATTCCACAAAAGTTTAGGGCTAAGACTGCTAGTATTCCATCACCTATTGGGGGTTGGAACGCTAGAGATTCATTAGCTAATATGAGTGCTATGGATGCTGTAACCATGAATAACTGGTTTCCTACACCTACAGACATTACTTTTAGAAAAGGCTACACCAAGTATTCAATAGGTATTACAGGTAAAGTCAATACTTTGATGAATTACTCTAGTCCTACAGGTAATAAACTGTTTGCAGTAGGGAATACAATTATTTATGACGCATCAACAAGTACAGCAACAAGCGTATTTACAGGATTAACTAATAATAGATTTCAGTATGTATCTTTAACAAACTCAGGTGGTAGTTTTCTAGTAGCGTGTAATGGTGCAGACCCAGTTCTAGTCTATAACGGAACATTTTGGTCTTATGTAGCCACAACATCGACTGCACAGACTATTTCTACAATAACAAAAGCTGGAACTACTGCAACTCTAACGACAGCAGCTAATCATGGGCTAATAACAGGTAATCAAGTCACAATTACAGGTGCAACAAGTAGCGAATATAACGGAAATTACAGAATTACAGTTACAGGTGTAACTACATTCACTTATACGATGGCAAGTACCCCTGCAGCTAATGCAACAGTCGTGGGAACATACACAGTTTTAGGGATTACAGGAGTTAATTCAAATACATTTATAGGAGTTAATCTCTTTAAAAACAGACTGTATTTCACGCAAAAAGACACGCTAAATAATTGGTATATGCCTGTTCAAAGCATAGGTGGTGCAGCTAGTCAGTTAGATTTCGGTAGTATTGCAAGAAATGGTGGCTATTTACAAGCAATGGCAACATGGACAATAGATGCTGGTGAAGGTGCAGACGATTACGCAGTATTTGTTACATCTAATGGCGAAACAATCGTTTATTTAGGGACTGATCCTAGTAGTGCATTGACTTGGGCATTGAAAGGAGTCTGGCAATTAGGTCAAACATTCACCAGAAGATGCTTTTTTAAATGGGGTGGTGATGTTCTCTTATTAACTCAAGATGGACTTGTGCCTCTTGCTAGTGCTTTACAGTCCTCACGACTTGACCCTAGAGTTAATTTAACAGACAAAATTTACTATGCTGTTAGTCAAGCAGCTAGTCTTTTTTCAAGTTTACCTAATTGGCAGATTTCGTATTACGCTGGTGAGAATATGCTTATTTTGAACATTCCGACAGATACAGGGATGCAACAATATGTCATGCACACCATTACAAAGTCATGGGGACAATTTACAGGTATTGAGGCTTATACCTTTCAGATGAGTTCTAGTGATATGTATTTTGGTGGTGATGGCTATGTAGGTAAGTTTTGGGATACAAACGCAGATAATGGCAACAACATAACAGGTCAAGTACAACAGGCATATAGCTATTTCGAGACTAGAGGGCAACAAAAAAGATTCACAATGGTAAGACCTATGCTCTTGACAGATAATGGTGTACCGACTGTTTTATGCAATGTATCAACAGATTTTCAACAACAGAATAACTTAGGTGCAGTACAGTTTAACCCTGGTGCTTATGCCATAGGTAAGTGGGATACAGCATTATGGGATCAAGCAACATGGGGTGGAACATTGACAATTAACAAAGATTGGCAAGGAGTAACAGGAATAGGTTACTGTGCAGGGTTAAATTTAAGTATTGCAAGTCAAGGAATTGAAGTGCATTGGACATCTACCGATTTCGTAATGGAGGCAGGTGGAGTTATATAGTTTTTTAAGAAAATCGAGTATAATGGGTAAAACCGATAACTTGGTTTCTTTTAACAGGAGAGAGTTATGGGTAATTTATCATGAGTATTAGTCAATACAGTCCTGATGGGAAATTTGAGTCTGGCTCATTTATGAATGGAATGTGGTCAGGGCCACAAGGAACTAATCCTAATCAAGGGTTAATGGGATTAGGACAACAACCTCAACAAAATAATAGTCCTTATGCAATAGGTGGTGGAATGAACATGGGTTATGTTGCTCCACAAGAACCTGTAGTCCCGATGATTCCAAATTTTAATTCGGCATATTATCAGTCACCACAGTATCAAAATTATCAAAATAAATTACAAAACACAGTAGGAACTGATGATTATCGTATGATGCCCTTTGGAGGTTTTGGTTCAGGTAATATAGCTAATTTACAAAATCAATCGTATGAAGATTTTTTAAAGAATCCTAGTATGGGACAACAACCTCAAGGTATTAATCCCTATGCAACAAATCGTGGATTACCAATGCCACAAAACCCTAATTACATGGGAATGTCAGACGCACCATTTAATCCTGCAATGGGTATGCCTCAAGGTGAACAATATCTTCAAGAATCTTGGGAAGTGCCCCCACCTTTTCCTGATGGGTATTCAGATTATCTTCAATCATTTCAACAATTTGGATTGGGAAATAATAATACTCCAACAGGATTAACTCCTCAACAATGGATGGCAAATAAACCTAGTGCTTTCAATAGTGGAGATACAGGTAGTTTTAACCCACCTAATCCAAATGGCTTTAATCAACCTCAAGCACCATATAATAATGGGAAACTAAGATACGATAGTTATGGTAGTGACTCTGTTATGCCTCAAGGTTATCAACAACCAACAACTAATCAATTTTTTCAACCTATGCAACAACAACCTAGTAATCCTGTAAATACTCAATCTGTGCAACCTAATTTTATGGGTCAAACACCTTTTGGACAACCACAGACAGGTCAATTTAATTCTTCTAATCCTTTTGTTCAAGCTGCACAAGCTAATGCTCAAGGTAATCTAGGTGGTGCATTACAAGCAACTGCAGCGAATCGTATCAATCAACAAACACCTTATGGAAGTCTATCGTATCAACAAACAGGTACAGATGCTCAAGGTAACCCTATTTGGAGTGCTAATCAAAATCTAAGCCCTGAGTTACAACAATTAACTCAAAGTTCATTAGCTGGATTACAAGCATCGCAAGCAAATCCGATGTATGGAATTAACCCTGGCGATACTTATTCCAATGCAATCATGCAAAGGTTAGCACCACAACAATCTCAAGCAAGAGAGGCTCTTGATGCACAGTTAGCTAATCAAGGCATTATGCCTGGCTCTGAGGCTTATAATCGTGCAAAAGTATTGCAAGGTCAAACTCAAAATGATGCTTTGACAAGTGCTATTGTTGGTGGAATGAATACAGGTATACAAGCACAAAATTTACAAAATACAACTGCAGCGAATATTCGTAATCTAGCAACTCCAGGCTATGTAACTCCATATAACCAAGCAGCAGTAGCAGGGCCTGATTATTTAAGTGCATATACAAGTCAAAACGCTACAGATATTGCAAGAGCAAACGCTGAAGCAGCACAAAGATCATCTATGTTAAGTGGTTTAGCAGGGTTAGGCTCAAGTGCAATCTTAGGTGGAACAGGTGCTAATAGTGCATTAGGTGGATTATTAGGATTAGGTAATCAAGGATTAACTGCATTAGGTAACACAAGTTTATGGAACTCATTATTTGGTGGTACAGGGCCTGCAATTACAGGTGATCAAGATTTCTTAAAGTCGATTGGTTTAGCTGGTTCAACTTATGGTTCAGGTACAGGTGGTATGCTTACCGATCCATTAGCAGGATTGTTTACTGGTTCACAATATCCATTTGCTGGTTATGAAGATTTCTTAGGATTCTAGGATGAGAATAGATTACGGAGGAGCTGTAATTCCTTGGTACGAAAGACCTCTTGCTGGAGGTTTTAACTACACATGGGAAGAAAAACCACCTGATCCTCCTCCACCTGAAGTTCAGCAATATATTGCTAATGAGACTTATATTCAAGAAAAAATGCAAGAAGGTAATGGTGGCATTGGTTGATTTTTAACTAATGTTGTAAATCCTATTCTTGATCCAATGGCTGCAGACCCTATAAAAACTGCTGCTATGTTAGCTGCTGCAGTATTTGCACCTGAGTTAATTCCTATTATTGCTGGTGCTGATACAGCTATAGCAGGTGGAACTCCAGAAGATGTCATAAAATCGGCTGCTAAAGCGTATGTAACACAAGCAATAGGTAGTGAAATTGGTAGTGCCATAGGTGGTGGTGAAAACATTAGTTTGCCATCTGAAACACCTTATGTAGATTTACCCGATGGTGAAGTTTTATTAACTCCAAATGTACCTCCTCCAGCATTGCCAGATGATGCCTCAAGACTTGCTCAAATGTTAAAAGAGTTTGAGAATCCTAGAGAATATGGGCCAACTATAGATGTTGCTAGTAGACCTAGCGTTACTCTTGAAAATGTTATAGATACTGAAGTACCTATAATGCCTAGTAATATGCAAAGTGAAATTCTTTATAGAAGTCCATTAACAGATTTTAGTCCCAATGTACCGATTCAAGATTTATCTCAAGAGTTAGACATAACAGGGAGTTTAACTAATCCTAATGTACCTCAAATTGGTTTTAATAATACTCCATCTAATATAAATACAAATATAGGACAAGTTGGTGGTGGGATAATTGGCTCAAATATAGGTGGTGGTGGCAGAGGTATTGGTGGTACAGGTGTTAAACCTAATTTAAGTGCAGGAGAATTAACAGTATCAGGGAATCGTGATACTTTTGACCCTTGGGATAACCCTGAACCTCCTCCTTATGAGCCTTATGAAGATAATTATCCTACACAACCTGATGAAACAGTTGATAAAACAACTACTCAATCACCAAAGATAAAATTAGGCAATTTATTAAAATCTACAAGTGCATTACCTAAATCAACGCAACAACAATATAATTTAGCAAATGCTCTTAGAGGCTCACAAATGCCACAATCATTATTACCAGCTATTTATAAACAAGCGAATCCATTTAACTTTGGACAACAAGCATTACCTGTGCAAGATGTATCAGCACTAGCAAAATTATTGAGGACAGCATAATGGCACAATCTCCCTATCTTGATCAAAATGCACCTGAGATATTGGCTCTTGAAAGACAGAAAAAACTTGCAGATTTATTGCAAGCTAGAGCTTTAGAACAACCACAAGGTCAAATGGTAAGTGGTCGTTATGTTGCACCTAGCATAATACAACAGTTAGCACCTTTAGCTAATGCTTATATGGGTAGAAAAGCAGGGGAAAATTACGAGTCTCAAGCAGGCAAACTAGCCCAAAAGTTGCGTGAACAGAATCTAACTGAAGGTAAAGATATTCTTAGCACAATGATGGGACAAGAGGGTGTAGCTGGGAATCTTCCATTAGGAGGCACTAATCAAGCTATAGGCTCATTAGAAGAACCTATGGGTGACTATGTAGCACCTAAAACAGCCGTAGCACCTGATAAGCTAGGTGCATTAATGAAAGCATTGGGATCGCAAGGTTCAATAGGGCAAACACTAGCACCTCAACTAATGTCGAATATGTTTAAAGAAGATACTCCATTAATATTACCTGAAGGTGCAACAGCAGTTAATCGTAGAGGTGAAGTAATAGCTAAAGGCACACCTAAAGAAGAAAAATTGTATTCAGTTAATAATAATTTAGTAAAAGCTGATGGTACTGTTGTTTTTCAAGGTAAGGATAAGCCAATACCAGTAGGAAATTATTTATTAAGTCCTGATGGCAAGATTATTTTTGAAGCTAAAAAAGAATATGCACCTCAAGCATCGCAAATAATAGATACTCCTAATGGTCAAATGGCTTATAACCCAAATACACAAAAAGTAACACCAATTATGGTTGATGGGCAACCTTTACCTCCTAAATTAACAAGTGAACAAAGTAAAGACATTACTTCAGTTAATCAACAAAGAGCAACTATTAATGGTGCTATAAAAGATGTTGAAAATCATCCTGAAGCGTTTAGCTTTAAGCGTGGTATGGCTCAATCTATGCCTTATGGAGAAACAATAGCTGGAAGATTAGAAACACCAGAGCAAACGCAAACTCGTGCTTATGTATTTAATAATGTATCATCAGTTATAAAAGAACGAGCAGGAACTGCACAAACTGCTGGTGAATTACAGCGTATTAATTCATTCTTACCAGGCCCTAACGATAATTCAACACAAATTATTAATAAATTAAAAGGATTTAATAAATATTTGGATGATTTAGAGAAAGGAACTCGCATTTCTCCTAATACACAACAAAAACCAGTTGAAAATGATTTAGTATCTCAAGCTAAAGCAGAATTAGAAAGAAGAAAAGGTAAATAATATGGCAGATTTATCTAAGTTATCCAATGAAGATTTACAAGCTATTTCTAGTGGAGATATGTCAAAAGTATCAACTGAGGGTTTGCAATACATTACTCAACAACCAAAAAAAACTGAAGGTACAGTAACTATAGGTGGCTATGACATACCAAAAATTAAAAACCCTATGTTGGCTACATTAGCTGGAGTTCCTTTAGCAAGTGCCGTAGGTGAAACTGTCAAAGGTTTAGGTGCATTAACTCAATTAGGCATGCCTGAAACAGGGCAAAAAATGGTAGATTTTGGACAGAATGTAGTTCAAAAAGCTAAAGAAGTTGAGCCTATAAGTGCAACAGGTGGTCAAATTGGTTCTTATTTATTGCCAGGGACTGCTCTAGCAAAAGGATTAAGGGCTGCACTTCCTGCAAATTTAGCTGGTCGTGTAGGTGCTGAAACATTAGCTGGTGGTGCATTAGCAGGTGCAACAACACCAGGCACAGCAGAAGAACGCACATCACCATCCGTAATTGGTGGTGCATTAAGTGGTGCATTTCCTTTACTTGGTGCAGGAATAAAAGCAATAACACCAACAATATTAGGATTAACTACAGGCACAGGTGCAGAACCTATAAAACAAGCCTATAAATCAGGTCAAGAAGGTGGTGCATCAGGTCAAATGTTTTTAGAAAACTTACGCAAAAAAGTTGATCCTACAGACATATTAGATAAAGTATCAGCTAATTTAAACCAAATGGGCAAAGACTTATCTAGTTCATATAGATCAGGTATGGTTAATATTAAGAATGATAAGTCAGTCTTAGACTTTACAGGCATTAATCAAACTTTGCAAAATGTTGAAGATATGTTTAAGTTTAAAGGTCAAGCTAAGAATGAAAAAGCTGTTGAGGAAATAACTAAAGCTAAAAATACGATTGATGATTGGAAAAAACTTGACCCTATTGAATACCATACACCTGAAGGATTAGATGCGTTAAAGCAAAAAGTTGGTGGAATATTAGAAGATATTGATTTTAGGAACTCTAGTGCTAGAAAAGCTGTTGGTGATATATATAATTCAATTAAAACTGAAATTAACAAACAAGCACCAACTTATTCTCAAGTAATGAAAAAGTATCATGATGGTCTTGAACAAATTAGTGAAATTAGAAAAACATTTAGTCAAAATAAAAATGCAGCTACAGATACTCAAATGCGTAAATTACAGTCTGTTATGCGAGATAATGTAAACACCAATTATGGTAATAGAATGAATCAAATGCAAATGTTAGAACAACAAGGTGGGCAACAAGTAATGCCTGGACTTGCTGGTCAATCATTAAGTTCATTAGCACCTAGAGGTTTAAGTTCAATTACACCTGTGTTAAACGCTGGTGCAGCTTTTTCTAACCCTGCATTGGCTCTTGGATTACCTTTACAAAGCCCTCGATTAATGGGAGAGGCAGCGTATTATGCAGGCAAAGGTTCTAAATTAATGCCTCCATTAACTAAACAACAAGAATTAGCAAGAGCATTGATGTTACAACAAACAACGCAAGGAGAATAGATAATGTCACGCAATGGATCGGGTACATATTCGTTACCAGCAGGCAATCCTGTAGTAACAGGTACTACAATATCAAGTACATGGGCAAATACGACATTAAACGATATTGCAAGTGCATTAACAGGATCAGTAGCAAGTGATGGTCAAACACCAATGACAGGAAGCCTTGCAATGGGTGGAAATAACATAACAAATGCAGGAACTATAACAGCCGTAACAGGCATCTTTGGAGGATCATTCTAATGCAATCCTACATAATTACCAATAAACAAAATGGTAAGTCGTATGTAGGCATTACTACTCGCAAAATTGCTAGGAGATGGTACGAGCATTGTTATTTAGGCAATAGTTGTGGTCAGTTACTAAATAAAGCCATAAATAAGTATGGTATAGATGCGTTTGAAATACAAGTTGTAGCATCTGCTAAAACAATATCTGATTTAAAAGAGTTAGAAAAGCAATTAATTGTTCAATATCAAACAAAAGTGCCTAATGGTTACAACTTAACTGATGGTGGCGATGGATTAACAGGTTATAGACATACTGAAGAAGATAAAAAGCGTAATGGTGATTTAAAGCGTGGAACTGTTCATTCTGATGAAACTAAACAAAAGATGAAAGATGCACATACAGGTAAAAACAATCACTTTTATGGCAAATCTCATAGTGAAGAAACAAAACAAAGAATATCTGAAGCTAAAAAAGCAAACCCTACACGATATTGGTTAGGAAAACAAAGGGATGAGGAAACAAAATTAAAGTTTTCTTTAGCAAAATTGGAAAAACCTAGTTGGAATAAAGGATTAAAAATGACTGATGAGGCAAGAGAAAATATGTCTAATGCTCAAAAAGGTAGAATTCCTACTGATGAAACTAGATTAAAATTATCATTGGCAATTAAAAAAGTTTGGGAAAAACGCAAACTTAATCAATTAGAAAGAAGGGCATAATCATGGCACAAAGTGGATTCACTCCTATCAGCATTTATTATTCTACGACTGCTAGTGCAGTTCCTACTGCAGCTAATCTTGTTCCTGGCGAACTTGCTATAAACACAAACGATGGAAAACTTTACTACGAAGATTCTAGTGGAGTAGTTCGAGTATTAGCAAGTAAATCTACAGGAACAGTAGGTGGCTCTAACACACAAGTACAGTTTAATAATAGTGGCTCATTAGGTGGCTCATCAGGTCTAACATGGGATGGCTCATTTCTAACTACAAGTTCTATTAAGAATAGTGCATTAACAAGTGGTCGAGTAACTTATGCAGGTGCTAGTGGATTATTAAGTGATAGTGCTAATTTTGTTTTTAATGGCACAAGTCTTGGTGTTGGTACGGCTAGTCCTGTTAGTAAGGTGAGTATAGTTGGTGGTAACGGAGATCAATTCTTATTAGATAATACAGGTCAAACCTTTACTCAAATGGATTTTAAAAATAATGGGACAACAAAAGGTATTTTTTGGTGGGATAACACTAACACTAGACTTGTGTCATATTCAACTGCTTCTATAGGTTTTGCAATTGGTGGTAATGTTAATCCTGCTATGACTCTTGACTCATCAGGCAACCTAGGTCTTGGAGTTACTCCTAGTGCTTCTGATAGTGTATTTAAAGTATTAGATGTAGGTCAAGCAGGAAACGGAATTAGTGGAAATTCAGGAACAACTCAATTAACGCAAGGAGTTTATTATAATTCTGGTTACAAATATTCGGTAAGTAGTACTGCTGTTGGAAGGTATGAAATAAATACAGGTGTGCATAAATGGAATATAGCACCATCAGGCACAGCAGGAAACGCAATATCTTTTACCCAAGCAATGACACTAGATGCTAGTGGTAATTTATTTGTAAATTGCACAACAACTCCATCAGCATCTGTTGCTGGAGTTCAAATGTGTAATCCTGCTGGGACTGCTTGTAAAATTAGTGCAGGAACAGCAACTAGTTTTGTATCATATTTAGAATTTATCAATGGCAACGGACTTATTGGTTCAATTTCAGGAAGTGGTTCATTAACTTCTTACAATGTAACTTCTGATTATCGTTTAAAAGAAAACATTGCACCAATGACAGGTGCTTTGGCTAAAGTTGCACAATTAAAACCTGTAACTTACAAATGGAAAGTTAATGGCTCAGATGGTCAAGGATTTATAGCCCACGAACTACAAGCAGTTGTGCCTGATTGCGTAACAGGTGAAAAAGATGCTACGAAAGAAGAAGAATATGAAATAACACCAGCGATTACAGATGACATGGGAAAAATAATTACTCCTGCTCAAAAGGGTACACGAACAGTTCCAGTTTATCAAGGTGTGGACACTTCATTCTTAGTAGCAACACTTGTTTCAGCAATCCAAGAACTTAAAGCAGAATTTGACGCATACAAAGCAACCCATCCATAAGGAGTGCATCTCAATAGTTTTTTAATCTGTAGTACAACCTAGGAGTATTAAATGAGTGAACACACGAAAAAAACTCAAATAACGATTGACGATGTATCTTACAATTTTGAAGATTTAACACCTGAACAACAGAAATTGTTTAGACATTGCGTTAGTTTAGATTCAAAAATAAACTCTGCAAGCGATAATCTTGAACAATTAATGGGTGGTAAAGAGCATTTTATTAAGAAACTGAAGGATTCTTTAGAAAGTTAAGTATGGACATGGGTGCAGAGAACGATAAACGAATATCAGTACATGAAGCGATATGTGCTGAAAGATACCAACGCATAGAAGAATCGTTTGAAAGAGGTTCTAAGCGTATGGCTCGCATCGAATATATGCTTTATGCAATCATGTTGTTTACTTTCTTTGGTAAAGACACTTTTATGGAGTTATTACAAGCTGTAGTAATTAAATAATGGATACAGTAGACATACTAGCAAAGATATGGCCTCTGTTAGTAGGCTTTGTTACGCTAGTTATTGTTCTTGCTAAAATGGATAATAAAGTATCTGTTCTTGAAGAAAAAGTTAAGACTTTGTTTGAACTTTGGAATAAGAAATGAATATTCAAGACATTTTAAAAGCAGTATTACCTATTGTTGTAGCGTGTTTAGCATGGCTACTTGGTCAAGTATCAGACTTTTCTACTAGACTAACAAAGATTGAAGGTCAAATGCCTGCTTTAATTACTAAAGAAAATGTACCTACAGACTCACCTTTAAGTGCAGAAGCAAGACATAAACTGAGAAATGAAATTTATACAGATATTCACCAGTTACAAGTAAAGGTGCAGTTACTTGAAGAACGAGAAAAATACGGGAAAAAATAATGTTAGGACTTGATGCAATACTAAATATTGGTGGTAAGTTAATTGATAAATTAATCCCCGATCCAGAGGCTAAAGCCAAGGCACAATTAGAGTTAGCAACATTAGCACAAAATGGTGAATTGGCTCAATTACAGGCAGATGTAAACGAGCAACAAGAACTCACCAAGCGACTTCAAGCAGATATGATGTCAGACTCTTGGCTATCTAAGAACATTCGCCCTATGACGCTTGTATTTATTCTAATGACCTATACTACTTTTGCTAT
>Ga0209191_1002083_pt1 | contig 12624 bp, 10 predicted proteins | sample S_130626_EF_Meta_FD_187320 | JGI IMG/M metagenome (GOLD analysis project Ga0209191, IMG submission 187320) | Freshwater microbial communities from Lake Simoncouche, Canada to study carbon cycling - S_130626_EF_MetaG (SPAdes) (version 2) | ecosystem: Environmental > Aquatic > Freshwater > Lake ... | reverse complement strand
TTTAAAGGTAACCCTCGAAGCTGATACTGAAGAACGGGTAAAAGCAGTTCTAGATGTATTTAAAGATAAGTTAATTAAGCGAAATGTTTCACTTAAACACCTAGATGCCAGTGAGCCGTCGTTGAGCGGAAAAACATACGGCATTAAATGTGAATTTAAAGAAGGAATTACAACAGAGAACGCAAAGAAGATTGCTAAATTTTTAAAGGAAAGCGGCCCTAAGTCACTTAAGACTCAAATTCAAGGAGAAGAGTTAAGGGTTTCAAGTAAGAGCCGAGATGATTTACAAACTGCAATTGCACAGGTTAAGAATGAATCTTGGGATTTTGCTGTTCAATTTACAAACTACCGCTAATAACAATTAAGAAGGGTTAAACTGAACCGCAACGGCTCTGGTATTGCTTACGGTGTTGGTGCCTATGTAATTTGGGGATTGCTTCCAATTTATTGGCGCTGGCTAGATCGTGCTAGTGCCTTTGAAATCCTGGCGCATCGAGCAATATGGTCTCTACTTTTCTGTTTTTTATTTCTTGCATATCAAAGGCAATTACGTACTACTTTTGCATTACTTAAAAATCCACGCACTTTTTCCTTACTTGCCCTTACCTCACTATTACTTTCTGCTAATTGGGGTATATACCTCTGGTCAGTTTCAGTTGATCGAGTTGTTGAAGCTGCCCTTGGTTACTACATAACACCATTAGTTGCGGTAACTTTTGGAGTTTTAGTATTAAAAGAAAAACTTCGTAAATTACAAATCATCTCGGTTTGCCTTGCAACTATTGGTGTAATTATTTTGACTGTTGCTTACGGTCATGTCCCTCTTATTGCTTTAGGCCTTGCAGTTAGCTGGGGCTCATATAGTTTAATTAAAAAGCGCCTTAATGCAGGTGCTCTTGAAACTTTATCAATTGAAACTTTAGTTGCTTTTATTCCTAGCTTTACCTATTTAATTTACTTAATGAATAAGCGAGAAGCCCAGTTTGGTCAAGAGCTAGGATTTTCAGTGTTCTTATTCTCTGCCGGCTTATTTACAGTAATTCCATTGCTTATGTTTAATGCTGCAACAACTCGACTTCCACTTACAATCACTGGGCTACTTCAATACATTACACCGAGCATTTTGTTTTTAGTTGGAATTATTGTTTTTCATGAGCCATTAACACTCTCAAAAATAATTGGGTTTGTTTTCATTTGGGTTGCGCTAACCTTTTTGGGAACTGACTTAGTTAAATCAAGTAGATCGATTAACCAGCGCAAAGGTTAAATTCTTAAGTGCTTCCTTTGCGGCTCCTTCAGGTAAATCTGTAAGTAAATCATTTGCTTCATTAGCAACATTTGCTAAGTAATCCTTAACATCTGATAGAGCTTTATGAGAGCGTAGTTGAGTTATCACTCCCAGAAGATCACTTTCAGAAATCGGTCCATTTAATTTCGAGATCAAATCTTTGTCAGCCGGATTATTTGCTGCAATTACATAAAGAGTCACAAGCGTTGGAATTCCCTCTTTTAAATCAGTTCCAGGTGTTTTGCCGGATGCTGTTTCATTACTTGAGATATCAAGTAGGTCGTCAGCAACTTGAAATGCAACACCGATTTTCTCACCAAATTTGGTTAGTACTTCTACAGTTTGACCACTTGCACCAGAAAGCAATGCACCAAATCTTGCACTGGTAGCAATTAAAGAGCCAGTTTTGTCAGCAACAACCTTCATATAGTGATCGATTTGAGAAAGGCCTTCGCTTTTGCCCTGAGTCTCTTTAATTTGCCCAATTACTAATCGTTCAAAAGTTTTTGCCTGTAACTTAACTGCTTCAGGTCCGATGTCGGCCAACATATCTGAGACCTTTGAAAACAAATAATCACCAGTCAAAATGGCAACTGCGTTATCCCATTTCTTATTTGCACTAATAACTCCCCGCCTTAATACTGCATCATCCATTACATCATCGTGATAAAGGGTTGCAAGATGAGTTAGTTCGCAACAGACCGCAGCTTTAATGATGTCGTAATTACTTGGATCACCAAATTGGGCAGCTAACAGTGTTAGTAATGGTCTAAGTCTCTTGCCGCCTGCTTCAACTAAATGCCTTGATGTTTCAATAACTAATGGGTAATCACCTTTTATATGTGAACGCATCAACTCCTCAACTTTTGCCATATCAGCAAGAAGTGAAGCTTCTAATGCTTTATCTAAGTTGGGTATCCCGACTTGATTCATCATTTAATAAAGTTGGCATAAGTAGTAGCAGCATTAAGCAATAGTGATGGCAGCAGCCCTAGGATGACTGAAATTACCGTTGCAGTAATAATTGCTATCCGACTCTTAACAGATGGAATGATCACTGAAACTGAATCATTTATTGGGTCAGTAAAGAACATCATAATAATTACTCTGATGTAGAAGAAGGCTGCAATCGCACTTGAAATTACGCCGGCAACTACAAGTGAGATATTCCCCGATTTATACGCTGCAGAAAATATTGCAAACTTTCCAATAAATCCGGAAGTTAATGGTATGCCTGCAAAACTTAACAAGATAAATGAGAATGCAGCTGCAACTAATGGTGATTTCTTACCAAGCCCAGTCCATCTATTTAAATCACTTACCTCACCAGATGAATCTCTAACTAGGGTAACAATTCCAAATGCAGCTAGCGTGGTTAAGCCATAGGCAAATAGATAAAACAGGGAGGCAGCTAAGCCATCCTTATTTAACGCAACCACACCGGATAGTAAAAAGCCCGCATGTGCGATAGATGAGTAAGCCAACATACGTTTAACATCTCGCTGGGCAATTGCAACTAATGAACCAAAGAGCATCGTAATTATTGCTATCACGGTAATTAGTGGGCGCCAAAGGGCCTGCTCTTCTGCAAATCCAATATAAAAAATTCTAAGTAGTGCACCAAATGCCGCTACCTTTGTGGCTGCAGCCATAAACCCAGTGATTGGTGTTGGTGCCCCCTGATACACGTCAGGTGTCCAAGAGTGGAATGGGACTGCGCCAACTTTAAATAATAAACCAATTGAGACAAAAACTATTCCAATAAGTAAGAAGACATTATTAGCACTACCTGCAGCTGCGCTAATGCCAGAAAGTGAAATTGTTCCGGAGTATCCATATAAGAATGCTGCGCCAAATAAGAAAAATGCTGAGGAGTAAGCTCCCAGTAAGAAATACTTAAGTGCAGACTCTTGTGACAACAACCGTCTGCGCCTTGATAAGCCAGCTAGCAAATAGAGTGGCAAAGAAAATACTTCTAGAGCAACAAATAATGTAATCAGATCTGCGGCAACTGGAAATAACATCATTCCCGCTACGGCAAATAAGAAAAGTGGAAAAATTTCTGTTTGCTGACTCTTTTCCTGTAGCGAGCTTTTTTCTTCATTTGACCCAGGAACAGCCGATGCTTGCGCAACAAAATTATCTTGATCAGCAACTAATAAAACTGCAACGAGTCCAAGTACAACCACGGTAGCTTGTAAGAATATTCCAGCCTTATCAATTGTCACAGAATTAACTGCGGCCGAAGTGGAGGATAGATTTCTAATTCGCCATATTTGTTGCAATGCTAGAAGTAATGCTCCGACGCTTATTGTTAATTGCACCGCAGCACGGTGGGCTCGGCCTATAAATGCTTCAACTAAAACTCCAACTAATGCGCCGCCCAGCACTATTAACATTGGTGCGATAAGTGAGTATGTAAGTGATGGGGCGGTTAACATTATTTACCCATCTTTGCGATTGGATCAGTAAAGCCCGCACCTACAACAACTTTTTCTGCGGTTGGATTAATAAGATCCAATACCGGTTTTGGATAAAAACCCATTACGACAATTATTAAAATAATTGGTGAAATTGCAATTTTTTCACGCAAACTTAAATCTTTTAGATTCTCATTGCCGGTAGTTATTGGACCATGAAGTGTTTTTTGGATCGGAATTAATATATAGAGGGCTGCTAAAACTATTCCTAATGTTCCAATTACAGCCGCAACTGGATATCGAGTATATGTTCCAACTAAAACCAAGAATTCACTAACAAAGCTAGATAAGCCAGGAAGTGCTAAACCTGACATTCCAGCGATAAAAAATGCCCATGCCATTACTGGTGTCACTCTTTGTAAACCACCAAAATCAGCAATAGTTGATGAGCCTCTGCGAATCATCATCCAGCCGGCAACTAAAAATAGCGCAGCGGTAGAAAAGCCATGGTTAACCATATATAAATTAGCACCAGACATTCCCTGTGATGTCATGGCAAAAATTCCCATAGTTATAAATCCAAAGTGCGAGATAGATGTAAATGCAATTAATCCCTTAATATCTTTTTGACCAATTGCCATAAATGCGCCGTAAATTATTGATACTACAGCTAGCGTAATTATTAATGGCGTAAATGTTTTACTTGCATCTGGAAATAATGCAATACAAAATCTAATCATTCCGTATGTTCCAACTTTATCAAGTACTCCTAATAGCAGTACGGAAGTTCCAGGTGTTGCAGCTTTAGCTGCATCTGGAAGCCAAGTATGGAACGGCCAAAGTGGTGCCTTTATTGCAAATGCTATAAAGAAGCCAAGGAATAAGAGATTCTCAGTTGTATTATCAATTTGCAAGGTTGCAAGTTTAGTTAAATCAAAAGTTGCACCTATTTGATTGCCAGCAATAACATAAATCCCAATAACTGATGCCAGCATTAATAAGCCACCGAATAAGCTATATAAAAGGAACTTAACTGCAGCAGCAGATCTGTTTCCAGTGCCATAGCCACCGATCAGGAAGTAAACCGGAATTAACATTGCTTCAAAAAACACATAGAATAAAAACAAGTCAGTAGCTGCAAAGACACCGATCATCATGGTCTCTAAAACCAAAATAAGGATATAAAAACTCTTAGTGCCCCATCTACCAACATCTGATTCATGCCAAGTTGCTAATACAACTATTGGCACCAAGATTGTTGATAACAAAATAAGAACTAATGAAATTCCATCAATGCCTACTGCATAATTAATATTAAAAGCAGCTACCCAAGTATTGCTTTGAACATATTGCATTCCAGTAATATTTTTATCAAACCCAGTTGCCAAGAAAATAGAAACAACTGCTATCACTAAGGTAGCACCAAAGGCTACTCGCTTAATTAGCTCAGAACTTTTACTTGGAATAAGTGCGACGATAAGTGCACCTAATAGTGGGAGTCCACCAACAATCGTTAATAAACTCATGCCGTCACCACCCAGATTGCAGTGATAAGTGCTAGCGCTCCAATAAACATTAGTAATGCATAACTTCTAACATAGCCATTTTGAAAAGACCGCAGGCGAGACCCAGCGGTTAATGAAACACTTCCAACTGCTCGTACTAAACCATCAATTACTAAGTAATCAATATTTAGTATGTTCTTAACTACTGATTGGCCAGGACGCATAAAAAATGTCTCATTGAAATCATCTTGGAATAAATCACGGCGAGCAGCTCTGGTAAGTAAGGATACTTTTTCTGGTGCTTGCGCTGGTTGGTCTCCACGATATTTAAACACCGCAACAGATACTCCAATCGCTACAACCGTTAAAGTCATTAGCGAAATAACTATTGCAGGTAAAAACTCTTCATGGTGTTCTTTAAGAGGATTAACCACTGGCTCTAACCAATTAACTAAACCATGGCCTTTAGATAAAATAAATCCGGATGTAATTGAGCCAATTGAAAGCAAGCCAATAGGAATCAGCATTAATGCTGGACTCTCATGTGGTTCATCTTTTTGACTCCATCTTTCATTTCCGAAGAAGGTCAAGATCACGACTCTGGTCATATAAAAAGCGGTGACCATTGCGCCAAGTAATGTTGCAATACCAAGTGTTATACCTTTTATATCGCCTGCATTAAATGCCGTTTCAATGATTTTATCTTTTGAATAAAAACCAGCAAATGGTGGAACACCAATAATTGCTAAATAACCTAGCCCAAATGTGAGTGCAGTAATCGGCATGAACTTTCCAATACCACCATACTTTCTCATATTAACTTCATCTTTCATGCCATGCATGACAGAACCGGCACCGAGGAACATGCTTGCTTTAAAGAAACCGTGAGTGAGTAAATGCATAATTGCAAATGCATAACCAATTGGACCTAAACCGGTTGCCAGAATCATGTAACCAATTTGTGACATAGTTGATGCAGCAAGCGCCTTCTTAATGTCATCTTTAGCAGTGCCGATAATTGCGCCAAATAATAAGGTGATGCCACCAACAATAAGAACCATTAACTGTGCAATTGGTGCTTGATCAAAAATGAAGTTTGACCTAGTAATTAAATAAACTCCAGCAGTAACCATCGTTGCGGCATGAATAAGAGCAGATACTGGAGTTGGACCAGCCATTGCATCTCCCAGCCAAGATTGCAGAGGAAATTGTGCAGACTTTCCACAAGCAGCAAGTAACAACATCAAACCAATAGCGGTTAATTGTGTTGAAGATGCATGCTCTGCATGTTCTTTGATGCCAGCAAATGAAACATCGCCAAAGGTCGCAAACGCAATCATGATTGCTAGTGATAAACCAACATCGCCAACTCGGTTTGCTATAAAAGCCTTTTTTGCAGCTGTTGCATAGGCAGGCTTTTGATTCCAAAATCCAATAAGCAAATAAGAGGCAAGTCCAACACCTTCCCAACCCACATAAAGATTTAAATATGAGTCTCCGAGTACTAACAAAAGCATTGCTGCAATGAATAAATTCAAATATGCAAAAAATCTACGTCGATCAAGATCGTGTGACATATACGCAATTGAGTAAATATGAATCAATGTGCCTACGCCAGTAATTAATAGTACGAAACAGATAGATAGCTGATCAAGAAGAAGTGATGCATTAACGTTAAATGAGCCGACAGAGATCCAAGTAAATAGATTTTGTGTAACTGCCCGATTTTCTTCTGCTCTTGATTGCATTGCGAAGAACTCAACAACACCGATAGTAAAAGCAGAGGCTGAAACTATGGTTGCCATTACATGGCCCCAAGAATTAGCACGCTTGCCAATTAATAATAGAATTGCAGAACTAAATAATGGAAGTGCAATTAACCAAACCAAATTTGCTGATGTCTGCATGATTATCTTTTTAGCAAACTTGCATCATCAACTGATGCTGATCGGCGAGAGCGATAAATAGTTACAATAATCGCAAGACCAACTACTACTTCACATGCTGCAACAACCATAGTAAAGAACGCGACGACCTGTCCTTGAAGATTTCCATTTATTCGAGCAAAAGTTACAAATGCAAGATTTGCCGCGTTTAGCATTAACTCAATACACATAAAAACAACGATTGCATTGCGTCGAATGACAACTCCAATTGCACCAATTGTAAAAAGAATTGCAGAAAGATAAAGATAATTAGCTATTGCCATTACTTTTCTTCCTCTTCTTGATGCAACTCAAATTTAGAACTTTCAATCATGTCCCCTCGGGCTTCAAGCACTGCAGATATTGATGTTGGTGCTGCTTTACCGGTTGGCAGTAGCGCTGGTACATCAACTGCGTTGTGAAGTGCGTAAACACCAGAACTTGGCAGACCAGCAGCATCCTTTAAATTATCTTTCCTAAACCGAGCGATCGAAAGATCTCGTTGTGCAAATGGAGATCTAGTTTTTTGACTATGAGCTAAAACCATCGCGCCAAGGGCAGCAGTAATTAAAAGCGCAGAAACAACCTCGAATGCAAATACATATTTAGTAAATAACTCCTCCGCTAAACCATTTGCATTTCCATTGGAGTTTGCTTGAGCTAAGCCAGTAATTGGTCGATTAAATGTTGCCCTGCCAATTAGGGTTGTTAATAAGCCACCAAAACCAATAGATGCTGTAATCGCTATCGGCCTAAGCCCACGAATGGTTTCGACAAAAGAATCAGAGGTATCAACGCCAACTAGCATCAAAATAAATAAGAAGAGCATCATCACCGCTCCGGTGTAAACAACGATTTGAACAATTCCTAAGAAAAGTGCATCTTGAGCAATATAAAAAATTGCTAGTGAAATCATTATCCAAGCAAGCAATAAAGCGGAGTGAACAGCTTTTTTTACAATTAACATTCCAAGGCCTGCTAGTACTGAAAGTGGTGCTAGAAAATAAAATAATACTGCTTCTGGTGTAGCAGTTTTTCCGATATCTAATGCAAGACTAATCATTTTTGGCTATACCTTGTGACGGGTGAGATTCAGTTACTTCCCCGCGGTAATAATTACCATCATCAGTGTTTGGATACATTGGATGTGGTGGCGGAACCATGCCGGCACGAAGTGGACCAAGCAGATCATCTTTTTCAAAGATAAGTTTTCCACGAGTGCTATCTGCTAATTCATACTCGTTTGTCATTGTTAATGCTCGGGTTGGGCAAGCTTCAATGCAAAGACCGCAGAAGATACAGCGAAGATAATTAATTTGATAAACCTTGCCATAACGCTCACCAGGTGAAAATTGTGCGCCTTCTTTGTTGTCAGCACCTTCAACATAAATAGCATCTGCTGGACATGCCCAAGCACATAGTTCACAGCCAATACATTTCTCAAGACCATCTGGGTGGCGATTTAGCTGGTGGCGCCCATGGAATCTCTCTGCAGTTGGCTCTTTAACCTCTGGATATTGAACTGTATTTACTTTCTTAAACATAGTTTTAAAAGTTACCCAGAAACCAATTAGTTGCTTGCTAAAGCTCGCACTCTCATGGTTTGTGATTGGTGCTTTTGATTGATCTGCTTTGGCTAAGCCAAAATCATCAGAACGAGGCGCTAATTCATCAGCCATTTAATTGCTCCGCTCTTGTAGTTGGAATTGTTGGCACTGGAAAATTAGGTTCACTAGAGTTCGTAACCTTAGCCGCTTTTGCAAGATTAACTTTTTGGCGATCAATTAGGGAAGTAATCGCAATATAAATAAAAGCTACTGAGAATATAAAAGCAATAATCATTACTCTAGGTGCTTGTTGTTGAGACATCACTCGAAGTGTTGAAACCACCATAATCCAAGCGAGAGAGAATGGAATTAAAACTTTCCAACCAAACTTCATAAATTGGTCATAACGCAGACGAGGCAATGTGCCACGAAGCCAAACAAAGACAAAGAAGAATCCTAAGACCTTAATGAAGAACCAAGCTAATGTGAACCAGCCACCTAACCATTGTTCGGTAAAGCCCAAACCAGGCAGGGCGTGGTAACCACCAAGAAACAGTGTGGTCGCAAGGGCTGAAACCGCAATAATGTTCACATACTCAGATAAGAAAAATAATGCGAACTTAAGTGATGAATACTCGGTATGGAACCCACCAACTAATTCACCCTCAGCTTCAGCTAAATCAAACGGTGCTCGGTTGGTTTCACCAACCATAGATATTGTGTAGATAATAAAAGAAGGGAAAAGAATTACTGCATACCACCACTTATCTTGAGCAGCTACAATTTCAGATGTAGACATTGAGCCAGCGTAAATAAACACCGCAACTAAAGATAAACCCATTGCAACTTCATATGAAATTACTTGCGCCGAAGAGCGCAGGCCACCTAGAAGTGGATAGGTAGATCCAGAAGACCAACCAGCTAAAACAATTCCATAAACTCCAACGGAAGCTATTGCTAATACATAAAGCACACCAACTGAAATATCAGTTAATTGCATAACTGTTCTATGACCAAAGAAATTTACTTCACCAGTTAGCGGAATAACTGCAAATGACATAAAGCAAGCAGTGGTGCTTATTACCGGAGCAAGCACAAAGACAATTCGATCAGCTGCCTTAGGAATTAAATCCTCTTTTAACGCTAACTTCACACCATCAACTAAAGCTTGTAGTAATCCAAATTTTCCAACTCTATTTGGTCCACTTCGTTGTTGCATTCTGGCGACTATTCGTCGTTCTGCCCAAACTGACATAATCGTTAGGAATACGCAAGCAGCAAAAATAAATAACCCTTTTAGAGCAATAACCCAGCCTGGATCCTGGCCAATTAATTCTGCATTACTCATGCTTTGACCACCTTCACAATTGAATTACTTACTGTCCCTAAATTTCTAATTAGTTGGCTACTTTGAGAGTTGCGTGGAAGCCAAACAGATGATTCTTCAATATCGCTAATAGAACATGGCAAAGTTATTGCACCATACTCATTTGAAACTCTTACTAAATCACTTTCGTTTACGCCCAGGGACTTAGCTCGGGCTGGACTAATAACAATAATTGATTTACGGGCAGTTCCGGCAAGATTATCTTCACCATCTTGTAGTGATCCTTTATCCAACAAATTACGCCATGAGCTTAATACTGCTTCATCACTATTTGCACTCTTACCAGCACTGGCTGGTATTGACTTCATTGAGCCTCTTGAACCATCCCAATTTCCGATTGAATCAAACTCTTTTCTAGCACTTTTCACAGTTGCTAAATTAATTGGCTTACCAATCTCATCTGCAAGCATTGAAAGAATTCGAACATCACTCCTGTTTAATGATTGATCAACTACTGCCTCAAAATTACGTGCACTGCCTTGCCAATCCATAAATGATCCACTTTTCTCAACAACGGCTGCCACTGGCAATACAACTGAAGCGATTTCAGTAACATCACTTTGTCTAATTTCTAGTGAGACTACAAACTTCTTTGCAAGTTTTATCTTTGCATCTGCTGAAATATCCATTGGATCTACTCCGCCAATTAAGACTGCCTGCAAATCAGAGTTAATTATTTCGGTAGAACTCATACCCACTTCGCTTGGCAGTGAATCAGCATTCCAAGCTGTTGCAATATCTACTCTGGCTGATGCATCAGTTATTGGGCGATTACCTGGCAGTAAGTTTGGAAGTGCACCCGCTGCAATTGCGCCTTTCTCACCGGCTCTTCGCGGAATCCAACCTAATTTTGCGCCGCTGTCATTTACTAACTTAATTACTGCAGATAAAGCACCGGTTGTTTCCGATGCCCGCTCGCCAACTAAAACAACAGATTTAGTTGTTAATCCAGTTAGTGTTGAGATTGATGCTACTTCATTACCGTTTGCAGTTTTGATTAATTTTGCATTTAGCTTTTGAGAACCACGGCTTGCAAATGGAGCAATACTTGTAACTTTAATTGCCCGCTTATGGGTCTGCTTATAAATTCGTAAGAAAACAATTGGTGACTCATCCTCTGGTTCAAAGCTAATGAGTACTACCTGATCTGCTTTATCAATATCTTTATATGTTGCAGTAGGTGATGCTGATGCTAAGAAATCTAACTCTTCATTGCTATGGCTGCGAGCGCGAAAATCAATATTGTTTGTATTAAGTGCCACCCTGGCAAATTTGCTATAACCATAAGCATCTTCAATAGTTGCTCTGCCACCAACCAATACACCAGCTCTAGCATTTTTTAATCCTGCTGCTGCAGCTGCCAATGCTTCAGGCCAAGATGCTTCTTGTAACTGCCCACTTGCATCTCTAATCATTGGCACAGTGATTCGATTCTTAGCTACCTCATACTTAAATGCCCACCTACCCTTATCGCAATTCCACTCTTCATTTACATCTGCATCTTCTCCTGCAAGCCTGCGTAAGGTTTTACCCCTGCGAACATCGGTGCGCATTGAGCAACCAGATGCACAATGTTCACATGAAGAATTAGTTGAAACTAAATCAAATGGTCGAGCCCGGAATCGATATGAGGTGCCAGTTAATGCCCCAACCGGACATATCTGAACTGTGTTTCCAGAATAATAAGAATCAAATGGTTCATCTTCATAAATACCAACCTGTTGAAGTGCGCCACGTTCATTTAAGGTTATAAATGGATCTCCTGCTATTTGTTCTGAGAATCTTGTACAGCGAGCACAAAGTACGCACCGCTCGCGATCTAATAAAACTTGAGATGAGATTGCTACTGGTTTTTCAAATGTTCGTTTAATCCCTTCAAATCTACTTTCACCTCTGCCAGATGACATCGCCTGATTTTGTAATGGACATTCACCACCCTTATCGCAAACTGGGCAATCAAGTGGGTGATTAATTAACAACAGCTCCATAATTCCTTTTTGGGCTTTATCAGCAACTGGTGAAGTTAATTGAGTTTTAACAATCATCCCGTTTTCAACTGGAATAGTGCAAGAGGCTTGAGGTTTTGGAAACGCCCTGCCGTTTATTTCAATATCTACTAAACATTGTCTACACGCACCAGCTGGAGCAAGTAATGGGTGATCGCAGAATCTTGGAATTTGAATTCCTAGTTTTTCAGCGGCACGAATTACTAAGGTTCCTTTTGGAACAGTTATTTCAAACCCATCAATTACGCAGGTGATCATCTCAACTGCTTGTTCAGTGCCTAACTCTTGAATACTCATTTAGCACCTGCGGTAACAAATAATGTTGATGCGATTGGATCAAATGGACATCGGCCAGCAGCTAGATGGTCTAAATACTCTTGGCGGAAATATTTCAGTGAAGAGATAATTGGGCTAGCTGCGCCATCAGCCAGAGCGCAAAATGATCGGCCCATAATGTTGTCGCATAGATCTAATAACTTATCTAAATCTGCCTCTGTTCCCTTACCTGCTTCTAAATCTTTAAGAACTTGTACTAACCACCAAGTT
>Ga0209191_1002077_pt1 | contig 12643 bp, 8 predicted proteins | sample S_130626_EF_Meta_FD_187320 | JGI IMG/M metagenome (GOLD analysis project Ga0209191, IMG submission 187320) | Freshwater microbial communities from Lake Simoncouche, Canada to study carbon cycling - S_130626_EF_MetaG (SPAdes) (version 2) | ecosystem: Environmental > Aquatic > Freshwater > Lake ... | reverse complement strand
ATGAACCTGCATTTCCTGGCGATGAAGCGATTGAACGTCGCATCCGCCAATACATCCGTTGGAATGCTGCGATGTTGGTCCATCGTGCACAGCGTCCTGGCGTCGGAGTCGGTGGACACATTTCAACCTACGCATCTTCGGCTTCTCTCTATGAAGTTGGTTTTAACCACTTCTTCCGCGGAATGGATCATCCAGGCGGCGGAGATCAAATTTTCTTCCAAGGACATGCCAGCCCAGGAATGTATGCACGCGCATTTCTTGAAGGTCGTCTGAGCGAAAACCAACTCGATGGTTTCCGTCAAGAAGTTTCACATCCAGGTGGAGGACTTTCTTCGTATCCGCATCCACGTTTAATGCCTGACTTCTGGCAATTCCCAACGGTCTCTATGGGAATCGGACCAATCAACGCTATCTACCAAGCTCGCTTCAATCGTTATCTACAGAACCGTGGAATTAAAGATACAAGCCAACAACATGTATGGGCATTTCTTGGTGATGGTGAAGTTGATGAAGTTGATACTCTTGGTGCAATTGGTCTTGCTTCACGCGAAGGTTTAGATAACCTCACATTCGTCGTTAACTGTAACTTGCAGCGTCTTGACGGCCCTGTTCGCGGTAACGGCAAGATTATTCAAGAACTTGAATCAACATTTATTGGTGCAGGTTGGAATGTCATCAAGGTCGTATGGGGTCGTGAGTGGGATCCACTGCTGGCTCAAGATCGCGAAGGCGCACTTGTTAACTTAATGAATACAACTCTTGATGGCGATTATCAGACGTACAAGGCCGAATCAGGGCAATATGTTCGCGATAACTTCTTCGGTCGCGATCCACGTACTGCAGCAATGGTTGCAAGTTGGTCAAATGATCAAGTGTGGGGACTTAAGCGCGGTGGACATGATTACCGCAAGCTCTTTGCTGCCTATACCGCTGCTATGGAGCCAAATGGAAAGCCAACTGTCATCCTTGCAAAGACAGTGAAGGGTTGGACTCTTGGTTCTACATTCGAAGGACGTAACTCAACGCATCAGATGAAGAAGATGTCACTTGAAGATATCGTCACCTTCCGTGATCGTTTAGGAATTCCAATTCCAGATTCACAACTAGATAAGTACACACCCGCCTATTACAAGCCAGCAGATAACTCTGAAGAGGCTAAGTACATGGCAGAGCGTCGCGCCGCATTGGGTGGATCAATTCCACGTCGTCGCGCCAAGTCAAAGCCACTTCCTATGCCAGCTGACTCTGTCTATGACAGTGTCAAGCGCGGATCTGGACATCAAGAGATTGCCACAACGATGGCATTTGTTCGTATGCTCAAAGATTTGGTGAAGGATCCAGGACTTGGTTCACGCTTTGTTCCCATCATTCCTGATGAGGCGCGCACCTTCGGAATGGATTCACTCTTCCCAACGATGAAGATTTATTCACCACACGGCCAGAAGTACACAGCTGTTGACCGTGAATTGATGCTTTCTTATAAGGAATCAACATCAGGCGTCATTCTTCACGAAGGAATTAATGAGGCTGGATCGACAGCATCATTTACCGCAGTAGGAACGTCATATTCAACTCATGATGAACCGATGATTCCTATCTACATCTTCTACTCGATGTTTGGTTTCCAGCGCACAGGAGATGCTTTCTGGGCAGCAGCTGATCAGCTTGCTCGCGGATTCGTTCTCGGAGCAACAGCCGGCCGCACCACTCTTAATGGTGAAGGTCTACAGCATGAAGATGGTCATTCACATCTTCTTGCTTCAACTAACCCAGCAGTTGTCTGTTATGACCCAGCATTTGCATATGAAGTCGGACATATCTTTAAAGATGGTCTACGCCGCATGTATGGAGAGAACAGTGAAAACATTTATTACTACATCACCGTGTATAACGAGCCATACCTACACCCAGAAGAGCCAGCAAACCTTGATGTTGAAGGCTTGTTAAAGGGTATTTACTTGTTCCGTTCAGGTGAGCGCCAACGTAAGAAGAATGCGCAGATCTTGGCATCTGGCGTTGCAGTCAACTGGGCTACCAAAGCGCAAGAACTTCTTCAGAAAGATTGGGGAGTCAGCGCAGATGTTTGGTCTGTTACTTCGTGGAATGAACTTCGCCGCGATGGTTTAGCTGTTGATCGCCATAATCTTCTCAATCCTTCAAGTAAGAAGAGTGCATATCTGACGGATCGCATCAAGGATGCACAAGGTCCAGTCATTGCAGTCAGTGATTACATGCGCACTGTTCAAGATCAAATTGCTCCCTGGATTCCACAGCAATTTGCATCCCTTGGTACAGATGGATTTGGTCTTTCAGATACTCGCGGTGCACTTCGTCGCCACTTCAAGGTAGATGCAGAATCAATCGTCGTTGCTACTCTTGCTCAACTCGCCAAAGCTGGCGATGTAAAAGAGTCTGTCGTGCAAGAGGCGCTGAACAAGTATCGTCTTGAAGACATCTCTGCGGCAGATCCTGGAAATACAGAAGGATCTGGCTGATTCTTCAGCTACTCGCCACGTGATCAATCGCATCCCCGTCACCGATATCTCACCAGCGGTATTTTTCGGTGAGGGATTTGTTCCGGTCAAGGCGATTGCAGGTGAAGAAATTGAAGTCAGTGCCACGATCTTTCGTGAGGGCCATGATGCTCTAGGAGCTGATGTTCTTCTCTTTGATCATAAAGGCGTTGAGGTATCGCGTACACGTATGCGTAGCCACTCAGATGGTAGCGATCGATTTAGTACATGGATTCGTATTCCTGCGCGTGGAGATTTCACCTACCTTATTGAATCCTTTGATGATCCCTTTGCAACCTGGCTCCACGATAGCGAGATTAAGATACCTGCAGATATCGATGCGCAGCTCTGTTGCACAATCGGATTGACTGTATTCGAGGAAAAGCTGGCAGAAGATCCAACAGTGAAGAAGATTGTGGCCCCTGCCATTAAGGCACTTTCGGATAAGAAACTTGCGCCAGCCAATCGTTTTTCCCAGGCATCAACTGCAGAGATCAAAGATTATTTTGTATCTAATCCACTTCGACGCCTACAGTCTCGATCACATGCAATACCTGTGCGCGCAGACCGCGATAAGGCTCTTGTGGGAGCTTGGTATGAATTTTTTCCACGCAGTGAAGGTGCAACGGTAAATGCAAAGGGTGAGATCACTTCAGGAACCTTTAAAACTGCAGCGCTACGCATTCCGGCAGTTGCTGCGATGGGATTTGATGTTCTCTATCTTCCTCCGATTCATCCCATCGGACAGGCTTTTCGCAAGGGTAAGAACAACTCACTCACTCCGATTGAAAGTGATCCTGGAGTGCCTTGGGCCATTGGCGGAAGCGCGGGCGGCCACGATGCAATTAATCCTGAACTTGGAACGATGGCCGACTTTGAAAATTTTGTTGCAGTAGCCACAGAGAAGAAGATTGATATTGCGATGGACCTTGCGCTCCAAGCCTCCCCCGATCATCCATGGGTAGCGAGCAATCCAGAGTGGTTTACCACTCGCCCAGATGGCAGCATCGCTTATGCCGAGAATCCCCCAAAGAAGTATCAAGATATCTATCCCATTAACTTTGATAACGATTACCAAGGAATCCTAAATGAGGTTCTACGTGTTATTCGATTCTGGGTCTCTAAGGGAGTTCTTATCTTCCGCGTGGATAATCCACATACAAAGCCAGTGGCCTTTTGGCAAGATGTTATGTCGATCATGAATTCTGAAAATCCAGATGTTATCTTCTTGGCTGAAGCATTTACGACCCCATCAATGATGCATGCACTCGGTAAAGCTGGTTTCCACCAGTCCTATACATACTTCACATGGCGTACAAGTAAGGCCGAGTTAACAGAGTATGCAACTGAAGTATCGCGACATACATCTGCATTCTTTAGGCCAAACTTCTGGGTTAATACTCCAGATATCTTGCCCTTCCATCTGCAATCAGGAAATCCAGCGATCTTCGCTCTCCGTGCAGTTCTAGCGAGCACCTTGTCGCCATCATGGGGAATGTATGCAGGATATGAGCTCTACGAACACCGTCGCTTTAAAGAAGGTGGCGAGGAGTACATGGATTCCGAGAAGTACGAGATCAAGGTCCGTGATTGGGAAGGTGCTGCAAAGATGCAGGTAACCCTCGCTCCCTTCATCACAAAGCTCAATGAGATTCGCAAGAAGCACATTGCCCTATCGCGACTTCGCAATCTTGTCTTCCATCACAGTGATAACGATTCGATAATCGCTTACAGCAAACGCGAGGGTAACGATCTCATTTTGGTAACAGTTAACCTTGACCCACTCAATGCGCAAGAGACAACAGTGCATTGGGATTTAGCTGCATTAGGGATTAAAGATTCTCGATTTAAAGTCACCGATCTCATTGACGGGGCACAGTACGAATGGGATCCTCATTCCTTCGTACGACTAGATCCCAGCCGCCCGGTTGGAAAAGTTGCTCACATCATGGCGGTGAATCTCTAGTGTCTCTCTTCTCGAAGTTCTTTAGGAAGAACCAAGAGAATGCTCCTACCGAATATATCTCTCCTGTTACCTTTCTCAATCCTCACTCAACGCTAGGTGAGTTAGATTTTCATCTGATTGCAGAAGGTCGCCACGAAAAATTATGGGATGTTCTCGGTGCTCACCTGATTCGAGATACCGACGGCAATATTCTCGGTACAGCTTTCTCTGTCTGGGCTCCCAATGCACGAGCGGTAAGTCTGATTGGTGATCACAATTACTGGGATAAAAACACTCATCCCATGGTTCGCCTTGGTTCAACTGGAGTCTGGGAAACATTTATTCCCGGCATTGGCGTTGATACTCGATACAAATTTGCGATCTGCACGATTGACGGTGCGTGGGTTGATCATGCAGATCCCCTTGCGCAAGCTACAGAAGTTCCACCACTGACCGCCTCGATTGTTACCGAATCTACCTACACGTGGAAAGATCAGGATTGGATTACAGCGCGCAGCAACTTTCAACCATGGCGATCACCGCTCAGCGTCTATGAAGTTCACCTTGGCTCGTGGAAGTTAGGTCTTAATTATCGCGAGCTTGCTATTGAACTTGTTGATTATGTAAGCAAACAAGGTTTTACTCATATCGAATTTCTTCCAGTCACTGAACATCCATATGGCCCATCATGGGGATATCAAGTCACATCTTTCTTTGCACCGACCTCTCGCTTTGGCTCCCCCGATGAATTTAGATACCTCGTTGACGCACTTCACCAAGCGGGAATCGGCGTCATTCTTGATTGGGTTCCAGCACATTTTCCTAAAGATGAGTGGGCGCTTGCTCGTTTTGATGGCACCGCACTCTATGAACATGCAGATCCCCGCCTCGGGGAACACCCTGATTGGGGCACCTACATCTTTAACTTTGGACGCAACGAAGTGCGAAATTTCCTTGTTGCTAGCGCGCTCTATTGGCTCACTGAATTCCATATTGATGGTCTGCGTGTGGATGCAGTGGCATCAATGCTATACCTAGATTATTCACGTGAAGAAGGTGAATGGCTTCCAAATAAATTCGGTGGTCGCGAGAACCTCGAAGCTGTAGCACTGCTGCAAGAAGCAACCGCAACTGCTTATCGCACACACCCTGGAATTATGATGATTGCCGAAGAATCAACAGCATGGGCGGGCGTCACACGTGAGACTGCATCCGGTGGGCTAGGTTTTGGATTTAAGTGGAATATGGGCTGGATGCATGACACTCTGCAATACCTTTCGCATGAACCAATTCATCGTATGTATCACCATGATGAAGTAACTTTCTCAATTTTGTACGCCTGGTCTGAAAACTTCATGCTTCCACTTTCTCATGACGAGGTTGTTCATGGAAAAGGTCAGCTGGTAAATAAATTCCCAGGAGACCGTTGGCAGAAAGTTGCTACTTTGCGCGCTCTCTATGGATACATGTGGGCACACCCAGGTAAGAAACTTCTCTTTATGGGTAGCGAGTTTGCTCAAAATGATGAATGGAGTGAGAGCGCAGGCCTTCAGTGGTATCTCACCGAATACGATGAACATCGTCAGGTACAAGATTTAGTTGCGCAGATAAATCAAGAATATAAACGGCATCCGTCCTTGTGGGAGAGAGATACAAAGCCAGAAGGCTTTAGTTGGATAGTCAATGATGACGGTGCTGCAAATACTCTGGCATTTACTCGTTGGTCAGATCATCAAACTCCGCTTGTCTGTATTACTAACTTCTCACCGGTCCCCCACGAGCGCTACCGACTTCGCATGCCTACAGCTGGGGTCTGGCGCGAGCTACTCAATACAGATGATCTTGCATACGGCGGTAGCGGAGTAAGTAATCAATCTTTTGCTGTCGATACAGATCTCTATATAGAACTTCGAATTCCACCTCTTGCAACAGTCTGGTTTGAGCGCGTTTAAATGCCTTTATAGATCTTTTGCAACTCGAGACATAAAGGCAACAGAGATCAACAAAAGGCCAGGAATAATCATTGCAATCGCAATCGAGCCAGTGAGTTGGGCTGTCCAGGCAATAATCGTCTTCACGAGCGCAGTAAGAATCGCGTTAATGACACCCATTTGGCCGACTACTACCGCACTGGGCAGAGATGAACGTTTATTTGCTGCAGTAAAGAAGGTAGGAGAAAGAATTGCCGAAAAGAATCCACCAATAGAAAAACCTATAAGAGTGCAAATATATGCCGCGGTCTTAGAGTGATCTACCAAAAGTGAGGATGCAAGGATGAATCCAATGAATCCAACACCTCCAATAACACTGCCATATTTAATCTGCTGTTTAAGTGACACATAAGGTGTAATGCGATGTTGGCCTAAGCGGCCAACAATCATCGCGCTAAAGGTAAGGATGTATGGAATTGTGGCAAGTGATCCACGAACGCCGATAGTCTCCTTAGAATAGATTGCAGACCAGTCAGCGGTGGCGAATTCAACCATAATTCCACAGACCAAAGCAGTCGAAACCAAGTAATCAATACGGAATGAAGTGAAGAGATCCTTAACTCCAAAGTCACCATCATCATCAGGACTAGGTTTGATGAGTTCGGGTCCTAGTTTTTTAATGATTGATAAAATAATGAAGAGGATGACAATGCAAAGAACGTTGATGTGAAGAGCAATTCCAACAAACTCGACCATAAATCCTGAGAAAATGGCGGTTGCGACCGCTCCTATCGTCCAATAGCCATGCTGGCGGCTAAGTATTAATTCTCCGGCACGATCTTGGGCGTGAAATGCCTGAGCATTGAGTGCTGTATTGAAGAACGAAATTGATGCACCGTTGATCATATTTAAAATAATAAATATTGGAGCTGATTGCAGATGAACGAGTGTGCATACTGCAAAAGTCAGACTCAACGCTGAAATCACCAAGACCTTCTTGGCTCCAAACTTATGAACGAAGTGACCACTCGAGAGCATCGCAACAATTGAACCGACTGCACCTAAGCTCAGGTATGTACCAAATTCACCATTAGAAATGCCTAGATTCGCCTTGACCTCCGGAAAACGAGGTACCCAGCTCATAATTAATACCGCGAAGAGGAAGAAGAGTATGCCTACATATTTCTTCTCATCCGAAACGCTTAAACCTAATTTAGAAGAGGGCATTAGCAAGCTCCGCTCTGGCCTTGATGACGCGTGGATCGGCTGGATCAACTAATGAAAAGAGTTCGAGTAGGCGATCTTTCACTCGAGTTTTCTCATCTCCTGAGGTTGACTTGATAAGTGCCAAGAGTCGAATAAATGCAGGTTCAACACTTCCAGTTGCGACCTCCATATCAGCAGCCGATAGAGCATTCTCAATATTTAGCGGATCAAAATTCGCTGCAGAAATTGTTTTAGCAGGATCTAAATTAAGAATACGAATTTGAAGTTGAGTATGAGCTAACCCTAATTTGGCATATGGATTGGAAGGCATGCGTGCGAGGAATCTCTTGTAAGCATCTTCAGCCTTTACTAAATCTCCTGCTTCGAGAGCAGCGAGTGCTTCAGTCTCTTCCAGTTCAAGTTTTTCTTCAGGGGCTTCACCGATTCCCTGCTCGGCAGCAATGGAAAGAAGTTTTGCGATCACTGACTTGATATCACTTTCAGTCATCGCTTCTTCAAAGAGTGGGATCGGTTGCCCGCCAACAAGTGCAACTGCATATGGCACAGTGCGTACCTGCAGAGCGCTAGCTACCTCTGGGGCGGCATCAACATCGATACTTCCAAGTTCCCACGTTCCGCCATCTTCTTGATTGAGCTTATCTAAAATTGCGAGGGTATCTAGAGACTGGGGCGCACGTGTACTCCAACAGAGAAGAACTACTGGCTTTGTCATTGAGAGTTCGACGAAATCTGAAGCTAAATTTTCCTTTGTAACAACTTTGCCAACTGCAATGTTCGGTGTAGATGGTGCTGGCTTTCCGAGTGAACTTAAGTCAAAAGCTTGACCGAAATTTGGCGGATTAGCCACGAGCATCAACTCCCGAATCTCGTCTCATAGGTAGAACGTCTGCAATATATGACAATGCTGCAAATTCTAGTCCGACATCGTGGCCAGCCTTCTCACTTAAGTACCAGCGGTGCTCAAGTGATTCATGGAAGAACTGTGCAGCCTCGATTCGACCCTGTAATTCGACTGGAATCAATGAAACGGTGGGATAGAAGACTTCATCGAGCCAACGCTTAGCTGATTCATGCATTGGAGGGTGAGGAAGATTTTCGCGCCCTCGGAAGCGATCGAGCGATGCAAGTAGACGCTTTGCTTGAAGTTCTTCAGTCTCAAGTCCGACCAGATCGCGTAATCGATTCTGGTGGTATCCGGCTTCAACAAGTTTGGGTTGAAAGTAAAGTTTTTTGCTATCTCCATCGAGAGTGACAGAGACCTCTTCAACGGTAAAGCCGAGGTCATGAAGTTGACGCATTGCACGTTCGACTGCGTGGCGATCATTTGGGTCTAACACTTGTCGATCTTTTAGCGTTGCCCAAATTCTGCGATAGCGCTTCATTACAGCATCACTTGCTCGAACTGGATCCATTCCTGGATAGAGAACTCCCGACAAAGAGAGATCTTCAAGTTCGGCGGCAACATTGAAGTGAGCAATCTCTAGATCATGCTCTCGTTGTCCATCACTTAAATTCTTCTGAAATTCACCCGTCTCAGCATCAACTAAATATGCGGCAAAGCCATCGGCATCTCGTCTAAATAAAGTATTCGATAGTGAACAATCTCCCCACCAGAAACCAAGGAGGTGTAAGCGAACAAGAAGTAGGGCGAGTGCGTTAGCCATCAAGGTAATGTCTTGCGCGGTGACATCTTTACCACTGAGCAATACTCGATAGGGCAGAGAGAATGGGAGAAAACGTGTTGCTAGCGCGCAAGGAAGTTCCTCGCCAAGCTCATCAGTGCGGCCTTCGATCACTGCAATCGGTTCAACGCTTGGTGCACCAAGATGGGCAAGTTCGCGCAGGGCTTTGTATTCACGATTAGCAAACTCTGAGACCGTCTCTTTCACTGCATAGACTTCAGAGTCAGGGTCATCGGTGGAATGTACAAGGCGGACAATATGTCGAGAAATTCCACGTTTTTCAGTAAGGCTGGGATCTTCGGGCCACTCCTCGAGACTGATCTGCCACGGCAATCCTGAGACGGATGCAATCTCCTCACCAAGACCGGTAATTCGCAGCGCCATGCGTGAATTCTCTCATCAACCACGGGTGAAAGCCCGATCTAACAAGGGATCGCACTTAGAATGGAGATATGTCACACTCAAAGCGAGAAGAATTCGGCATCGCAGGCGCACCAATCAATAGAACTAACCCTTTCTATTTTGGTTTTGTTGCAACTCTCGGTGCTCTGGCAGCAATCGTTCTATTGAGAGCACTTGCAAGTGCAAGTCAGATATTTATCATTATTCTGCTCGCCCTCTATTTAGCGATGGGCCTGAATCCAGCAGTTGAAGCTTTACGCAAGCGCGGTCTCTCGCGAGTAAGTGCAGTGGGTGCCATATTTGTTGGTGTTCTCGCCTTTGTTGCTTTCTTTATCGCTGTTGTTATCCCTCCAGTGATTTCACAGGGCACTTCGCTCATTAATTCAGCGCCTGGATTATTGAAAGATCTAGAGAGCCATCCACTAATTGCTGATCTCAATTCACAGTTTGGCATTATCGATACTCTTCAAACCAAGTTAGCGGAAGTAACCTCTGATGGAACTCTGATTATCTCTGCCTTTGGTGGAGTAATCGGTGTAGGAAAGACAGTTCTCTCCGGCGCATTTACTGGAATTACAGTCCTTATTCTTACCCTCTACTTCATTATTGGATTGCCACAAGCAACCAACTTTGGTCTGCGCTTTGTCCCTGCAACCCGTCGTGAACGTGTATCAAAGTTAACCTTTGCCATCATTGCTCGAGTAGGTTCATTTGTTGGAAGTCAGATCGCGATCGCCTTTATGGCATCAATCTTTGTCCTTATCCTCAGCTTTGTCTTAGGGCTTCCATCGCCTTTTGCTATCGCCATGATCGTCTTGGTCTGTGGATTTATTCCATTGATCGGCCATTACATTGGCAGCGCAATCGTGACGCTAATTGCTCTAACGCAATCTCTCCTTTACGGAGTAATTGCTCTCGTGGCCTACATTGTCTATGTACAGATTGAAAACTATGTGGTGACTCCGCGCATCATGAAACGTGCGCTCAATGTTCCTGGTGCGGTCACCATTATCGCCGCCCTACTTGGAACTTCTCTTCTAGGACTTATCGGTGGATTATTGGCAGTGCCTATCGCTGCATCAATTATCTTGATTCTGGAAGAAGTTGTCTTTCCACAAACAGATAAGAATTAATCCTCGATCTCTTGCGCAAGGGGTAATCGCTCTGGGGCAATCACTCGCGTGATCTCAGTAAGCACAGTATGGACAGCAGGTTCTCCCACCCATAAGTGCTTTCCGCCATCGACGGCGATTAAATTCAAATGCTTTATCTTGGCAAATCGCTTACGAGCTTCTTCTGGCACCAAGTAGTCATCAAATTCAGGTATGAGCGCTGTGATTGGTCGGGGATCGTGTACCCAAAAATCTAGATCTGACTCTTGCGAATATTTAAGTGGTGGGCTCAGGAGAATAAGACCTTTGATGCGCTGATCATGAGCGTGACGAATTGCTAAGTCAGTACCGAAGGACCAACCGCAGACCCAGAGCTCTTCAATCTTTAGCTGATCAAAGCAGTAATTAATCATCGCCTCTACATCAAATTTTTCGCTATCCCCATTGTCATAAAGACCCGTACTTGTGCCCGCTTCACTTGTTGTTCCGCGAGTATTGAAACGGACGATAGTGATACCCGCCATTGCAGGAAGTCGATTGGCAGCTTTTTTATAGATATGTGAATCCATCATTCCCCCACCTGTTGGATTGGGGTGGAGCATCAACACGGCTGGCGAGATCTGACCATTAATCGGTGCGGCAACTTCTCCTACTAAAGTTTGACCATCTGCTGTTGTCACAGTAAATGGGGTACGAATTGCTGGCAACACTGTGCTCGGACGGATTGGTTGCGACATGTTCGTTATCCTTAAAAATTCTTCGGTCTGCGATGGTGGCGCTTGCTCCAGCAAACGTTATGCCAATGGCGTCGTAAATCTTCTTCACCATCACGCCATGCAACAGTATGTGGAGTTGCCATCGGAATAAGTTGATCGCAGCCTGGACAGCGATATGGTTTATTAGCAGCTGATCCTGTGAGTTGCCTGACGACCCATAAGCCATCCTCATCTTCCACAAAACTTTGATTTGAGGGATTTATCTCACGGTGCTCGTCATCGCCACTACCGCCGCCTGACTTACGTTTCTTGGGATAGTTACGGCGCGGACTCATATTCTATTTTCTCGCACTTTTGCTCCCAATGTGGCACAGTGACACTTATGAAGCATGTGATTGCGGTCAAAGGCCTCAAGAAATTCTATGGAGAGCTGGCTGCAGTCAATGGAGTCGATCTCAGCGTCGAGCAAGGCGAGATATTTGCCTTGCTAGGACCAAATGGAGCGGGAAAGTCGACGACTGTCGAGATCCTTGAAGGCTTTAGAAGTCGTGATGGCGGGGATGTAAAGGTTTTAGATACCGATCCAGCTATCGGAGGACTTGCTGCACGTCAGTGGCGCAATCGAATTGGAATTGTTCTTCAATCCAGTAACGATGCTGGTGATCTCACCGTTGCTGAGAGCATCAAGCATTTTTCACATTACTACTCAAATCCACGCGATCCAGAGGAAGTAATTGATGCTGTTGGATTGCGCGAGAAGCAAGGTGCACTAGTTCGTACTCTTTCAGGAGGCCAACGTCGACGTTTAGATGTGGCACTTGGCATTATCGGCAATCCAGAACTTCTCTTTCTTGACGAACCAACAACCGGCTTTGATCCCAAAGCTCGTCGTGATTTCTGGTCTCTGATTCGTACTCTTAAGGGTGAAGGTCGCACCATCTTGCTCACTACACATTACTTAGATGAAGCCGAAGCTCTGGCAGATCGTGTAGCAGTCATTAAAAAGGGGCAGATCATCGAAGTCTCTACCCCTGCCGAACTCGGCGGACGTGCAACTTCTCTTGCTCAGGTCTCTTGGCGCGAAGATGGCATAGTCAAGGTCGAGAAGGCTCATA
>Ga0209191_1002069_pt1 | contig 12666 bp, 10 predicted proteins | sample S_130626_EF_Meta_FD_187320 | JGI IMG/M metagenome (GOLD analysis project Ga0209191, IMG submission 187320) | Freshwater microbial communities from Lake Simoncouche, Canada to study carbon cycling - S_130626_EF_MetaG (SPAdes) (version 2) | ecosystem: Environmental > Aquatic > Freshwater > Lake ... | reverse complement strand
TGCTGGGATTTGATCTGACTTATGTGAACGTATATCTGTAGCCGATACAGCTAGCGCATCGATGACCAGATTTGCTTGCCCTGGAAAATCTGGCCGATCTATAACAACAAATTCCACCATCTTCTTTAGATCATCGGCGCGATGCCATTGATCAATTTTTTCGTAGGCATCTGTTCCAAGAATCAAAGCGATTGTCGCTCCTTCGTATGTTGCTGCGATTGCCTCAACAGTATCGATGGCGTAACTAGGACCTTGTCGAAGAACTTCTATTGGATTAACTTCCACTTTATCCGTGAAATCGGGACCGAGAGAGTTCACTGCCAATTGGCACATCTGTCGGCGATCAGATCCTGAAGCAACCGGAGCGCTCTCACGTAATCGGGGTTCTCCTGCTGGAACTACTAAGAGTCGGTCAACTATATTTCGAGTAATAAGTTCGCGGATTACATGAAGATGACCGTCATGAATCGGATCAAATGTTCCGCCGTATAACCCAACTCTCAAGATTATTACTTATCTAGACGAAGAGTGATGTAAAGAAGGAATGCAAAAATTCCAAAGGCGATTAATCCGAATGCGTATGGTGGGACTGGAAGTTCGCGTGTTGCTTCGTTGGCGAGATTCATCATGTCGTGAAGATTACTACTTACCCGCAAGAAGTTCTAAAAAGCGCGCCTCATCAATGACTGTGACGCCTAACTCTTGCGCCTTGGCCAGCTTCGATCCTGGGTCACTGCCAACTAATACGTAATCCGTCTTCTTAGAAACAGATGATGATGGTTTTCCACCATGGGCTGTAATTGTCTCCGCAATCGAATCGCGGGTGAATCCTTCTAGTCCGCCAGTGACTACAAAGGTCAAGCCCGCAAGAGTTTGCGCTACATCTTCTGCTTTTTGATTAACCATCACAACGCCAGCATTTTTCCATTGGGCGATAATGTTTTGATGCCAATCAACAGCAAACCACTCAACAACCGATTGAGCAATCACATCTCCGAGACCATCTATTTCAGAGAGAGTTTCTACTGAGGCTTTCGAAATTGCATCCATGCTGCCTAACGAAGTTGCCAGCCCTTGTGCAGCCGTTGGGCCAACGTGTCTGATCGATAGAGCAACTATGGTGCGCCACAGCGGACGACTCTTTGCTTGCTCAAGTGCTTCAAGGAGTTTCTCAAGATTCTTTCCCTTTGAGCCATCTTTCTTTGTGAAAAACGATGACTTCATTAACGCACTTTCACTCAGTGAAAAAATATCTGCTTCATCTGTAATGATTTTGTCTTGCAGAAGCGCTACTGCAGCTTCGTAGCCAAGCACATCAATATCAAGTGCTGCGCGAGAACCAATGTAATAAATGCGCTCACGTAACTGCGCTGGGCAGCTACGAGTATTCGGACAACGGATATCTACATCGCCTTCAGTAATTGCGCGTAGCTTCGTTTCACATTCGGGGCACGTTGTTGGCATAACAAATGCGCGCTCTTTTCCTGTGCGCTTATCAAGAACTGGACCTAAAACTTCAGGGATTACATCTCCTGCTTTTCGGATGATGACTGTGTCACCGATCAATACTCCTTTGCGTTCAATCTCCTCTTGATTGTGCAAAGTTGCATTGGTGACAGTTGATCCTGCAACTTTGACCGGTTCCATAAAAGCAAAAGGAGTTACGCGCCCGGTACGACCAACACTTACTTTAATATCCAATAACTTAGTTGTTACCTCTTCTGGTGGATATTTATACGCAATTGCCCACTTTGGTGCACGCGAGGTAAATCCCAATTTCTTCTGCTCGGCAATGTCATTTACTTTAATAACTACGCCATCGATTTCATGTTCAACATCGTGGCGGTGAATATTGTAATTTTCAATAAATGCTAAAACTTCTGCTCTGGTCGCACATACTTTGAATCGATTGGAAGTTGGCAGTCCTAAAGCTTTCAATTGTGCATAAGCATCTGATTGCGAATCAAATGTAATTCCCTCGCCGGCGCCAATGCCGTGCACGACAACATCAAGTGGTCGCGACGCTGTAATTCTTGGATCTTTCTGGCGCAGAGAACCCGCTGCGGAGTTGCGTGGGTTTGCAAAGAGTTGTTTGCCAGCTTCTTCTAATTCTTCATTGAGCTGATTGAAAGCGGCGACAGGAAAGAAAACTTCTCCGCGAACTTCAATAAGCGTTGGGATCTTCTTTCCCGAAAGCGAATGTACTAGACCTTTAATCGTCTTGACGTTCAGAGTTACATCTTCGCCGGTTGTGCCATTTCCGCGAGTTAGCGCACGAGTGAGCTGACCTTTCTCGTAGAGCAAATTAATTGCAAGGCCATCTACCTTTAATTCGCATAGGTATTCAGGCTGCGCAGTTTCTTTCTCGACGCGATCAAACCAAGCGGAGAGCTCTTCTTCATCAAAGACGTTATCTAAGCTCATCATCTTTTCAAGATGGTCATGTTGTTCAAAAGAAGTTGAAAATCCCCCACCGACGCCAAGTGTAGGAGAATCTGGTTCGAGTAGCTCTGGATGTTTCGCCTCTAGCGCCTGTAACTCTTTAAGTAGTGCATCAAATTGTGCATCTGTAATAGTCGGTGCATCCAGAACGTAATATTTAAATTGGTGATCACGAATCTCTTGCGTGAGTTCGATGATTTTATGTCGAGCTTGGTTGGTCATGCTGTCTCGCAGATTGTCGCCGAACCAACAACACGATCGCCATCATAAATAACCATTGCTTGCCCTGTTGCAAGTCCAAGTAAGGGTGAATCCAACTCTGCTACAAGTTCAGAACCATCCATGTAATAGGTGCAATCGAGTGCGGCTCCATGGGCACGAACTTGAACAAAGCCACGAGTGGGCGCAGAGCCGACTTCTGGTCCGCAGAAAATGGCTTTCTCACCTCGCATTGTGCTCACTGCTAAATCTTCTCGCGCACCTACGACAACTGTGTTTGTGACTGGTTCAATTTTTAAGACAAAACGTGGTGATCCATCGGAGGTAGGGACAGTCAGTCCTAAACCTTTGCGTTGCCCGATTGTGTATGTGTAAGCGCCTTTATGCTCACCGATTTTCTTTCCATCTTGATCAACAATCGGGCCGACTTCACTTCCTAATCGATCACGGAGCCATCCTGCGTTATCTCCAGATGGAACGAAACAGATGTCATGGCTATCTGGTTTTTGCGCAACAGCTAAGCCGCGTGATTCGGCTTCGATTCTAATATCAACTTTTTCTGTATCGCCCAATGGAAAAATCGCACCATTGATTTGTTCGCGATTGAGTACTGCTAATACATAGGACTGATCTTTAAGCGGATCAACTGCACGGTGCAGGGTGCGACCATTTTCTGTTTCACGCGTTCGGGCATAGTGACCAGTAACAACTCCATCAAAACCCATCGCTTTTGCGCGATCGAGAACAGCGGCAAACTTAATTTTCTCGTTGCAGCGCAGACATGGATTTGGAGTACGGCCTGCCGCGTATTCGCTCATAAAGTTCTCGACAACTCCAGCATGGAATTCATCGGCCATATCCCAAATGTAAAAAGGAATTCCGATGACATCTGCGGCTCGGCGCGCATCGTGTGAATCTTCAATAGTGCAACATCCACGTGCACCGCTTCGATACTTCTGAGGGTTTGAAGAAAGTGCAAGGTGCACACCAATTACTTCATGTCCTGCTTCTACGGCGCGTGCTGCAGCAACAGCAGAATCAACGCCTCCACTCATAGCCGCGATAATTTTCACTTTTTACCTACCGAATTTGCAGCTAAACCTCTTTCGATAACACGAGGTAGAACTGAGAGTGCGAAAGCAACATCTGCATCTGTATTTGATGCACCAAATGAAAATCGCAGAGATGATTGGGCTACAACATCTGATAAACCCATCGCCATCAAAACATGACTTGGGCGATGTACTCCCGCAGTGCACGCTGCACCTGTTGAACAAGAAACTTTCTCTGAATCCATGAGCAATAGAAGTGAATCACTCTGTGTGCCTGGGAAAGTTATATTTGAAATACCAGGTAAACGTGCAGCGCTCTTTCCATTAATCACTGCATCTGGACGCAAAGATATGACTCCAGCTTCGAATGTATCGCGAAGTTTTTCAACTGAATCAGCTTGATAGATATGTGCCGAAACTGCAGCTGCGAATGCGACGATTGAAGGAGCATTCAAAGTGCCGCTTCTGATCTCTCGCTCTTGTCCTCCGCCATGTAAAAGCGCAGGAATTTCAACTGCACGACGCAATATCAGTGCACCAATGCCAAGTGGTCCCCCCACTTTATGACCGCTGATAGTCATGGCAAACACGCCAAGTTCTTTGTACGAAATAGGAACTTTGGTAAAACTTTGCACAGCATCGCAGTGAACGGGAATATCACCTGCAATTTTCACAACATCCGCAATTGGTTGAATTACTCCTGTTTCATTGTTGCTATGCATGACGGAGATAAGAGCAATCTCATTCTTGCGCGCCGCAACTGTGGCTCTCAAGAAATCTAGATCAATCAGTCCATCGCTATTTACTGGAATCTGAATCAGCTCTGCGCCTTCATGATCTGCTAACCACAGTGCAGGATCCAGCACAGCATGGTGTTCAATACTTGAAACGATGATGACTTTCTTATCTGAATTCCAGAACAATCCTTTGACTGCTGCGTTGTTTGCTTCAGTTCCAGAACCTGTAAAAATCACTTCGCTAGGCAAACAATCAATTGCGCGTGCAATTACTTCGCGAGCATCTTCAACATCTTTTCGCGTTGATCGGCCTTCTGTATGAAGCGAAGAGGGATTGCCCAATTTGCGAAGAGCAGAATTCATTGCATCGATGGCAACGTCGAACATCGGCGTTGTAGCCGCGTGGTCGAGATAGACGCTCATTGGAGCAGTCTAGTTCGTCGGTGCCGGCTAGCTATTTCGAGCGAGTACGCCCTCAGTGGCTTTCGGAAGCACGTTAAAGAGGTCGCCCACTACGCCAAAGTCAGCAATATCAAAGAGCGGCGCTTCAGGATCTTTGTTGACCACAACGATTGTCTTTGAAGTCTGCATACCTGCGCGATGCTGAATCGCACCTGAAATTCCGCACGCTACATAAAGCTGCGGGCTGACTGTTTTTCCGGTCTGACCCACTTGATGTGAATGTGGATACCAACCAGCATCTGTTGCTGCGCGTGATGCGCCCACTGCAGCGCCCAATGAATCCGCAAATGCTTCTACGGCAGTGAAGTTTCCATCGGTACCGCGACCACCAGATACAACAATGTTTGCCTCTGTTAATTCAGGACGTCCGCCCTTAACTGGAGGTTGTGAAGAACTTACGCGAGCTTTCTTTGCATCGACGCCAATTGTTGCTGATGCATTTTCAATTGCAGGAGAAGATGCAGAAAAATCTGCTTCGACGCTATTTGGGCGCACTGTAATAATTGGTGTTCCGTGTGAAACTTTTGAGTGCACAGTTGTTGAACCGCCGAATACAGATTGAGTAGCTGTGATATCTGCTGCGACATCAATAGCATCAGTGATAATTCCTGAATCAGTAAGAACTGCAACACGCGCGCCAACTTCTTTTCCGAATGCGTGAGATGCAATCAGAAGTGCTGCAGGTGACTTTTCTTTTACCAAATTCGCCAGCGCATCTGCCGATGCAGCTACACCGTGTGCTGCAAAATCATCTGATTCAATGACAAGCACGTTGGCAATTGGGCCTTGATTTACAGTTGCAGCAAGTGCTGCGCCTTTGCCATTTGCAGCAAGGACAACAGCAGTTACAGCGCCAATGCGAGCGCCCGCAGTTGCAAGCTCGGCAGTTGTCTTGGTTGCCTTGTCGCCTGAAAAATCAGCAAGAATAAATACGTTGCTCATATCAACTTCTTCTCTGCTAGGAATGAAATAAGGGCTTCGCCGCCATTTCCTTCATCATTAACTTTTTGTCCTGCAGCGCGAGGTGGGCGCGGGGTTGCATCATTTACTTGTGACCAGGCGCTCTGTGCAGAAACTCCGACAGATGCTAAATCTTTCTGATCTATAGTCTTCTTCTTCGCTGCCATGATTCCTTTAAAGGATGGATAGCGAGGTTCGTTAATTTTTTCGACAACGCTTACCACCACTGGAAAATCTGCAGTCAGTTCATCAACACCAGCTTCAGTGACGCGCGTGATGGAAACTTTTCCAGCTGGGTCTACTTCGACTTTTGACGCAAAAGTTAGCTGTGCCCAACCAAGACGCGCACTAAGCATTGCTGGGACAACGCTCATTCGCGCATCTGTTGATTCTGTTCCACAAATGACAATGTCAAAACCGCCATCGCTAATTACCTTTGCCAGTACGGAAGATGTTGCAAGTGCATCAGACCCTGCGAGCGCGGGATCGCTAACTAAAATTGCATCGTTGGCTCCCATTGAGAGTCCCTTGCGAACTGCTTCAGTTGCGCGCTCTGGTCCCATCGAAATCAATGTGATTGTGTGGGGGCCACCTTCTTCATTGCCGCCATGTGCTTCAGCAATACGTAGTGCTTCTTCAACTGCGTATTCATCTAGATCGTTAAGAACTGCATCAACGTTTTCGCGATCAAGCACGCCGTTGACCATCTTCTTCTCTGCCCATGAATCGGGAACTTGCTTTACGCACACAGCAATCTTCATGGCGAGTATGTTACTGGCCAGTAGCCCATTTGGAAAGGCGAAACAGGCTTAAAACTCTCAACCAATACTTCATCTTTTATTCAGTGACGCGTAACCTGAAAATGAACTCCTGGATTGCTTCGGCCCTCAGTCTGAGCCCATGTTCGAGAACACTTCACAAGAAAAGCTGCGCATTGCAGTCGTTACTGAGGCGTTTCTACCGCAAGTAAATGGCGTTACCAATTCAGTATTAAGACTTCTTGAATACTGCAAAACCCAAGGACATGAAGTTCTCATCATTGCTCCTGAGAGCGAAGGCGCTCCTACTCGATATATGGATTACAAGATCAAGCATGTTCCAAGCATTGCAATGAAGAAATTAATTCCTATGGGAGTTCCAAGAAAATATCTCGAACCACTGCTTGAAGGGTTCGCGCCCGATGTTATTCATCTTGCATCACCAATTTTCCTCGGACATTACGTAGCTCGCATCGCGCGAAAAATGGGCATTCCAACAGTCTCGGTATATCAAACAGATATTGCAGGATTTGCTCGTCACTATGGTTTAACAATTGCTCACGCAACGTTAAAGAAGTGGATAGCTCGTATTCACCAAGCTACAGATATCACTCTTGCACCTTCAAAATGGGCATGCCGAGATCTTGAGGCTAGCGGTGTTAAAAACGTTAGATTATGGAAGCGCGGAGTTGACTTAGTTAATTTCACACCTGCGCGTCGTGATGAATCACTACGCGCAAACATTACGGGTAAGAAAGATAAATTGATTATTGGTTATGTAGGCAGGCTTGCCAATGAAAAAAGAATTGATGATTTAGCAGTGCTTGATGAGTTAGACAATATTCAACTTGTCATCGTGGGCGATGGTCCCGCAGCTTCGAAATTTAAGAAGAGCTTGCCTAATGCTCGCTTTGTTGGGTATCAATCAGGTACAGAACTTGCTCGATATGTTGCATCATTCGACATTTTCGTTCACACAGGTAAGCACGAAACTTTCTGTCAGGGTATCCAAGAGGCGCTCGCATCTGGTGTTCCTGTGATTGGTCCTGATACAGGTGGTCCCGTTGATCTTATTGATCATGGTGCTACAGGGCTTCTTATCGATACAGCCGATCCGCATCAACTTCTAGAAGCTGTTGAAACATTGCGATCACATACATCATTTGACTTGATGCAGATTGCAGCGAGAAAAGCTGTAGAACATCGCACATGGGATTACATCAATTCACAACTTATTGACCACTACAAAGATGCAATCTATGAGAATTCAAAGAAGCGAGGGATGGTTGCATGAAAATTATCCACATTGCCAATTTCTATGGGCCTAAATCAGGTGGTATCAAAACAACGCTTCACAGCCTGGGCGTGGAATACAGCAAAATCGGTCATGAATTTATTTATATTGTTCCTGGCAAGAAATTTGGTCGAGAGAAAACAGACCAAGGCGTGTGCATGACGTTGCCTTCTTGGGCAATCCCATTTAGCGGTGGATACCGAGTCATCCGTTCCACGCGCCAAGTAAAAACAATTTTGCAATCACTCAAGCCTGATCGCTTAGAAGTTTCCGATCGCTTCACCCTCTCGTGCCTTGGCAACTGGGCAAAGCGACGAAACATTCCAGCAATTGTCTTTAGCCATGAAACTTTGCGAGGCTTGGTCAAGAATTACTTCGGCTTTTCATTGAAGACTTTTGTAGGCTGGCACAACTCTCGCTTAGCGGGCAAATTTGATTATGTCGTTACGACAACCAAGTTCGCAGCCGATGAATTTACTGACATTGGCACATCCAATGTTGTGCGCGTGCCACTCGGTGTTGATTTAGAGACTTTCTCTCCCGCTAATAGAAATGAAGAGCTACGCGCAAAGATGCTTAAAGGCGGGGATGTTCTTCTTGTTCATTGTGGTCGCCTCTCCCCTGAGAAAAAACCTGAGCGATCATTACAGGTTCTTCGTGAACTTCTTGGCAGAGGAATCAACGCGCGCCTTGTATACATCGGAAGCGGTCCATTGCATAAGAAGTTGTATGACTCATCTCGCGATATTCCAGTGACTTTCTGGGGATACGTTGCAAATAAACATTTGCTGGCACAAATGATTGCTTCTGCAGATGTATCTCTTGCACCTGGTCCAATTGAAACTTTCTGTCTTGCAGCACTCGAGTCTCTTGCAAGTGGAACACCAGTTGTCGCATCTGAAACAAGTGCGGTCGGTGAATTCCTTACTCAAGACAATGGTGATTTTGTTGGGCTTACCGCTGCAAACAATGGCGCAGCTTTTGCAGATGCGGTCGAGATTATTCTTGATGAAATACAAGAAGATCCAACTCTTGCAGATCGCTGCAGATTACAAGCCGAACAATTCCCTTGGTCTAAAACCATTTTCCGTTTAGAGAACATCGATTCGCTTTCGGCGGCATAAATATGAATGAGCCACTGACATTCGCAGTTATCGGTGATAGCGCTGCTTCAGGTGTTGGAGATTCAAATGCTGCCGGAACTCATTTCGGGTGGGGTTATCACTTGGCGCAAGCATTTACAGAACCTTTGGTTTACATCAATGCATCCAGGCCAGGTGCGCAATCCAAGGAAGTCTTACATGAGCAACTTCCGAAAATACTTGTGCACCAACCTGAACTAGTGGCGGTAATTGTTGGTGGCAATGACCTATTGAGAAATGGCTTCTCACCTGAAATTTTTGAAGAAAACTTGAATGAAACGCTGGCTGAGATTGAAAGAATGGGAGCGACTTCAATGCTCCTTGAGCTCCACGACCCCACAGAGATTGTTCCGATGCCCCGCCTGGTTGCACGAGTCTGCAGAAGAAGAGTGCACGCTGTAAATCGTGTCACTCGAAAAATGGCAAAGCGTTATGGCTCTGTCTTGTTGCAAACTCGATCTCTAGATGGAATTTACCAACGCGAAAAGTGGCATGTTGATCGCATGCATCCAAGCAAGATTGGGCATCAATTTATTGCACAGAATTTTGCGCACCTCTTACGTGCGAGAGGTTTTGAAATCGGAGATGTTCGGTTCTCGTCATCAAATAACCGAAGTAGAAAAGATTCAATTATTTGGATGCTCAAGAATGGAACTCCCTGGTTTCTTAAGCGAAGTTTAGATTTACTGCCCGCACTTCTATTTTTATCGGTGACCGAACTTATTCATATCGCTCGCCACGGATTAGATTCCGAAGGTGCAGAAATCTTCTTTCCATCCTTTGAGCCCCAAGCGCTTTTGGGCAATGACCACCAGATAGAGCGAGTTTCTTAACCCATTAGAAACAATAAACGGGCAAGATAGCGCCGTGCTTCCAGCAGACCCCCGCACCCTTGGTGCCACTCTCACCGAAGGCGGCTGCAACTTCGCTCTCTGGACTAATGCGGCAACTGCTGTTGAGCTCTGTCTCTTTAATGAAGTTAACGGCAAGCTCGTTGAAACTCGTTTCGCACTCTCACATCGCAATGGCCCAATCTGGCATGGATATCTTGCAGGAGTTCGCGCAGGCCAGCGATATGGCTATCGCGTGTACGGAACATGGGCGCCCGAATACGGTTCACGTTTTAACGCAGCAAAATTACTGATCGATCCGTACGCACATAAGTTAGATGGGTCGTTGCACTACGTTCCAGAAATATATGGACACGTTGCAACCGATGGCACAGGTGCCGGAGATACTTCTATCCGCGATGATCGCGATAGCGCGGGACACGTTCCATACTCAGTTGTCACTGATTACCATCCAAGAGAAATTCGTCGACCTATTTATTCTTGGACTCAAGAAGTTATTTATGAAGCGCACGTCCAAGGGTTTACAGCGCGTAATCACGAAATTCCCGAAAATGAACGCGGCACATATAAAGCACTTGGTCACCCCAGCACAATTGCGCATTTGAAAGAGATTGGCGCAACGGCACTTGAGCTACTTCCTATCCATTCCTATGTCACAGAACCTGGAATTTGGGATCGTGGTCGCAAGAATCACTGGGGCTATAACGCGATTGCATTTTCTGCCCCGCATTCTGAATACGCAGCAACTGATGATCCCACTCGTGAATTGCAAGAAGCAGTAGATCGTTTACATGATGCTGGCATAGAAGTATTTCTTGACGTGGTCTATAACCACACCGGTGAAGGTGGCGTTGGTGGTCCGACGCTTTCCCTAAAAGGAATCGATAACAACGCGTGGTATCGCCATGACAACAACGGAAACTATGTCGATGTCACTGGATGTGGAAACACGGTTGCGGCATCTAAGCCACATGCAGTTCGCCACATTATTGATTCATTGCGTTGGTGGGTGGAAGTAGTTGGTATTGATGGGTTCCGATTTGATTTAGCAACCGCACTGTATTCAACGCAATCAGCGTCAGATTCAGCGCTTATGTCTGCAATCGAATCTGATTCGGTGCTTCGTAACTTTAAAATGATTGCAGAACCTTGGGATATTTCTCGATACTCATTGGGAGATTTCCCGCATCCGTGGCGCGAGTGGAATGACCACTACCGCGATTCTGTGCGCCAATTCTGGCTCGGAGATTTGGCTCGTGGCTATGGCGAAGGCGTTGCAGACATTGCCTCAGGTATCAGTGGGTCTTCAGATATTTTCTACTATCGCGGACCAACATCATCCATAAATTTCATCACCGCACATGACGGCTTCACGTTAAGTGATCTAACTATGTACTCCAATAAACGAAATGAAGCGAACAAAGAAGAGAATCGAGATGGGTCAACTGATAATCGTTCTTGGAATATGGGGGTCGAAGGTCCCTCAGATGATCGCGCGTTAAATGAGCTACGCAGATCATTGAAGAAATCGATGATGGCAACTTTGATGCTCTCTGCCGGAGTTCCTATGATAACTATGGGAGATGAAATCTGCAGAACTCAGCACGGATCAAATAATGCGTATTCAATGCCTAGCGATATGAATGTAACTATCGCTGACTCCCCTGAAACTTTTTATGGGGGTTGGGCCAATAAATGGGAGCTAACCGAAGAAGAGCAAGATATGAAAAATGCCGTTGCAGAACTTGCGCGAATTCGAAAAACTTATTTGGCTGATGTTGCAGCTGAATTCTTTACTGGTCGTGTAGATCTTGGAACGCAACGAAAAGATATAGCCTGGTTTAGTTTGGGTGGTCACGAAATGACTGAAGCGCATTGGGCAGATGGCGAAAAGCGAAGCTTGACTGTTGTTATCGAAGCAGGCCCTGATCGAGGATTATTGCTCTTCTTAAATTCTTCACGCGAAGAGACTTCATTTACTCTTCCCGATCAAAAATGGGGAACAAGTTTCCGCAGAATTTTCGATGCTGCTTCCCCAGTGCTGACACACGAACCAGTGATACATGTACCCTCAAGTAAAGTAAAAGTTGCACCACATTCTGCGCAAGTGTGGCTTGTTACTCGTTCGTAATCCAATATATTAACTACATGCTCGCAATCATCGCTCCGGGTCAAGGTTCACAAACTCCCGGAATGCTCAGCCCTTGGCTAGAAGATGCAGCGATTGCCACAATGGCGCAAGAATTTTCTGATGCGATCTCACTTGATGTCATTCGTCTTGGAACAACTGCTGATGCTGATGAAATTAAAGATACTTCTAACGCCCAACCACTAATCGTCGCAGCCGGTTTATTGAGCGCACATGCTTTGGGGTTAAACAATAATTTTGCTTACGTTGCCGGACATTCTGTTGGAGAAATAACTGCTGCAGCAATTGCTGGGGCACTCACACCGGTCGATGCAATGAAACTAGTTCGCACGCGCGGACTAGAGATGGCAAAAGCTGCTGCAATCACACCTTCAGGTATGGCTGCAGTTCTGGGCGGAGATCGCCAAGTTGTTTTGCATGCAATTTCAGATCTCGGTCTCGTTGCAGCAAATGACAATGGCGGCGGACAAATAGTTGCAGCTGGTGATCTTGATGCCCTGGCACAACTTGCACCAGAAGGCGCACGTGTTCGCCCACTTGCTGTGGCCGGCGCTTTTCACACTCCGTACATGCAATCGGCTGTAGAACCACTTCGCGCAC
>Ga0209191_1002068_pt1 | contig 12667 bp, 16 predicted proteins | sample S_130626_EF_Meta_FD_187320 | JGI IMG/M metagenome (GOLD analysis project Ga0209191, IMG submission 187320) | Freshwater microbial communities from Lake Simoncouche, Canada to study carbon cycling - S_130626_EF_MetaG (SPAdes) (version 2) | ecosystem: Environmental > Aquatic > Freshwater > Lake ... | reverse complement strand
GCAACGGTTTGCCGTACCTTGGCCCAATTCTTGCCTTCCTCTTACCTTGTTCATGTTTACTTCTTACATAGCCCCGTGAAAGTGGAGTCACGCCAGAACAACTCTGGAGTACACCCACAAAAAGGAACATAGAACAATGAAGATCAAATCTCGTTTTACAAAAATTGCGGTGGCCTCAGGGCTCATCGTGGCAACCGGAGCAGCCGTTCTCGGTATGACTGGTTTTGCAAGTGCGCAAGTCGCACAGCGAAGCAATGTTGTAGCGGTTGCACAGGCAACAGATACCACACTCCCAACAGGCTCAGCCGCTGGTGCAACACCTGCACTTCCGTCTGCAGACTCAACTGGACTTCCATCAGAAATGAAGATGGATCGTCCATCTCCACTTGCAGCTGCATCAAAAGTTTTGGGAATCACCGAAGCAGAATTGAAGATAGAGCTTGAAGCTGGAAAATCAGTTGCTGATGTTGCGAAGGCAAAGAACATTGACCTTGCAACGGTGAAGGCAGCTCTCCTTACTGAAGCCAAGGCACACATTGATGCTGAAGTCGCTGCTGGAAAGCACACTGCTGCTGAAGGTGCAGCAGAACTTGCAAAAGTGACATCACGTATCGACACCATGTTGACTACTGCTGGTTTGCCAGCACGCGGCCCACAAGGAATGGGCGGTCATGAAGGCAAGGGTGGCCCTGGCAAGATGATGTCAGAAGCAGTTGCAAAAGTATTGAAACTGACTACTACCGAATTGAAGACACAACTTCATTCAGGAAAATCACTTGCTGATGTTGCAAAGGCACAGAGTGTTGACATCGCAGATGTAAAGACTGTCTTGACATCAGATTTCACAGCACATCTTGCAGAAGAAGTGACATCTGGTGAGCACACTCAAGCCGAAGCCGACGCGAAGCTTGCTGAGTTCAAGACCAACCTTGACACCATGGTGAATCGTGTTGGTCCTGCGGGCGGTATGCGCGGCGAAGGTCGTGGTCACGGCCCGATGGGCGGTAATGGCCCAATGGGACAAGGCGCTCCAACAGCTCAGAACACTTCTGCTTCGGCGTAACAACATCACACACCAATTGGTGTGACTATCTCCCCTTAAAGAACAGCCGGAGCCCGCAGCAATGTGGGCTCCGGTTTTGTTTATCCCAGAACTACTGGGGGTTCACGCATCATGGTTGCTGTTCCGTGTAGCGACAGCGATGGCAACCACCGACCTAGTAGTGGAAAACGTTTCTTCATGGTGGCGTTTACCGTGATGAGCCCTGTGAGGTCATCTGTTGTTGTCTTTGCAGAGACGTGTGACAGGTCAGCGATAGCAGTAGCCGCTTCCGTTGGGTTGTCGGATGTGATTGCTGACCTCACGGCACTGCGAGCGATGTCGCTCAATCGCAATGTGTCGAGACACACCGACAATGTTGCGAGCAGTAAAAGAGCACACAACACAACCAGTGGTGCCATCAATGCAAATTCAACAGTTGCCTGTCCACGATTGTCACGGTGTGGTGTTTGATGCACGATCAAATATGTCATTGAAGACTGTGTCAAAGAGGGAACCGATCTTTCCGGCTCCGCCGCCCGCTGTGGCCCATGCAATTACAAGTAGGGCGATGATTGCTGCAACCAGCAGAATCAGTGCGTATTCAGTGGTTGCTTGCCCTCGTGAGCGTTCCGGTGAGTGGTGAAACATAATTTTTCTTTTCTTATTGAGTAACTGAGGGAAGTGAAATAGAGAGTTGACTCAGACTTGCCAGAACAAGTGGGGCAACAGAGAGCAGAAGAAATGAAGGAAGAACGCAAAGAACCAAAGGGATAGAGAGGCGTGTTGGCAGTTGTCGAATACGAGTGTCTATCTGCCTGCGTCGTTCACTGCGGTGGTCTGTTGCTAACCGCATGACGGTGTCAAGAATGGGCAGTCCATCACGCTCTGCTTCCACAATTGTGTGACCGAGATTCTTGCCAGTTATCGGGTGCACGTTTGCCAGTGGTAGCAATGCCTCTTCCAATGGTGCTCCAGCACTAATGAGGTCGGCAACTGAATTGCCAATTGGGGAAACCGTGCGCCACCGCTCGCATGCGAGTGTCATTGATAAACCCGTGCGCAAGGAGACGCACAGATGTTCAGTGAGTTGACCGATGTCGTCAGGTTGGTCATGCACTGCCCGAGCAATAAGTGATGTAATCCATCGCCATCCGACTCGATTAAGCGCCACACCAATGAGCAAAGGACATAAAACAATGGGGGACCACAGTGACGATCGGAATTGCGAACTAACCAAAATTGCGCCTCCCAGCAGAACGAACGGGAGAATCGACAAGAGCCGAGCTGAGAGTTGCGCTTGCGAAGCTGCAACGGAAAGTTCTGCGCTACAGGCAGCACGATCTCGCAGTACAGACGATGCATGGTCGAGTGCACTCGGAACAAAGTTTCCATGAACCATGGCAGATTCGATAAGAGAAAGGCACTGAAAATCATTGCTATCTGGATGAGCTGATTCTCGAGCGGTAGTAAGCGCGCTGGCACACGACATCATCGCACCCACATTGTCTTGCAGTAACAGCCAGCACTGTTGATGAAACTTATGGTGTTGCAGACTGGTATGAAGCGCGTCATGGGGTGATGTACCGCTGCGACAGGCGCGAGCAAGGGAATCACAGAGTGCTGCAAAATCAAGCTCAGATGAATCGTCTTTTCGTTGAAACCTCACTGATGGCTGTGAGGACGTAGCTTTTTCGCGTGTGAAGTCGGATCCATTCAGCCGGCGTTGCATCTCAAAAACATCAAACAGGTGAAAGAAGCGAGGTGTCGAAAACCAGACGAGCACCAGTGATATCGAACTTCCGGCTAACACATCAATCATGATCAGCCGACTGATACAAAGTTCGCAGAGTTGATTCGCTACAGCGAACTATCTCAACAATTGAGCGTCGTCGCACGGAGACACGTTTCACGAACACAATTGCACCGACCGCGCTATGAATAGTTGACACCGCTTGATCATGCGACCACTGGGGAGAATCTCGCAGAACCATTGCAGCAAGACGGTCAATGGTTTCGATTGCGGAATTGGCGTGAACAGTTGACCAGCACCCGCGATGTCCTGATGACAGTGCCAACAACATGTCAACCACTTCTGCGCCACGAACTTCACCCACAATAAGCCGGTCCGGGCGTAGACGGAGTGATGCGCGGACGAGAGATTGAAGGGATATTTCACCGTGACCTTCTGAATTAGCTGGGCGAGTTTGTAATTGCACAACATGAGGATGTGCGAAGCGCAGTTCTGCAGTGTCTTCTACGCACACGATGCGCTCATTTGGTTCAAACGATTGGCTGATGGCAGATATCAGAGATGTCTTTCCAGAGGATGTTGCACCAGCCACAACAACATTGATGTTTTGTTTCACTAGGTCGCGAACAATGTCGGTGCACGAGGTGGGGCCAAATGAAGCGAGAGGCAAAATGCGGCGAGAGAATTTTCGGATGGAAAGGGTTGGACCACCCACTGCGATTGGTGAGATAACTACACATGCTCGGGACCCATCTGACAGTCGTGCATCAAGAATGGGAGACAGAAGGTCGAGTCTGCGGCCAGATGCACGGGCAATGCGCTCGAGGCTGATACCCATTTCGCTATCCGTAAGTGTGCCAACGTGACGAAGACCAATGGCATCTTCGACCCACACTTGTTTTCCGCCCACGACCATTATTTCGCTGATGTCTGGATCATCTACGTGAATCTGGAGTGGTCCGAGACCATGATGCATGGCAGTTATGACAAAGTCATGAACGGGCCGAACAACTGCTCGGCACGTGTCGGCAGCATTCCGGCATCAACTGCTCGACTGATTGCTGGTGTGTATGGAATTTCACATGTCACTGGCATACCAAGAACATGGCCGACATCTTTTATGGTGAGCGCACGACTTTCTTCGCAAACAACGAACAACTGTGTGGGGCGTTGCATACGTGAGGCTCGGCGCAATGATAAGTAGCACGGCTTGACCACCATGGTGACATGAGAAACGGCACTGCGTAGTTCGTCTGGAATGAATGTGATGCCAGCATCAATGATGATGTTCATAGGCAGAGTTGTGATGGCATTTGCTAAATCTGCCCAGCGAGGTTGGCCTTCTACAAAAGACGAACCTCGATGCACAATGACAAGATCATTATCAAATGGAGTTCCAAGGGTTACAAGAGACTGTGCGTCGGAGACGGAACTTTCACCGAGCCAATCATTGATACCTGGGGTTGTTGGTTCCGCCATGCCGGCAGCGGCCGGAACATCGCCGCAAAGATCTATGAGAACCGTTGGAATACTACTAGCCGCCAAAAGCAAGGCATAAGCAGTGGCAGTAACGGTGGTGCAGTTGCCACCTTTTGGTGACATGAAGATGGTTGACATATGTGACTCCTGTTCGTCAGAAGCAATGTGTGCAACAGCATCAACAATTGGAACTACAAATTCACCTCATTGATGAGAGGTTCACCAGCGACATATCGCCCAAAGTTCTTTACAAAAATGTCTTCACTGCGCAGCCCTGATTGGGCGGACGCAGAAGAACTATGTGGGGTGATGATGACATTGTCCATATTCCACAGTGGGGAATCAGGAGGAAGCGGTTCGGTGGCAAAGACGTCAAGAGCTGCTCCGGCGAGATGCCCAGATTGCAATGCCGTTATCAATGCGTCCTCGTCAACAAGTTCTCCACGGCCGACATTGATGAAGTGAGCACCAGGCTTCATGATGGCAAATGTCTCGGCATTGAATATCTGGCGAGTGTCGTCTGTGAGTGGCAATGCAACAGCTACCCAGTCGGCTTGGCTGAGGACGCGCGCCAATTGGTCGAATGAATATGTTGGGCAGGGCTCAGTTCCGTTTGGAGTGCGACGAATGGCTTCCACATTCATATTGAGCGCAACACCAAGTCGTGCAGTTTCGATGCCGATAGGCCCCATGCCAATAACTGCGAGCCGAGCGCCGTCAAGCTCTGCAAACTCATGGCGAGTCCATTCCTGTTTCTCTTGGTGCTGAAACCAGGCGCGGACATTGCGGCTAAGGGCCAACATGTACAGCACAGTTGTTTGAGCAATGGGAGATGCAGTGACACCGGAAGAATTCGTGAGTCGAACTCCACGTTCCATGAGCTGAACAAAAAATGGACTATCAACACCAGCAGAAAATGTGTGCATCCATTTCAAAGACGTGGCCTTCATGACGGAGAGGACAAAACCACGCGAGCGTTCTGGCCACAAGTCACTGGAAAAGAAAACTGTGTTTACGGTGGAGATGACTTCATCAGGGAGAACTTCATCGCCTTCGTAGATGATTGGGGTGATGCCGGGAGAGATTGATCGAATTGCATCGCCATGACGTGCCCACACATTGTCGCTGACCAGCAGCGTGATTGGTTCTTCAATCTTTGCCATGTACATAGGTTAGGGATTGCGAGACCCGGGGGCATTACCGTTAGAGCATGCGTCTGATTCTGGGTCTCTTATCGGTGTTGCCATTTCCTGCACAACACATGGGATCTGGTGACAGCGTGCAACCACGCGACACGGTGTCGGTTATCGAGTCTGTTTCGCCAGCACTGCCCGCCGGAGTGGACGTAGACATTGTGGGCTCCGACACTTTTTTTCGTGTGCGTTCAGTTGGCCACGACGTGATGGTTACCGGATATCAAAATGAGCCCTATATGCACATCACTGCAGCTGGTGATGTGTTTGTCAACGATGGGTCGCAAACAACTCTGATCAACAGCAATCGATACGGCAATGTTGACACAAGTAATTTTGTAGAAAGCCCAACTCCTGTTTGGCGCAAGATTGCTGCGAATGGAACTGCCATGTGGCATGACCACCGCGTGCATTGGATGAGTCCGAAGCGACCTGCACCCATTGACACCGTTGGCACTGTGGTGGAATGGAAAGTTCCATTCAGTGTCGACGGGGTTGCAACAACTGTGTCAGGCACGCTCTTTCTTCGCGAGAAGGCGAGCGTGTTGTGGTGGCTCACAGGTTTTGTGGCTTTGTTGTGTGCAGTTGTCTTATCCGTGCGACGACGGAGAGAATTCTTTGCCCTGACTTTTCTCATGTCAATGGTCGGAGTTGTTATAGGAACGTTGCAATATGTTGGACTTCCAGATGGTGCACGCATTACGCCGTTGATATTGATGTTTTCAGTGGGTGCTGCGGTAGTTGCCGCAATATCAATGTTTATGCAACGCCGTGGTCAAGCATCTCAATACGTCGCAGAGTCATTGAACGCAGGAGCCGGAGCCACATTGGTTATATGTGCATGGTTATGCGCGGATCAAGTGCGCGCAGCGTATGTGCCTGGCATTGATCAACAATGGATTGTGCGCATGTTGATACCAATTTTGCTTGGCATCGGTTTCGTGGCAACGATTGACGGTGTAACGCGCGTCATGCGCAATACGACCGATTAATTACACGGAGAGAAGGTCGCGAGCACCGGTGTCTGATGACGGGTGGCGCAACTTGCTCATGGCACGTGCTTCGATTTGACGAATACGTTCACGAGTGAGGTTGAAGTGTTCACCGACTTCTTCAAGAGTGCGGCCTTCGCCACTGCCACCAAGACCGAAGCGCAAGCGCAAGATTTCACGTTCACGTTCGTCGAGTGGTGCAAGCAAGCGCTGAATTTCTTCAGGCAGCAATGCTGTTGCAGCAGTTTCGAATGGCGATTCAGCAGAACGGTCTTCAACGACATCGCCAAGTTCAGCGTCACCGTCTTCACGCAACGGCTCTGACAATGACAAAGGCTCAGCAGCAAAGCGCAATGCTTCGGTGACTTTGTCTTCTGGCATCTCTACTTCTTTTGCCAATTCAGCAAGAGTTGCAGTGCGGCCGAACTTCAGTTCCAGGCGTGAGCGCGCTTTTTGCAAACGAGCAAGCGTGTCGCCAGCATGGACCGGCAAACGAATGGTGCGGCCGGTGTTTGCGATACCGCGAGTGATGGCCTGACGGATCCACCATGTTGCATAGGTAGAGAATTTGAAACCTTTACGCCAGTCGAACTTTTCAACGGCATGCATGAGGCCCAAGTTGCCTTCTTGAATGAGGTCAAGAAGTGGAAGACCAGATGCTTGGTACTTCTTTGCAATAGATACAACCAAGCGAAGGTTTGACTGAACGAATGCGCGCTCTGCGACTTCACCTTCACGAATTGCTTTGCGCAGTTCACGACGCTTGGTAGCGGTAGGGGTCTTGATCTTTGCCATTTCGGCAACAGCTTCTTTGCCGGCTTCTATGGCCTTGGCGAGACGTACTTCGTCGTCCTTGGTAAGAAGGGCATACTGACCGATGTCTGTGAGATACAGCCGGACGAGGTCCTCTTCGTCGCGATCGACACGATCCTTTGCCACTCTTATACCTCGCCTAAATCTTGCATCGACCACCACACGGGTCGAATATGGGCAGGCTATCTAGATGCGTGTCGGGTGCCACAGCCCGACCAAGAACATTTCGTCAACATCTGGCAGAGTATGAGGAATGGCTGAAAATAACCCCGAAAATGCTGATTCTGGCGAGGTAGAGCTGGTCATTGTGACCATGTCCTTCGATGCCTCGGATATGGGATCCCTCGTCGCGGTGCTGTCTAAATACATCGTGTTGACCCGAATGGAACAGGGGTGCCGCAATGTGGACATGATTGTGTCCGATACGCGCCCGAACCGAATTCTTCTGATTGAAAAATGGGACTCTCCAGAGACTCAGCAAGCCCATTTCGGTGGCGACACTATGGTCGAAATGGCGAAGTCCTGCACGGGCATTCTGACCGGTGCCCCCGACATTGACATGTGGCAGTCGATGAGCGCACACGACCTCATCTGATTCGCGACCGACGCCCACTGCATACTGGCGGTGGTTACTGTGGTGGCTATGGCTAATCCATTACTTACCGACAAGGCCATGGGCCTTGGCAATCTCGACAAACAGAATGGTTCATGGGCTCCCCCCACCGTTTCGCCGATGAATGACGGACCAGTGACACGCTGGGACGGCGGCATCATGACCGTTGCCGGCACCGCAAGCGCCACCATTATGTTGTTGGTTCTGATTCTTGCGTCAGCAACAGTGACATGGTTGTCGATGGATACACCGGTTCTTGGCGGGACGCCTACATTTCCAATTGGGTGGGTTATCACCGGATTCATTGTCGGTTTCATCGCCGTCATGGTCGGAAGTTTTAAGCCGCATCTTGCTCGCATTGCCGGCCCTATCTATGCACTCGCCGAAGGTGTTGTTCTTGGTGCAATCAGTCGCGCATATTCCGAGCAGTACAACGGCATTGTGTTGCAAGCTGTTGGCGCAACACTCGGCGTGTTCGTTGTGATGTTGCTTCTGTATCGCAGCCGCATCATTAAGGTCACTGATCGCACTCGCCGCATTGTTATGGGCGCGATGATGGGACTCATGGCGTTTTATTTGGTGTCATTCATCATTGGAATGTTTGGCTCAATGCCATCGTTCATTAATGACGCAAGCCCAATGGGAATCGCATTCAGCTTGTTCGTTGCAGGACTTGCCGCATTTAACTTGGCGCTCGACTTCGACATGATTGAAAAAGGCGTTGCAAACAAATTGCCAGCGCACATGGAATGGTTCTGTGCACTTGGTGTCGTAGTGACACTGGTGTGGTTGTACCTAGAAATCTTGCGCTTGTTGTCGAAACTGCGCGACAACTGAGTAGGTCCGCCTTAGGCGGTAACAGAAACAGTGTTGGCGCTGAGCGTGCTTAACTCTGCCCATGTGGTGTTCGATGAATTCCACACTTTTTCAAACACTGCATCAACGGCGTCTGAGAATCCGTGACGGTTGCGGAAGTTGTATACCCACGCTTGTTTGTTCACTTCAATATCCATGTGTGCAATGCGGCCCATGATGTACGTATCCCAGATAGCTGCTTGTGGCAACGACAACTCTGTGTCGGCCGGAGCATCTGCAAAGCCACCCCGTAACCGATCGCGTGCACGCAACATGCCACGCGCCATGGTGATGGTGGTATTCAATTCACTTTGTTGACGTGGTCGACGAGTGTCTTCCAGCGCACCGGAGTGCGGCGTAATAGTGATGAGCGAATCAGTGACTTCAACCTCAATACGCGTTAACGATGAATTCTCGTTAATTGCAATGAGGACATCAATATCGTCAAGGCCAAGTTGAGCTGCCATGTGCTCTGCGATACGTGTGGTGTACGCAGTATCGAAAGCGACAAAGTTGTAAGTGTCTGGGGTGACCGTAAGGGTCATGATTAGTTAGCTGCTGCGGCTTGCTTCTCGCGAAGTTGCGCCTTGCGCTCATTGAGGGCTTGCATTCCGAGGTCTGCAATGTGGTCATTTTCGTCCTCAGAGAAACCAGCAAGTTCGCGGAATCGGCGAGCAATTGCAAAGCTTGATTCTTCAGAGTCACTGCGGCTTCCACCGTACGAGAACATCTTGTCAACGATGCCTTGGAACTCAAGAGCCTTCTTGCGACGCTCTGGATCGTTCTCTGTAATTTTACGCAACCAGTCGCTACCCATTTTCACGTGAGTTACTTCGTCGGCAAGCATCCAGTCTTCACAGAATTCAAGGTATGGGTCGCCAGCGATTTCACCGAACTCTTTCATGGTGGTGAACACATCGATGGCCAGGCCTTCAAGCGCGCGGTTCACGCCTGCAAGACGAAGCACTGGATCGTTCGAGCACGCTGCTTGGAAGAGCACGGTGTTCTCGGCGTACTGACCGATTTCGCTTCCCATCCAGTCGCTGAGCTTCAAACTGATTTCAACGTGACGAGCTTCGTCCCATGCTTGGCGAGCCATGTCGAGTTTGAGTTCGAATGGTGCTTCTTCACCAGTGGTGAAGTCCCAGCATGTACGTCCGGCGCCTTCAAGCGCTTGAATTTCACCAACGAAAATGCCGTGCATTAGTGCACGTGCAGCTTCACTTGCATCAGGTCGTGCTGGTGTCAGGCGATTTGAACGTCGCGATTTTTCAGAATCAGCGATGAGCGCATTGCGGCCATCGGCCATGCGGTCTGCTTGTGTGATTTGGTTGAAACGCTCGTCGCGTGCCAACTCTTCAACGGGCATGAATTTTTTCATGACAGTGCTCCTTGTGGTGCTTGTGTGTTGATTCCGATGCTTCCGTGACCAGCGACGCCGCCAGCCTCGAGCATAAGTTTTTCGAGCTTTGCTTGGTGAGCAGCAGCGCGATCGACATGTTCAGGAGTTTCGAGCAGCGACTGAATGAGCATTTCGCCATCGCGCCAATCTTCGAACTCGTCTTGCAAAATAAACTTCAGTGACCGAATGGTCGGCATGTCGGTAATTTCACTGGTGTTGTTGAGGTGATACGTGTATGCCGAAATGAAGTGGGGGATATACACGCGGTACACGCCAACAAGTTTTTCAATAGTGAGGCTTGCGTCTTCGGGTTCAGTCATTGCATCAACAAATCGAACAAGAGCATCGTTGGCCGGAACTGTAAGTCGAGCAGGATTCATTTCGCGAAGCTCTGGCAAACGCTTGTGCCACAGTTCTGCGTGCCATGCGTGCTTGTAGCAATGAGTACCAAGACGAAGTTTGATATCAAGTTCGGGAACAGTTGCGATCCAGCCGCCAAGAACTTCAAACAATTTTGTTTCGGCCCATTTGTAATTGCCAACGCGACGTGCGGTTTCTTCCACACTGAAACTGCCTGGCAGTTCGCGGCGATCCCACGGAGCAAACGATGCTCTCGGCTTTGTTGGATCTGCCACGGTGACTCCTTGCGTGTCAGTTACTTGTACAACACAATTAACTGATTGATTACTTCTTAGATTCTAACCTTTTGCCACGCAAAATGCGAGACGAAAGTCACAATTAGGAGTTGTTTCGGCGGGCTGTTGGCTGAGCGGCAAGAAGATCAGCACTGAGCGGCTGGCCGGTGACTTCGTCAACCCAATACGTGTCGTTATCAAGGCGAGCAAGGGCGGCATCGACATCAGCCAGGTCTCGCTCGATTGCATCGAGGTCAAGGGGGCTTACGTGTTCGCTCATGTCTCCATCGTAGACAATCTAAGGTCGGCGGGGCGAAAGGTTCGACGGGAGGCTTGTAGCGTCTTCGGAATGAGTTTCCCCTTTCCTCCACTTGACGGTTCTGCACAAAAGAATCAGAAATTTCCCTCTGCCCCTGAAATGGGAATTGATCCGACGAAGCGTTACACCGCGACGATGGAAACTTCAATGGGAACATTGGTCATTGCGCTTGACCCCATTAAGGCACCAAAGACCGTGAACAGTTTTGTGTACCTCGCTGCGTACCACTATTACGACGACATTATTTTTCACCGCATCATCAAGGGCTTCGTATGCCAAGGCGGAGACCCAACAGGAACCGGACGCGGTGGACCCGGATACCAGTACGCAGATGAGTTGCCAAAAGCTGGGCAGTACCAAATTGGTTCACTTGCAATGGCCAACGCCGGACCGAACACAAACGGTTCACAGTTCTTTCTGATCAGCGGTACAAGTGGCGTGCAGTTGCCTCCGTCGTACGCATTGTTCGGTCAAGTCGTTAAAGGACTTGAAGTTGTCGAAGCAATGCAGAACGTTGAAACAGATCGCAGCGACAGGCCACTCGTCGATGTTGTAATCAAGAGTGTCACGGTCACCGTCGCAGACTGAGATAAGTCGTGATTCAGCTAGACGCATTGCGTTAGCTGCTCAAGGTTTTACAACACCTCGTCCAACGGGGCGAATAGATAGACGTCATCTTCGACGAGTCATTGATTCCGTCGGACTGATTCAAATCGACAGCGTCAATGTTTTGGTGCGTAGTCAAGAGATGCCACTTTTCTCTCGCCTTGGTAATCATCCGCGCACACTGATTCCTGATGCAACCGCTGACGGGGAACTCTTTGAGTACTGGTGCCATGAGGCGTCGCATTTACCTGTCTCTATGCATCCGTTGGTGCGTTGGCGCATGGAAGAAGCACGTAATGGTTCCATGTGGCCAGGGTTGCGCCGTGTTGCAAGAGAGAAACCGAAACTATTGAAGGAGATTCGCGATCGGATTTTCAATGACGGACCAATTGTTGCCGGCGATGTTCGCACACGTGTCGGCCCCAAAGGTTCTTGGTGGGACTGGGATGAAGGCAAAGCAATTCTTGAATACTTGTTTTGGACTGGAGAGATAACTGCCCAACGTCGCCCCAACGATTTTGCGCGTGTGTATTACGCGCCACACGAAGTGTTGCCACAAGAGATTTTGAACTTGCCGACACCGTCGCAAGGGGAAGCACGGCGAGAGATGCTGTTGTTGGCAGCGCGCAGTGTGGGTGTGGGTACTGCTACTGACCTATTTGATTATCACAGGCAAAAACCTCAACAAGCAAGGCCATATTTGGCTGAACTTGTTGAAGAAGGCTTGATTGAACAAGTGCGAGTAGAGGGCTGGCGTGATGTTGCGTATATGTTGCCTGGCGCTGTGCGACCGCGCAATGTTGATGTGCGGGCGCTTGTATCACCATTTGATTCGTTGGTGTGGTGTCGACCACGGATAGAACGACTGTTTGATTTCCACTATCGCATCGAAATTTATGTGCCCGCTCCAAAGCGCATCTACGGGTATTACGTATTGCCGTTTGTACTAGGCGACCGCATTGTTGCGC
>Ga0209191_1002064_pt1 | contig 12689 bp, 22 predicted proteins | sample S_130626_EF_Meta_FD_187320 | JGI IMG/M metagenome (GOLD analysis project Ga0209191, IMG submission 187320) | Freshwater microbial communities from Lake Simoncouche, Canada to study carbon cycling - S_130626_EF_MetaG (SPAdes) (version 2) | ecosystem: Environmental > Aquatic > Freshwater > Lake ... | reverse complement strand
GGCCGGTGCTGCCAGATATCACACCATCAGTGACACTGATGCCAGTGCCTACTCTTACAATACCGTAGTCTGCTGTTGATGCCAATGGTGCTTTATAACTCATATTATACCTGTTGTAAAGTTAATGTTCTATTACCCACTGTTAGTGTACCTAATACCGCAGTTGCTCTGGCTGTGACTACATCACCAATTAACAATGCCACAGGTGCTGTTGATGTCACATGAGCGGCTGTGATTGTTGTTGGTCCAGACACTGATACCAATGTACCTGGAATTAATACACCATTCTTATAGATACCAAATGTAGCGGCCACCGGACCAGCTGCCAAACTGCCTGGAACATATACGTTGCCGTTTACTAATGTAGGTAATCCGTAGCCAGTAATAAGTCCTAGGTTGGTTCCAATGTTGCCATTGATTACACTTGTACCTGTGTTGGCCACTGCACCACTGCTGGCAAACAAACCAAATGTTTCCAGTACCCCTAATACTACAGGAGTTGTTGTAGCGCCTGTATTAGTTACAATGTTAGTATCAGTTGTAACTGCACCAAGAGTTGATAACAATCTGCCATTTAATACACCACCGTTGCCGATACCAGCGGCTCCGCCTACTGCCAATGCTGTACCGCGGAAGATGGTATTAGCACCCAATGCTGTGGCACCAGCACTGCGCCAGAATACATTCTTTGCTTGTGCGCCATTTGTTAAAGTTATAGTACTTCCAGCTACACTGGTCAATGCTCCAGCAACTCTGATCACAAACAATGCGTTAGGATCTCCGCCACCATCTAATGTTAATGCACCTTGAATTGCGGCTGGGGTTACTACATCGTATACACCTGGTAATAATGTTTCACCGTTGCCAAATACTGCACCGTGTGGTACACCACCTGGCAATGCTGCCAACTGTGCAGCCAATGCTGTATTAGCGGCTGCTCCTGCGGCAGTGATATCAATCAAGTCACCTACAATGCCGTAGTCGGCGTCAAATGTTGATGTAAAGTTTCCATTGATTGGACTAGTCAATAACATGCCAGTAAGAGGCACAATACCTGGACCTTGAGGAATTGTTTGTGGAGTCGTGCTAGTCACTGACAAACGCAATAGTGGTGGAGTAGGAGCAGGACTAGTGCCTACGCTAATTACTCCGCCTAGACGGCGTCTGCCGGCAAGTTGAATAGCTCTTATTGATGGGCCACGTGAACCAATACCCGGACGAATGGGGCCTTGTGGAAAGCCCCCTGAATATATACCTAAATTATTAAACATTTTAGTATTTCCTTTTAAAGTTGAATGATAGTGCATCTTACACTAGGGGTCACAGGACGCACAGGAGCAGCCTGTATTGGTTCTGTTAATAAACGCATGGCAATGTCTGCACTGGACCATGCTATTTGAATGCTGTCTCCAGCTGTCAATGCCAAAGTAAAATTCCAACTTGCTACTAATACACCAGTTCCGCCAATTACAATACTTTGTGAGTTTGTATCAGGATAGTTCACACCGTTGCGTTTAATCCAAAAATCTAACAAATCGTTACCACCATCAGTTTTGTCTACCTGTGCAGTAAATTGTAAATTGTAGTTGGCAGTTTTACTAACTGTTATGTCTGTGCCGCCCACCAGTGTGATACCAACGTTGACAGCGGCGTTGTTAAATGTACAGATATTTTCTGTGTTGATCACAGGATTGGTCTGTGTAACTGTGCTGTAGAAATACGCTTGGTCCAACAATCCCACAGCCACAACATCAAGCACTCCACTTGACACAGTCAGGTTTGTGCCTGGTGCTGTTATACCTGGAGTAGAGTTAGTGGCCAATGGTACCTTATATGACATTAGACAATGCTCCAATCAGTGCCGTTGAATATGAATTGTAAGCTGCCAAAATTGGTGTTGATTGTAGCTGTGCTTCCATCTACCAATTGTCCACCAGTGCCTTGAATAGTAATTGGATTGTTTGCCGCATCACCAAAACAATCTTTAACTATATAAACTGTTCCCAGTATGCCTGCGGGCAATGTAATAGTAACTACGCCATTGGTCAGCACACATAAAAAGTAATCAGTTGGCAGTGCTGTGTATGTTGCAACAGCAACATCTGTGACAGCTACTGGACTGGGATTACCTGCTGGTCCTGGAGGTCCAGGAGGTCCCGGTGGACCTACACCACCTCCACCATTTACATAAATGCTACCTGGTCCGCTTTCGTTGTAGACTGGAAAAACTGGACGTAAAATTGGTCGTCTTATTATTCTTCTGATAATTGGTTGTCTATAAAAATGTATCATCGTATTGCCCAGGTTGATTTAAACTGGTCAATCTTGGCCAGTACCGGAGGAATCATTTTTTCAAACAATTGTCCTTCATTTTTGTTATTTTTATTAACTTCTGCTTCTTGTATTACAGGAGTAACAGGTGCATGACTTACATGTGTTACTTCGGTGATCGCTGGTTCAGTTGTTACTGGTACTGGTATTGAAACTGCTTCAGTTATTTTTACTTGTTCTTGAATTGGTTCTATTTGTTGTAGTTCCTGTTTAATAGGTACTGTCACTGTTGCTAAATTATTAGGTGCCGGTTCTTTCTGACTTGGAGCATTTAAAAATTCACTAAGTGCAGTAGCGCGAGTGATAATTTCTATTTCAGTTGGATATGAAGGAAATGGCGGATACGCCAATTTAACGCCGCGGGTACGCCAAACAACATCGGCTTCGGCTAACCAACGATTGTGATCTTGTGCTCGTTTATCAATATACTCATTGATAACAAGCTCTCTTGCCATGCGAAGAAGTTCAAGTCTTGACGGTACATTACTTGTGGTATTTTCACTCATTGCTTCTCCTATCTAAGTTTGTCTAAAGCGATTACTGCTATAGTTGCTGAAAACGTTAGTACCGCAACTGCAATAGTAATGACTTTTGCCATGAACTTTTTTTCGTCTTTGACTTCTTGCTTTATTTTTTTAATGTCATTGTCGTGTTCTGCAAGATGTTGTTCTTGAGCCAAGTATCGAGCAATACTAAGTTCAACATGCACTGCAAGATTTTCTCTTTCAATATCGCCTAGTGTGTCGTGACTTTCAACTTCGTTCATTTTAGTCTGTCCACTAATAACATGGCCGCTGGTATTAGCACCGCCAGCAATGTTCCTCCGGCAACCATGGTCTGTATTACTGCCTGCCTTGTAGAGTCGTTTTCAATGATAAAATGATCAATTTCATTTTCAACGGCAGTAATACGATGTTCTAAGGCATTATATCGTTGAATAGAAATTTCCACATGAGCCGCTAGATTTTCTTTCTCAATGTTGTCTGGTGATGCTATTGATGTTCTAGTTACAATCATTATTTTTTACACCGTAAATGATAAAGGAAACTGAGCAATAACTCCTCTGCTAAGAACATCAGCAATGCTAGAGTATCCTCGATTGATGTGATTAGGAATTCCAGTGATTACCAATTTGCTTATATTGTCCAAACTAATAGCAGTTGCAGATTCGTCCCCGCCAAATCGTGCTTTGATATTGTCTGTCCAGTATGCGGCCAAGTTAGTAAACATATCAATCAGTAGTTCCTTGGGAAATTGTGATGGATTTAGTTCGTGCAAATATTCTGCAAGCTCATTGATTGGACTAATCCATAGTGTTCTAAATTGAGAAAGATCCTGACCAGTTTTTACGGCATGAATAGTATCAATACCAATTCTGGCATACGCAGTCAATAACGAACCAATTTTGTAACCCGCAGTCATTCCATAATATGGAACAAAAAAGTCACCAACGGCCGACGCCGCCTTAATTAAATGTCCTTCGACCTGAGTTGATGCCGCCAAGTTGCCTTGTATTGCAACACTAAGATTGATCATTCCTAGTGCAAATTTTGTCCAAATTGTTCTAGAGTCCATACGAAATGTCAAAGTTGATTCATTGATTACCAATGCCGGCAATTGCCCCAATATAGGTTGCGATGGTATATCAATAGTTCCAGCACCTGGTGGTATCATACCATAATGCTCTTCTTGGATATTATGTGAAACTCGTTTGTACATGATCAATAGATATTTGTAGGATTAGCAATTTGATTAATACCGGCTGCAATTCCGGTGTTTACAACACTTTGGTTAGCAAGTTGACTTTGAAAAGCATTGATACCAGATGAATAGTTGTAGTATGGATAAGCATACGGGTATGGTGAAATAAATGCACCAGGGCTTCTGTAATAAGGATAATAATAACTTTCAAACATGTTAATCTCCAATTTTATTAAAAAACAGGCTTGATAGACAAGCCTGTTTTGCTTTTACTAATAGTAAGGATAACCACCAAAGCCACCGTAGCCAAAGCCACCGTAGCCACCATAGCCATAGCCATAATATGGGAAGCTAGCAAAGCCCCCATAATATGGATAGCCAATTCCGGCGGCCAGGTAAGGACGTTGCCATCCTCCCCATCCTCTATAACCTAATCCATTAAAAAACATCTTTGTTCCTCCTGTATCAACCAATGGTTGTTGGATTTGCTGCCTGTGTAGTATCTGTCATAATTCCTGTGTTAACAGTTCTTTGACCTGCGATTGAACTTTGAAATGCATTAATAGCACTAAGCTGATCTGCAGTTTGCACCGCAGAATTTAAACCACCATAGGCCAGCCCAAGGTTTGCATAATTTAAACCACCACCAATTAAGGCAGTAGTTGTATTGATTAATGCAGTGTTTAAATTTTGTGTGTTTAGATTATTGATTAAATTGCGATCACGTTCGGCTTGATGCATTACTTCGCGCTGAGTAGACATTGCTGTCTGACCAAGTGCGCCGTCGGTACGTGCGGCAGCTAACATAGTCTGCAATGTTGAATTTGAAGACGCCTTCTTAAGATTGGACTGTGCAGCCGCATTTCTTAGAGCCACTTGCATGGCTCTGTTATTAACGTCTGCTGATTGTGCCACCTGTAATTTGTAGCTCTCAAATACGCTATCGGCTACTTTAGTTTTTGTTGATTCAATTTCTGTAGCCAGTGCGAAGAATGGATCCATGGTGATAGTTGGAGTTGTTCCGTCAGCCATATATTATTCTCCTAATTAACGAATTGTTGTTGGACTAGCTGTTTGTGTAGTACCAGTCATAGTACCAGTGTTAACAACGCCTTGTTGAGCCAGTTGGCTTTGGAACGCATTGATAGCACTTGTAGTGTTTGCACTTTGGTAAGCGGCATTTACACCACCGTAAGCAAGACCTAATCCAGCGTAATTTACACCACCACCAATTAAGGCTGTGTTTGTATTGATTAGAGCTGTGTTTAGATTTTGTGTGTTTAGACCATTGATTAGACCACGTGTCAATTCGCCTTGTTCCATGATGGTACGTTGTGTAGCCATTGCTGTCTGACCAATTGCGGCATCAGTACGTGCGGCAGCCAACATGGTCTGCAATGTACCATCAGCAACAGCTTGCTTTAGGTCAGCAAATGCAGATGTGTCGTGTAATGCAACTTGCATAGCACGGTTGTTGATATCGTTTGTTTGGGCTACTTGTAATTTGTAGTTTTCAAAGATACTGTCAGACACCTTGGTCTTAGTAGCTTCAATTTCTCGTGAAAGGGCGTAGAATGGATCTAGAGTAAAACTTGTCATGTCGGCCATATGTATCTCCTAGTAGGTTCGACGAATGAAATTCTTTCATTCTCAACTACTTAGAAGCAAACAAGGCCTGCAATTGCAGGCCTTGGTCTATACTATACTTCAGTTGGGGTGTTAATTGGAGAACAGTGCCAATTGTGTACGATTACGAACTTTGTACTTTTTAAGTATGGATGTAATGTGTAGTTTAACCGTGCTTTCTGTGATGTTGAGCATACGGGCAATTACTTTATTACTGGCTCCACGAAGTTGGATGATAGCAAGTATTTCTTTTTGTCTTGGAGTTAGATCTACTCCAAGGTTCTTTTTGTTAGCAGATTCTAACATTTCAATGATTGAATCTGGAAGTAGACATTTATTTTCTTCTGGGTGATATTCAATGTACTCGATTAGGAGTTTGATATCTTCGGGAAATATTATTCCGTTTACAATAGGACAGGTTAATATTGCTCTGATTTGCTTTGCTGAAATAGAATGGTCAACAGTTAAAAATATATTTGGAATAGTGTCTAAGATATTACAATTTTTTAAACATTCAACAACAGTGGCAATTGTATCTAGATCCTCAACCAGTTGAATTTTTTCTTGTTTGTAGTATAACGTACTAGTATCAATTAAAACAGCTTCTGGTTTGTATTCTATTGAAATTGAATTAAGCATCTCTTTAATGCTTTTAAAATGCTTGACGCTGTTGTCTTGGTACGCTGGTTGGTCTGCACTGACCAAAGCCATATTAATCTTTAGATCTGAAAACATATTACTTTTTTTACCACTCTATACTAGATATCGTTACCTTGTATATTAGTAGTATTAATGCTTAAACAAAAAAAGTAATGTCATTGAATAGTCGATCTACTACTATTGTAGAGTCTGAACAACTTGTCAATTATAAATTTAAGCATATACTAATTTATGTTGTAGTTTTTATAATGTTTGATCGGTTACGTTACTCAACTTTACCAGACTGCTGAATTATGCGTGGTATGGCAAAGGCTTTGGTCGTATGTTAACAAAGTCAGTCTATAATTAAACATGCAAGACACAAGTCTTGTACACACTCAAACACAGGAGAATTAAAATGAGTACAACAGCTACAAACGGCTACATGATTCGTCTTGAACTACTCAAGATGGCAAAAGAAATGCTAGAGCAAGACTGGCATGCACAGCGCGATGCTATTATGACTGATTATCATACCAAAGCATCAAGGGATGACAACTTTATCCCTGCTCCACCAACCTTCCAACCCTTTCCTACAGAGGAACAGATTATCAAGAAGGCCAAGGTACTAAACGAGTTTATTGCCACAAGGTAATATAACCAAAGGAAGTCTATATGGTAATCAACTATATAGACTTCCACTTAGAAATAACGTATAATTAATACACCATCACAAACTATATGTGATGTAATACATAGAAGGAAAATAAAATGTTGAAAAAGTTTGATGAAACCACCAAGCAGTATAAGCTATTCAAGGCCCTAGTTATCGACGGCGAGTCAATGACAGAAGCCGCAATCAGCAAGCGTTTTGGTATCAAGAATCCAACTGCTACAATTAGCCAAATCCGTCAGCGTGGTTATGCTGTTTATGCAAACCCACGTAAGGCCGGCAACGGTGTTCAAGTTACTGAGTATCGTCATGGTGAAGCTAGCCGTCGCATGGTAGCTTTGGCATACAAGGCCCAAAGCCTAGGTATTACAATCTAATTTGCTTAAAAATTAGGCAGAAAAGCCCGCGAAAGCGGGTTTTTTTGTGGCTTGTTACAAAAAAACAACAAAAATACCCTACTTTTTGTAGTGTTTTTGCTAAAAATGGTTGACTCTTGGCCCAACCTGCCATATAATACATACATGTCAACACAAAAGGGAATCACCATGCGTAATTACACTAAGCAAGAACAACTTAACGATATTGACACTAACGATATTGGTGAGTTTATTGAAGACTTTGGGGACGAAACCCTGAACAAAGCGTTTGGCAAGTTCTGTATCATGGACGACCAAATGGCCTTGCATAAAGTGCTAACAGATGAGCTTGACTATTACGAAGACGAAGTTGACCCGGGTCATGTAGACATTGTGCAAAAGACCGTGGAAGAGACTCTCAAGCAAGTTAACCTTGTGTTCAAGAACTTGGGCTTGGACCTAGAATTCAAGAGTGCAGACATGGTAGAGTACACTGCCTACATGATTACCGGCAAAGGCGACACTCCCGAAGACATGGGCCATCGTATTCGCAAATTGGCCGCAGGTCAGACAGTTTAAACAACAGGAGTTAAACATGGAAAAGATTATGGTTGTTATCGGCGCAATTGTACTTGGTACAGTTACATTATTGCTACTCAGCTTCTTGCTGTCCTGGCCCATTTACATGCTGTGGAACGGTTGCCTGGTTGGTGCAGTAACAGGTATCAATGAAGTTACTTGGTTACAAGCATGGGGTATTACAATCTTGTGTGGCTTTCTGTTTAAGAGCCAAGTTTCAAGTTCATCTAAATAATGGTTGACCTTTTATACCAAAGATAGTACAATATATACAGTTAGTTAGATCCAACGCAAAGGAACCGAAATGAAACTACGTCCAAACTTAATTGCACTGGCAATTGCAACAGCATTTGTATCAGGTGCCTATGCACAATCCGTTGCCGGCAATTTTGAATCCAAAGAAACTACCACGGTGCTTACTGCAACTGGTGTTACAAAAGCATGGGCTAGGGGCATTACTGGCAAAGGTTCAACCATCGCCATCCTTGACAATGGCTTTGACCTAACTCACGCAGACTTGTCTAGTAAAATTGTTGCCAGTAAGAATTTTAATTCAACTGTGGCATACAATAACAAGACTAACCCAACTGCGGTCACATGGGGCTGGCATGGCACTCTTATGGCAGGCATTGCGGCTGGCGCATCAAATGGCAACGGTACTGTTGGTGTTGCACCTGATGCCAACCTACTATTAGGTCAAGTTGGACAAGGTGGTACTTCAACCAGTATTGAAATGGCAGCCTTGTACAAAGGCATTGATTGGGCCAGCTCGCTCAAGGCTGACGTTATTAGCATGAGTCTTGGTTCTTCCTTTGATACCAATTTCCAAAAGCAAATTACACAGATGTCCGATGGTATCTTTAAGTCCCCAGCGGCATATGGTACAATGTACGGCTTTAAAGATTCTGATGTACAAGCATTTGCAGTAGGTACCAATCGAGGTTCAATCTTGGTAGCGGCCGCAGGCAATCAGGGACTTGCATACTCGCAGTATCCAGGAGCATTTGCCACAAAAGTTGACAGCAAAGGCGCATTAGTTCTTGGCGGGCGTATGCTTATTGTTGGAGCAACTGATCCAACAGGTACAGTAATGGCTTCGTTCTCTAACCGAGCAGGTACAATTTGTCAGAACGTAAGCGGCACTGTATGCAATGACCCTTACCTTGTCAAGGACTTTTATGTAGTGGCACCTGGTATGCAGGTTTATGGTAGTCAGGCCAATCAAATGAACATGGGCGTCAATGGTTCGTTGCCAGTGTCTGGCACAAGTCCTGCAACCGCGTATGTGGCAGGTGGCATTGCACTAATGAAGCAAGCATGGCCACAACTACGTCCTGAGCAGATTGTTAATCTAGTGTTAAACACTGCCACTGACATGGGTAAGCCTGGTGTTGATGAAGTATATGGTCATGGACTAGTTAACTTTGACAAAGCTACCCAGCCAATGGGTACACTGGTTTTGGCAAACGCTACCAAGCTGACCGGATCCGGAATCCAAGGCAAAGCGTTGTCAACAACTGGGATAGTTTCAAGCGGTGCAGTAAAACTTGGAACCAGCTCGGTACTACAGAACGCTCAGGCCGTAGATGGAATTGGTCGTAACTATACTGTGGATCTAACAAAGGCTCAAGGCGGTCGTAACAATTTCAGCTACCAGTATGGGTCACCATGGATGTCGTTTGCTGGAACCGGTTACCGACAACTTGCAGTACCCATTGGAGAAACTAGTGTAGCAACATTGATGCTAAGTGACACAGGCACTGCTAGTAAGTTTGAATGGGAACACTCACCAGGTACTCAACTCAGTATTGAAATAGGTGCATTACGTGAGTCGACTGCCATGTTAGGTAGCCAAGGTTCAGGTGCGTTTGAGTTTGGTGGCAGTAGTACTCAGTGGGCCGGCATTGGCTTCCAACATGTCATTATCGGCAATACAAGCCTAATTGGTAACTACAGTCTTGGTGTCACAAATACGTCCAATAAGACTGATAGCATGATTAAATTAGACTCTAAGATTTATAGTGAATCGTGGAAGCTTGGTGTAGCACAAAGTAACATTTTCTTCAAGGGCAATGCCAAGCAAGCGCAAGACACATTGAGTCTGGCCGTAGCAGGACCAGTTGCAGTGCGTCGAGGCTATGCTACAGTGTCTGGAGTAACCAGCTACAACTACATTGACAATGCAGATGGCACAACTGACGCCAATCCAGTTATGCAAAGCGAGCGTGTGAGTTTGTCACCATCTGTTCGAGAGTTGAATCTAGTATTAGGTTACACCGTTGCAGTACGTAACTCATCATACCTTGGAGTTAATTTGGTACACCAATTGAATGCAGGTGGCGTTGCTGGACAGACCAGCACTGGTGTATCATTTATGGCTCGTAGTGTATTTTAAAGAACACAACATCAGTAAGAGGTTGAATTACAATGATTAGACTTTGGTTAGTATTTGCAATACTTGCAATCTTGATTCACTTTGGTATCACTGTTTGGCGAAAGATGGAAAAAAAGGAACAATGGACTTTGACAAAATCCATTGGTTATAGTATAATTGTTTCAATGCTAGCATTAGCAGTAATGATCACTATTGTTATTTTATTTTAAGGATTTATATGATCTCTAATTCGTTGCTACGTCCCTTGTATTTTGCTTTGGGATTTTCTGTTTGTTTTGTTCTTTTTTCTACTGGAGTTATCTAAATGAAACGTATTTTGACTTTGTCCGTTCTTGCCGCGGCTGTGTTGGCAACTGGTTGTACCCGTATTGAAACTGGTGAGGTTGGTCTCCGTGTGGGATTTGACAAGCAGGTCAAGACTGAGGAATTGCTTCCTGGTTCGTTCAATCAAACATTGATTGGTGACGTTATTACATTCCCAACCAAAGAGATCACTGTGAAAGTTGAAGACATGACTCCGTTGGCCAAAGACAATAGCACAATGAAAGACTTTGATGCCATGATTACTTACAACATCAATCAGTCACAGGTAGCTGAAATTTATAACAGCAAGAACAAAAGTTTTCACGCTAAACACGATGGCGATGTTTACTTGATGTATAACTATGTTTTCAATGCCACACGTAACGCTATCTACAAGAGTGCTCGCAAGTACGAAGCCTTGGAGATGGGCGATGCACGTCAGGCAATGGAAACCGAAATCAAAGAGCAAGTGATCAAAACACTAGCTGAAGAAAAGTTAGACGGCACCATTGTAATCAGCCAAGTATTGATTCGTAACATTGTGCCAGCTGATTCAGTTGTTGCTAGTGCCAACGAATTGGTCAAAGCTAAAAACGAGTTTAAAACTGAAGAAGTCAAAGTGGCCACTGCACGTAAGCGCAATGAGTCAATGCAGGCTAACCCAATGGCAATTCCCTTGATGATGGCTGAAGCACAAGCAGATGCCATGCGTAACTTGCCCGGTGCTATTGCCAACTTCAAAGGTCAAACTTTAGTCATCAATGGTGTTGTAACTCCTACTGTACAGACCAACGCCAAATAAGGTGCAACTATGAAACAAGAACTGGATCAGTTGTTGTGCGAGCGGTATCCAAAGATGATGGTGAACCGCAACAAGCCCATGCAAGAAACTTGCATGTGTTGGGGTTTTGAATGTGGAGATGGTTGGTTCAATATTTTAGATCAACTTATGGGCAATATCCAGCATCACATTGATTGGAAAGAAAAACAGCATAACTGGGCTATCGAATGGAACAAAGAGCATCCTACTGAGCTTAGAGAAATTCCAGAACTTGTTCCACAAGTGACCTTGGATCAAGTAAAAGAAAAGTTTGGTACACTGCGTTTCTATTACACAGGTGGTGATGATGCTATCGACGGTATGGTGCGTATGGCAGAAAGCATGTCTGCGGTAACTTGTGAAATCTGCGGAAATCCAGGTAAACAAGTTGGCGGGGGTTGGATTACCACACTGTGCAAAGAACATGCTGAGGAAAAGGGAATTTTTGTAGATAATGAAAGTTTCTAAAAGAACACTAATTGAAATACTTCTACTACTTTTATCAATCTTGGTTTTGGTAGGAGTTTTTATTTTTACCCCTAAACAACGAGCAGTAAAATACGATTGCAGTATTGCTGAAATATCACCGGATATTCCGGTAGAGGTCAAACAAAAATGCCGACAACTACGATCAAACCAACTCCGCCTAATCGAGAAATCTTCTACCGAAAAGTAGGCAACAGATATAAACCTGTCAGCGAGTATGATTCACAGTTGTGTGATGCCTTTCCCAAGGGCGATCATTTGGTGCAGTGCTATCCTGGTGGCACTCTGCGCCGCTTTAATATTAATCCAAAACTTGCCCCAATGATTGCCGCTGGACGCTTTGCTGATGAAGCAATGAGTGCAGCCATTGTCAAAGCCAGCGAAATGCGACCTCAACGTATGCCTTTAACTGAAGGTCAACGTCAAGCATGGAAAAAACTTGCAAAAGAATTTGGTGATGAGCTAGCGTCTATTGCTATACCAAGTGCCAGAGAAATTGCCGAAGCAGGTGTTAATGCAATGGTTCAGGAAGCAGAGAAACTGATGGAACATCCAATGGTCCAGGAAGCTTATAATGAGTTCATGGCAACTTGCAAGCTGGTAATGGATCAAAAAAAATCTTAAGTTTTTTTGCGTTAAACGGTTGACAATTGGGTTCACAGGATATATAATTACACTATGCTAAGAACAAATACATTACCGTTAACAACAGTAAATGCCGCGGAGGGTAATCTGAAGGCTTAATCCTACGCACCTTGTAAGATTAAGCCCCGGACCTAA